>Ga0210057_1000797_pt1 | contig 51295 bp, 58 predicted proteins | sample CryGeyCG2114_010_2_FD_183968 | JGI IMG/M metagenome (GOLD analysis project Ga0210057, IMG submission 183968) | Groundwater microbial communities from aquifer - Crystal Geyser CG10_big_fil_rev_8/21/14_0.10 (SPAdes) (version 2) | ecosystem: Environmental > Aquatic > Deep subsurface > Groundwater ...
GTTTGTGACGAGTTACAGGATGGGCAAAAGAGCTGTTTTTTTAGACATGATTTTAGATATTTTTAAAAGTAACGCTATACAAAGGGTTACTTTAGCATATTTAGCCCCCGAAAAGTTCCTTTAGCCCGGAAAGAGAGATATCGCGGGGTAAACACCTGATATCATTTTCAAAATTGCAAGAAAGTTTTCCACTGAATGCACAAGTAGTTATTGCCTCACTTCTGAAGTGAGAGTATCGTGAATTGTGGAGGTGATCTTTATGACTATAGTCATTGACAAGAGGACGGTACAGTTGATTCTGGAACGGATGGAAGTCGCGGATTCGCATTTGGCGAGCTTGTTGACTCGCCATATTGAAGCGAGAATCAAATGGCAGATTCTCAAAAAAGGCTTGAGAAGATGAGTACACTCGTTTTATCGCTTTACTTAAAGCGCGCAGACCTCCGGAACCAAACCCCGGAGGATGTTTTACTGTAAGTGCTTTGCATTACGCATGCGGACTTTTAGAAAAAAAGTGATACAATGCTCTTACACAACTTTATTATAAACTAGGACTTGCGCAAATAGCGCATTATCGTAAGTCCTATAAACAAGACATCTGACATTCTTGTCGGAATAATTTCCAAAAATATATGCCAGCACTACTAGCCCTTTTACTTTTAATAGGCGGTGGCACAGTGATCGTGGCGGACGGTAGCTTGCCGGACGAGTTTTTGTATCCTGTAAAAATAAACTTCAACGAGAGTGTGAGGTCAATTCTTGCGATAACGGATTCAGATGAAGCCAAGTGGCAGGTTTCCGCCGCGGAGAGGCGACTATCCGAAGCGGAAGCACTTGCAAGCGACGGCAGACTTACTACGGAAATTCGGAAGATGCTGGAAGATGAGTTTATCTCGCATGTAGACGCGGTTGGCGCGAGTACAGAGCAACTGGTTATAGCAGGAGAGTACTCGGCCGCCTCTGAAATAATGGTGAGCCTTGAGGCTACACTCATCGCGCATGAGGAGATTATTACCCAACTCGTTGGAGTTACGGAGAAGGCGCTAACAGATAGCGAAGGACTGCTGATAGAGAGCGATGGTGGAGAATTGTCGGGAGAGATAGTGTCTGATCTTACCAGATCACTGCTTGAGTTGCGAGAACTATCTGATAGAGTGAATGATAAGAAAGAGGAGGTGGCGATCGCCAGAGAGGCGATAGACGTGGAGATACTGAAGGTCGCGGAGCAAGACAACGAAGCCGAGGCGCTGGCGATGTCGCGTCAAAGAAACGCTGAGGAGCGCATAGCAAAAGTCAGAGATCATCTTACTGCTCACAGAAGCAACAAAGGGGCGTTTGTTGCAGTAGAAGCGGAAGCAGAACTTCTAGCTTCTGAAAATGCACTGGATAGAGGGAGGGCTGCGCTTGGTGACAAAGATTTTACAAACGCTTACCGTCGCTACCAAGAAGCACTTCGTGTCGCGCTAACTGCGGATGCATACATAAGGGCGGATGAAGCAAAAAGTGAGCCAGAAGTCAGCAACGAAATGGATGTTGTTGCAGAAAATCCTACGGAAGAAAGGGGCGAGGTGGATCCGGAGTCTACGCTTTCACCGGAAGAACTATTTGTCTTGCCTGAGGTAGAATCTATCATGCCCGCTACGGGTGATGAAGCAGAGGGAGCGAATGGTGGTCAAACCCCAGACGACCCATCGGGTGAAATAGAACAGGCGCAAGTATCCGCATCTCCCGAATTAGATGGTGAGTTTAGGGAGACGGCACAGTAGTCTCCTCTGTATTTTGCATGGTAACCAGGGAATTAGGGGAATATATAAAAGCGCAGCGTGCTTACAATGTAGCACGCATGGCGATTGTGGGTGCGCTCGTGAAAGAGGGTTGGACAAGAGTGGATGTAGACGAAGCTTTCGCGATTCTTGATACCAGCCCACCACCGCCCAAAGGCGGTGCTCATATAAAGCCGGAATTCATGAACGAGCGCGCCGATGAGGACGAAGATGGTGTTACAATTATAGAACAGAAAATCTCGCAACATCCGGAAGGATTGAGAGTGATGCCACGCTCACCCGGAGATCTCAATAACAGTAGTACACAGAAGGATAGTCTGGTTAATATCGTAAATAACGAGGAAGAAGCATCCCTTCTTGTTGCGAAAAGAGACAAAGATTCAAAAATACAAAGGAGAGTCAATCCACTTTTGCGAGGATTTCTAAACGCTACATTAATAATCACCGTTCTCGCGATCTTGGCATTTGTCGTTGCTGTCTCACTTGGCTACATCCCGATCGCGCCAATCCTCAACTTCTTTTTGTAATTTAGCGAAACAGTGTACTTCATTTATAAAATTCCGGATGCGACTGAAGCAGTTCAGTCGCATCACAGGAACCTCGCCTTATTATACCCCAATACCAAGTATTGGGGTATAATGATTGACAAGTGTCTTCATGTGCTGTTTTGTGTTGTCGGCTGTACAGATGTCGCATCTCATTTCGCCTTCGCTACGCTACGTCTCATTACGATATGCTCCATCTACTCAACCCCTTACAGGGGCTGTCCACTTGTTGAGATATTTTCTTTCGCGGGCTCAGAAAATATCTCAACAAGTTTTGCGGAGCTCCAAGTATTCGCTCCTCACCAGGACGCGACTAAAGCAGTTCAGTCGCTCGTCCCGACTTTCGTTCGCTATGCTCACTTCAGTCGGGCCGCCGGGATTTGAACCCGGAGTCACGTGAACCCGAATCACGCATGTTACCGTTACACTACGGCCCGTAGGGTACAGGCTTGCAGTATAACGAAAAACAGCCCGTTTGTCATTGCGGGCGGATGACAAACGGAAGTTTTTCAGCTATATTGTAGGTTCAATTTGTTGAGGGGCTGTGGTAGAGCACGTCAATTTTGCACTGTTAAAAACAGAGAGGGCCTATAGTAAAGTGGTATTACACGGCATTCGCATTGCCGAGTCCCGGGTCCGACTCCCGGTAGGTCCACAAACATGAATTTTATGAACAAGCTGACGAAGACAGATTTGATGAAATTGTTGAGAGGATGGAAAAGCCTTAGGGGATTAAAAAAATTGATGCGATATTCACAGGGATAGCATACATTTTAGATATATATTTTGTAGAGTATACTTGTGAAATGTATAATATTTAAACAAAGTTATGAAGCCTGAATAAAAACGACAACTATTGTCACTCCTTCCGGTGATAAGTTTTTGTAATTTAAATTAGGATGATAAGTGAAAGTGCATTTAAGAATACAAAAGCCACTGTTCCCGCACCGGAGAGCATGAGACCGGATTTCTTGCGAGAGCAAATTCGTCTGCCTAGAGTTAGGTGGAGTAAAGAGTTCGCCGATTTCATAGGAGAAAAAATTACGCAAAATGAGCGAGAAATCAGAAATGGAGGGATAGAAAGCTCGGAAAGCGCAAGTGAGTCTACTTTTAACCGATATATGAAAGGTTTGGGACTGGGAGAGGAAGTACTTCATGGGAAAAAAGTTTTAGATCTTGGGGCAGGTGAAGGGGAGTTTGTAAAAGAACTAATAAAAAGAGGGATTACCGAGGAAGCTTATGGGATGGATATCCAGATAGATGATGCTTTGTTTGAGACAGAAGTGGGGACAAATTTTTTCCGTGGAGATTATAGGGATAGTCTACCTATTTCGGATGCCGATTACATCATTTCATTTGGAAGTGTATCAACTGAAATTTGGGGTACAGAGGACATACCGTCTATGGTTGCAAATTGGCTGGGTTCCTTGAAAATAGATGGAGAAATTCGGATATGCCCGATAATGGAAGCTGCGACCGCGACTCCGCAGAGCGGGCTTCAGGAATCTCTACAAAAGTGGAACGAGGTGATTGCGGAGATTTCGGATACGCTAGAGGTAGATTGCAAAATTGAACCTAGAGAGGTAAGAGTTACTGGCAACAATAATGATATAATACTTTGGTCTGTTTTGATTATCAAAAAGAGAGGAATAAGCAAAAACGAATGACCAAATTAATCTTCAAAAATTATGACGGATACCACGTCTTTCTTCTCCTCGCTTTTCTGGCTGTGTGGGTGTGGGCGGCAATAAATCCGTTGTTCCCGCACGATTGGCTTCTGGAGAATTATCTAGTTTTCATTTTTGTGCCAATTATCTTGTTGGTTGGGCGATATTTCAGACTTTCAAAAATTTCTTATACGCTCATCACGATATTTATGATCTTGCATGTTGTAGGTTCGCATTATACATATGCCGAAGTACCTTTTGGCTTTACACTTCAAGATTGGCTTGGGTCCAGTCGTAATATGTATGATAGACTAGTGCACTTTTCTTTTGGACTTTTGATCGCCTATCCTATGCGCGAGGTATATTTGCGAATAGGGAAGACGAAGGGTTTTTGGGGACTATTTTTCCCCATAGAGTTCACACTGGCTTTTTCCGCCATATATGAAGTAATAGAGTGGGGCGCTGTGGTGGTGGTAGACTCCGAAGCCGGCATCGCTTTTTTGGGTGCGCAAGGAGATGTCTGGGATGCCCAAAAGGATATGGGGCTTGCCGGGCTTGGAGCACTTCTCGCGATGATAGTAGTTGCTTTAATCAATGCGCATTACAATAAAAACTGGGGAAGAGAGTTGAGAGATAGCTTCAGGATACCAAAAGACGATATTCCTCTTGGAGAAGTGAGGATAAAAGAAATGACCAGTTTGGGTGGATATAATCAGACCGACTTTTAGTACCACCAAAAGCTAAAGGATGTACTTCCATATTAGTATGATGTGGAGGGCGGAGCCGAGGATTACGAATAGATGGAAGATTTCGTGCATACCCCACCATTTTGATCTGCGCACCACGTGCTCAAGAGCAAAGAATACAACTCCAATCGTGTAGGCGAGCCCGCCACCTACAAGCCACGATAGCCCGCCCCACGAAAGGATCCTATATAGCGGGACGATGGCAACAATCGCCATCCAGCCAAGTGTGATGTATAGAGTCGGAGGTAGCCAATATGGAAGGTGGACCCCGGTAAACTTTGTGATTGAGCCTACTATCGCAAGCACCCAGACAACGGCAAGCAAGCTCCAACCCCAAGGGCCGCGCAAGATGGTGAGACAGATCGGCGTGTAGGTTCCTGCGATTAGGAAATAGATCGCCCCTCTGTCTAATCTTTGCATAATGGTTTTCGCGCGCGCGCTTCTGTATGGCACAATGTGGTAGCTCATGGAAATGGAGTAAGTAAATACAAGCGTTGCTCCAAATATGGAAACGCCGACAATATGCCAGATCGTTCCCGTAGTAGAAGCTTTCACCACCATAAGTACCAAAACAAAAACAGCTAGTATCGCCGCGATCCCATGAGTAAGAGCACCACCCGGCTCTCTCACTCCCAGAACTTTCCACTCGTGTTCAAAAAGAAGATTCATACAGGATATCATATACTCATTGTCCTCTTTTTCAAAGACCTTTACAAAAGACTCCCTTTCGCGAAAGGGAGTCTTTTGTAAAGGTTGCTTAGTTGTGGACGGATGTCGTGGTAGAATTTGGGGGATGTTTGGATTTTTTGAGGACAAAGATGTGCCTTTGTACGATGTGCGGAGGTCAAAGCGCGCAAAGAGGGTAAGTCTGCGTGTTTCTCGTGGCGGGGAGGCGGTTTTGGTTATGCCGTATCATGTAAGCGAAGCGGTGGGAAGGAGATTTGTAACAAAAAATATAGATTGGCTGAATCAGAATATTGAAAAGATGAAGAGAATAAAGGTTTTACCTAGCTCGCTTTTGCCACGTGGTGGCGTGGCACACTATAAGAAACACAGAGAGTCGGCGCGCGCCCTAGTGCGCGAAAAACTGACGACATGGAGCAGATACTATAATGTTCAATACAAGAGGGTGTCTATAAGAAATACCAAAAGCAGATGGGGGTCGTGCTCTAAAGAAGGCAATCTAAACTTTAGCTACCGTATTTTGTTTTTACCCGAGAGATTGCAGGACTATCTTATTGTCCATGAGCTTTGCCATATTATGGAGCTCAATCACTCAAGAGGATTTTGGGTGCTGGTCGCGAAAGCGGTACCGGATTACAAAACAAGAAAGCGCGAACTCCTGGCGTACAGGTGATTAGCTTTTAGGAGCTAGCTTATAGCTTTTTTTGAGCTTATAGCTTGTAGGATTTAGCTTTTAGCTTCTTGTAACGAAAAGACTTGCACAACAACAGCACCTGTCAAGAAGCTAAAAGCTACAAGCTAGCTCCTGCAAGCTTTGTAATCGTCCACACGTCCCACTCACTAATTTGGCGTGAACGCGCTAAAATATAGGTAATGCAAATAGATGCTTGGATAACTTACTTTTTGAGCGATGGCAATTGGATAATACCAGCCCTTATCTTATGGCTTGCGCCCTGGAAGATAGCCGCAATGTATAGAGCTGCCAGGCGTGGGCAGTGGCTCACATTTGTTCTCTTTTTTCTTCTCATCCCCGTCAATACATTAGGGATTGTTGAGATGTTCTATCTCTTTTCTTGGAGCAGACAAAGAGAAATAGAGGTGCCTGTGTACGCGCCTGTAAGAAAAAAACCGACCGAGGAAGATGCTCCTGACGAACATCTTGCAAAAAGTGAAAAGAAGTTTGGTTTTTTGAGCTACAAGGACAAAGAGCTACCGCCAACCAGTACATCGGTTCAAGTACCAACCCTAAACCAAGATGATATACGGCGTGAGATAGCAGGGTTTAAGGGTACGAGGCGGGGCGCTCCGGAGATGAGAGAACTTACCAATACCGAAGGTGTGGGCAAGATTGAGCTCTCCGCTCTATCGGAATTGGAGAGGATGCGCACATTGGCAAGAGAAAGAGAGGAGATAGACAAGACAAGTGTGGCAAAGCCAAAAGTTCCAAAAGAGCGCCAAACTGTGCGTCCAGACATCCCCATACCGCGTCCGCCAGCCCCAAGGGAGAACAAATTAACCATGGGAATTCGGAATACCGAAACCAAAGGGAAGATGGGAGATATGTCAGAAGACTCATCTAACATGACAAACATTATGCCTGGAGTATACATGGCAAAGAAAAAAATTGAGAGCGCGCAAAGCGTATCGCAAGCGCCGACATCTCTATCCGCTGCTGAAACCTTAGTGAAATAAAACAAAATGGTAAAGAGAAAGCAAGGCGCGTCATATATCAGGAACTTTGTTTTTGGAGTAGAGGACTCTCTTGCTTCCACCGCAGGGCTTTTGGCAGGAGTGGCATCGGCTGGGGTAGAGGGCAAGGTAATAGTAATTTCTGGTGTCGTACTTATTTTCGTGGAAGCTTTTTCAATGGGGGTAGGGTCTCTCATTTCCGAAAACGCCGCACTTGAATACGAAAAGAGAAAAGAATCCTCGTATAGAAAATCTGCACTCGGTGCACTCATAATGTTCTTATCCTATATATTGGCAGGGTTTATCCCACTTTTCCCGTACATCGTGTTTTCTCATGACGTCGCGTTTGTTTTATCTATTTCCCTTTCACTGCTTACACTTTTCGTTTTGGGAGCAGTCGCGGCTCGTCTCTCTGGAACCGGTATTTTAAGGAATGCCCTCTCCGTGCTTTCCATCGGTGGGATAGCCGTCATAGTTGGAGTTTTGGTCGGATTTGTAGTAAAGTGAAATGCAATATCTAATTCTTATTTCTAAAATGGTAGACAATACATGAAAGAAACTATACAGAGAATTTTAAGAGGAAAAAATGTAAAAAAAGCAGATGAGTCTCCTCGCAAGTCTCGCAAAGAGACAAAAGAGCCTGAATTTCAAACTGCTTTCATTTTCCTCAAATCTCGTTCAGCGGAGATCACGGCAGAACTCGCGAGACAAGGGGTCGTTCACATACCTGAAGAGTTTACAGATATAAAAGTTATCTCATCTTCACATTACGACAAAACGGTGGTAAGAAGAGACCAAAAAACGAAACTTGATTGGTCGGTGGTTGTAAAGATTGGAGATATGAAGTTCAAAACCAACCTAATTGGTCTTCATGTTCATCACGCTAGAGATATCGCATGGCATGTTGATAAGGTTTATAGATATTCTGAAGAAGGGACAAACAAAAATAGCGCCCCAGAAAAGTACTGGAAAATTGTTTATGATTCTGATAATTCTGCCAACAGCTGAAAGGACGAATAATTTGACTAGGGATGACAGAAGAACGCAAAAATAAAATAGGGGCGATGGAGAAACAAAGACAGTCAGGTTTTTTAGTAGTTTTGGAAAACGTCCACGATCCGCACAACGCGGAGGCGGTTTTGCGGTCATGCGATGCTTTTGGTGTGGGGGAGGTTTGGTTTGTGAATGAGGCGGTGCCAAACTTCAATCCCAAGAAGGTGGGCAAGAAAACTTCCGGTTCGGCAAACAAGTGGCTCACTTTCAAAAACTGGAGCAGAATAGATGACGCAATGGAGGAGCTGGAAAATTTGGGATATACAACAATCGCCACTTTGCTTTCTACCAATTCAGAAAGCGTATATCAAGCTAAATTTCCTGAAGAGAAAATCGCACTCATCTTTGGAAACGAGCATTCCGGACTTTCTGAAAGGGCAATCAGTGGCTCAAGAAGAAAAATTACTATTCCAATGCGAGGAATGGTGCAGTCGCTTAATATTTCCGTATCCGCTTCTATCTTTATCTACGAAATATCAAGACAAAGGTTGCTTGAAAAGCACCTCTAGTATATTTCATGGTTTTTTGTCCGTATATAAGATAGTATATAAGCCACTGTGTCCGAAAAAGAAAACAAAACAAACTGGTCGGCGTTTGGGCTGGTAGCCATGGTGTCTGGCTATATTGCCGTGCCTTTGCTATTATTTCTTGCCCTTGGCTATTTTGTAGGCAAAAGTACCGGACATCCGAAATTGAGCTTGGTCTTGTCTCTTGTTCCCGCTTTTATAATTTCCAACTTTCTACTTTTCAGGAAGGCATTCAAGATAGGAAGCGATTTGAACGAAAAAGACAAGGGTAAAGCTAGCGAACCAAAACAATGAAAATATCATTAGCACCTGAGATATTATTTTACATAGGTAATTTTGCGGTAACTAACACTATTTTGGTGTCTGTTGCTACTTCAATCATCATCTTGCTTTTTTTGCTCTTGGCTAGACGTAAAATGAGCCTTGTGCCGAAGGGTGTGCAGTTTTGGGCGGAGGTGATGCTAGAGGAGGGGTACAAATTTGTAGAGGGAGTGATGGGTACCGAAAGAGCAGCAAAGCGCGTATTTCCTTACATAGCTACTGTATTTCTGTTTATACTAACTGCGAATTTGATACCTTTTGTTCCAGGTCTGGATACGATCACCATGAATGGAGTACCCCTTTATAGGACAGCAACTACGGACTACAACCTTGTGTTTATGCTGACTATTATTTCTTTAGTATTGGTGCAGATGGTCGCGATTGTTTCGGGTGGAATCATTAAATATGTAGCAAAATTTATCAATGTAAAAGGTCCGATTGCCGCGTTCATGGGTATCATGGATTTGGTAGGCGAGTTTGCAAAGATAATTTCGCTGTCCTTTCGTTTGTTCGGTAATATCTTTGCCGGACAAGTACTTTCGGCAGTTATTCTGTTTCTGGCGCCATTTGTGATCCCGCTACCTTTTGCGCTCCTTGGGCTACTCGCGGCTGTTATTCAGGCGGCAGTATTTTCTATCTTGGTGCTAATCTTTTTCTCCATGGCGATAGAGACAGAATCAGTATAACGTGTTACAGTATTGGGAGAGAGGAGGTGTGTCATGATGAACATGAGCATCTCGTTTGAGTTTGAGCCCCCCGCATGGGCGTGGTGCACACTATTGGTCAAGTTCTTTTTTGAAGGAGGTGATTGAAATGGCTATGCCAAAAACAAAGAAGGAGATGGAGGAGCTTAGGATGAAGCAAGCAAAAATCGCGCTGGATAAGCAGCGCAAGCTGGAGAAGGAACAGCAGGATTTTGACAACGACCCGTTCTGGCAGTTCGCTGTCCACAATGTCTGGTGGATCGTGACACTAGCGACCCTCATCGGTTTTTTAGTTTTTAGCAGTTTCTGAGTTAGCCTTACAATAAAGAAGAAGGCGCGACACGCAACGCTGGTTGGTGTCGTTTTGTTTTGGTCACTTTGTTTGCAAAAAAGCAATTTCTGGAGTACAATTTAGCTGTTTTTAATAGTTTTTTATATCAAATATGGAAATAGAAGCAGCACGGCTAATGGCCGCGGGGATAGCGATCGGTTTCGGAGTAATGGGTTCGGGTATAGGCGAAGGTATTCTGGCGGCAAAAGCCATGGAAGCCATGGGCAGAAATCCGGAAGTCTCAGGTAGCATATTTACTCGGATGATTGTAGCCATGGCAATCACTGAATCATCAGCCATCTATGCGGTTGTCGTCTCCCTTATTATTCTCTTTGTTTAAATTTCTACATGGAGCGTTTGATTGAGGTACTCGGGTTGAATATAAACTCGCTTATAGCGCAATTTGTAAATTTTGCCGTACTGCTTTTTTTACTTTGGAAGTTTGGCTACGGTCCAATCTTGCGCTTTATGGAGAAGAGAAAGAAAATGATAGAGGATGGAGTGTCGCGCGCGCGGGAGGCAGAAGAAGAATGGAGAAAGATTGAGAAAGAGAGAGAGCAAATACTGGAGCAAGCGCGCGTAGAAGGACAAGCTATCGTAGAACGAGCCCGTGAGGACGCGATTGTGAGTTCGGAAGCGGTAAAGAGTGCCGCCCGCGACAAAGTGCTTCGCTTTGCGGAGGAGACGAAACGAAATTTAAGAGAAGAACGCGCCCGCGCTCGCGAGGATGTGCGCAGAGATGCGAGTGAGTTGGTGCTCGCCGCGGTCGCTTCCATTGTGGGAGGTGATGTAAAAATTCATGAAGGTGAAGTAAGAAAGGCACTTGCGAGTAGCTCCCATGAGTGATACAACGAACATCGCGCAGAGATGGTTTGGCATTCTTCAGGCTTCGCAAAAGAGTGATTGGGGAGAAATAAATACTGCATTTTTGAATATGTTGGCAAGAAAGGGGGAGCTTTCACTCTTGCCACATATAAGGTCAAAGATTTTTGATTTTGCCACAAGGAGAGGAGGAATTAGGATTGTGGATGTAGTAAGCGCGAAGTCATTGTCAGAAACAGACGCTCTCATTCTTGTGAATAAACATTTCGGAAAGCTCTCTACGCTGGGGCGAGTACGTGAAGACCCTCAAATTTTGGGCGGCGTAGTGCTGTATTCTGGAGAAGAGAGGATTGATCTTTCAATAAAGGGCAAGTTGGGAGCTCTCAAGGAACATTTCACAAATATATGACAACAAAAACAAAGGAAAATGTGGTTGATGTTAGGGAAGTACTGGCATCTTTGGACGATGCAGTAAAAAGTTTTCGGGCGGAGTCCTCTTTGGAAGAGGTGGGAGTTGTAGTGTCGGTATCGGATGGAGTCGCGCTCGCGACAGGGCTCGGCAAAGTGATGGCGGGAGAGCTGGTGCGATTTGTGGATGGGGGTACTGGAGTTACTCTAAATCTAGAGGATGGAATCACCGGAATCGTACTCTTAACAGATTGCGGATTGGTGAGAGAGGGATCAAGTGTGGAGCGAACAAAGCGGATATTGGATGTGCCTGTTGGCGAGGAGCTTTTGGGGCGCATAGTGGACCCGCTTGGCAATCCGAAAGACGCGGGACCAAGTCTTCTCAAAGTTGAAACAAGAAATCCGATAGAAAGACAAGCCCCGGGAGTGATGAAGAGGAAGTCAGTGCATGAATCTCTAGAGACCGGTATCACCGCCATAGACGCAATCATCCCAATCGGGCGAGGACAGCGCGAACTCATCATAGGTGATCGTGGCACAGGGAAGACATCCATTGCAATAGATACAATACTGAGCCAAAGGGGCAAGGATGTAGTCTGTATATATGTGGCAATCGGACAAAAGGCGGCAAAAGTAGCGCAAATAGCGGAAATGTTACGAGAAGAAGGCGCGCTTGCTTACACAACCATCGTTGCCGCGACTGCTTCCGACACCACATCTTTGCAGTATCTCGCTCCGTACGCGGGGGCCGCGATGGGTGAGTATTTCATGGATAAAGGTCAGCACGTGCTCATCGTTTATGATGATCTTTCAAAACACGCTACTGCATATCGCGAGCTTTCACTTCTCTTGCGGAGACCGCCAGGTCGTGAGGCGTATCCGGGGGATGTGTTCTATCTGCACTCACGTTTGCTTGAACGTGCAGCCAAACTCTCTGACAAAGAAGGGGCTGGTTCAATGACGGCACTTCCGGTTATTGAGACACAGGCTGGGGACGTCTCAGCTTATATTCCTACCAACGTTATTTCCATCACAGACGGACAGATATATCTAGAATCTGGTCTTTTTCATCGTGGGGTAAGACCTGCCATAAACGTGGGCATTTCGGTGTCGCGAGTGGGAGGCGCCGCTCAGAAAAAGGCAATGAAGAAAGTTGCAGGTAAACTAAAGCTGGACCTCGCCCAATTTCGTGAACTTGAAAGCTTCGCGCAGTTTGGCTCTGATCTAGATGCCACTACGGCACAAGAACTAGCGCGAGGCAAACGGCTAACGGAGATATTGAAGCAAGTAAGATTTTCACCACGAGAGCTCTCGCACCAGGTAGTGATGCTATACATAATAAACTGCGGTCTGGAAGATAATGTGCAGATCGCCTCGGTCTCTAAAGTTGCTTCAGGTTTCGTTGAGTATCTCACCGCGCACAATGATGGACTTTTGAGAAAGATAGATGTGGAAGGCGTGTTTGATGATGCGTGGGAAAAAGAGGTGGAAGCTGAGTACAAAAAATACGAGAAGAAATTGACTGCAGATGTATTCGTTTTGGTGTCGGATAAAAACAATGGCAAATAGCACAAAAGAAGTAAAGACTAGGCTCACGTCCATAAGTGGAGCAAAGAAGATAACGAAGGCGATGGAAATGATCGCGGCTTCGCGGATGCGTCGTACGGTGGAGAGGACAAAAGCGGCGAGAGACTATGAGATCTCTGCTTGGAAATTGGGAGTGCTACTCTCAGGACAAGTGAAGCTAGATCCGATAAGCTCACTGCGTAAACTCGTCTTCGCCAACCCAAACAATAAGAGCTCTATTCTGTTGGTTATAACCGGCAATCGTGGGCTTTGTGGATCTTTCAATGCCAATGTCGTAAGCCTTGCGATGCGCTTCCTAGAGAGAGAGGGTCACGAGAACGTAGAAGTGGTTTGTCTAGGCAAGAAAGGGGCGGAACTTTTGCAGGCGCGGGGCGTAGCAGTGTCTCGTTTCTTTCAAAAAGATGACAACCCAAAAAATTCAGAATGTATAATGAGCGTCGCGGACTACCTTTTCTATAAGATGCGCGAAGGACGAGCGGGGAGGACGTGGGTAACGGGGAGCTCGTTTGTGTCTTCTTTTGAACAAAGACCTATCCTAAAACCACTTTTCCCTCTTGCATTTGACGAAGTAGCTAAAGAAACGATTGCCGAAATTACAGGAGAGTCAGAAGAGGCACCGGAGTTGGAAGCCGGAAAGAAACGATGGTACAGATTTGAGCCAAATGCGTCCTTGATCCTTGAACGACTCGTTCTTGCCATAGGTGAGTCGCGTATATATCAAGCACTTCTAGAGAGCGCGGCAGGTGAACAAGCGGCAAGAATGCTAGCGATGCAAGCCGCTACGAAAGCAGCAGGGGAGATGTATGATGAACAGCTCGTGGTTTTCAACAAGCTTCGACAAGGAATGATAACTCAGGAGCTTGCGGAAATATCGGCAGCTAGAGCGGCGATGGTGAATTAGCTCCTCGTCGCGAAATGAAATAAATATGGAAAAAAATAAAAACAACATAAATGGGACGATACGACAAATCATGGGACCTGTCGTGGACGCGCATTTTGAGGGCGATAATTTGCCTGCAATAAATGACGCGCTGATCGTGATTTCCGGGGATAGGAAGGTCGTCTTGGAAGTCGCGGGGCAAAAAGGTGGTGGTGTTGTGCGTGCTATTGCGATGAGCTCTACGGATGGACTTTCACGAGGCATGGAAGTAGAGGCAACAGGGGCTCCAATCTCTGTGCCCGTTGGAGAAGAAGTATTGGGAAGGGTATTAAATGTTCTTGGAGAGCCTGTGGATGAGGGTGAAGAAATTAAAGCCAAAGAGAGAAGACCTATTCACAGGAGCGCTCCAGCGCTCTCCGAGCAAAAGGGTAGTGTTCTGATTCTGGAAACTGGTATAAAAGTGATAGATTTGATCTGTCCTTTTGTCAAAGGTGGTAAGGTAGGACTCTTTGGAGGGGCAGGTGTGGGAAAAACAGTTATCATCCAAGAGCTCATCCACAATGTCGCCAAAGAGCATGGTGGCTACTCTGTGTTCGCGGGAGTGGGGGAACGTACCCGTGAAGGCAACGATCTGTATAATGAAATGAAGGATGCCGGAGTACTTCCCAAGGTGGCGATGGTCTTCGGGCAAATGAATGAACCACCGGGCGCCCGCGCCCGCGTGGGGCTCTCTGGTGTTACTTTGGCAGAGAGATTTCGCGACGATGGAAAGGACGTGCTTTTCTTTATAGACAATATCTTTCGCTTTACCCAAGCGGGAGCGGAGATGTCGGCTCTTTTGGGACGTATCCCATCTGCCGTAGGGTATCAACCAACACTTGCCAGCGAAATGGGAGCGCTACAAGAACGCATCACAACCACCAAAGAGGGTTCCATCACTTCTGTGCAAGCTGTCTATGTGCCAGCGGATGACCTCACAGACCCCGCCCCCGCCACCACATTCTCTCACCTTGATTCAACGGTGGTGTTGTCTCGCGCCCTTTCGGAACAAGGTATATACCCAGCAGTAGACCCTCTTGATTCCACTTCTACGATTCTTGATCCTGCCATTGTGGGCGAGGATCATTATCGTGTGGCAAGAGAAGTACAGCAGGTTTTGCAACGATACAAAGATCTCAAGGATGTAATTGCAATACTTGGTATGGAGGAGCTATCCGAGGAAGACAAAAAGCTAGTCAATCGCGCCAGACGTATACAGAAATTCCTGTCGCAACCTTTTTTTGTGGCGGAACAATTTACGGGTCGTCCGGGTAGTTATCTTCCTCGCATGGAGACGGTGCGTGCTTTCTCCGAGATACTGTCTGGCAAGATGGATATGCTTCCGGAGCAAGCCTTTTATCTAAAGGGTGGGATTGACGACGTGAGCGAGTAGTCCCACGCCAAGCATATCTTATGAAAACATTCGACCTGCGTGTTATAAAACCAGAGCGCCTGATATTTGAAGGCAAGGCGATATCTGTTAGATTTCCAACGAGCGATGGACAGATTCAAATATTTGCTACCCACGAACCGATTATTGGGAAAGCCGGGATTGGTGAACTTATGGTGGAAGCAGTGGATGCGAAAGGAAACAAGATAGAGTTGCCGTTTGCAATCGCCGGAGGATTTTTTGAGATGTCAAACGACAACATGACCATTCTTGCCGGTCGCGCGGAGCATGTTCGCGAGCTTGATGTGGCAAGAGCAAAAGAGGCGCGTTTGCGTGCCAGACAACTCTTGGAGGAGGCTAAAGAAAAGACCCCCGCTTACGAAGGACTAGTACGCGAATTTAACAAAGAATCAAATCGTGTAACATTGGCGGAGAGATATGGAAAAAAATAGCATGGCACGGATTCTATTTAGGCGAGCATGATTGTCTAATGAGGAGGAGTGTATCACGAAGCCATTTCCTGATGGTGAAAGTTATGAGGATGTAAAAACTCGCATCGCAGATTTTCTTGCATTTCTAAAGCAAAACTACGACGGTAAACATATTGCAATCGTTGGACATAAAGCCCCACAGCTCGCGCTTGACATACTCATAAAAGGCAAGACATGGAAGCAAGCCCTAGCTGAAGACTGGCGCAAGACAAAAGCATGGCAACCCGGCTGGGAGTATGAATTGGAGTAGAAAACTGACGCTTGCGCTATTCGCTAATTCATCGTATGCTGTATCCATATGAAGCATATTATTCAATATAACATCTCTAAGGGCGAAAAGCAGTATGTTGCCGAAGGGGTTAACTTTCCTGCCGTTACTCAGGCGGTTACGCTAGATGAACTTGTGAAGAATATTCAAGAAGTTACCGAGCTAGTGCTTGATGGTGAAGCGCCGGCGACGTTTGGGCTTGCGACACCATGATAGCAGATAAAGATCTGTACTACGTAGCCGTAAAAGTCTTTTTGGAAAAGGATGGTAAGCTTTTTATTTTCAAAGATGGCTTTGGAAAATGGGATCTGCCGGGTGGTCGCATGAAAAGAGATGAATTCTATACTCCGCTTGCTGACATGATTGAAAGAAAGACGAGGGAAGAACTCGGCGATGATGTTTCGTACAAACTCGGCAGTCCAATTCTAAACATGAGACATGAACGCGTGGAGAATATAGAAGGTGATCCCACTATCAGAATATTTGCTGTGGGATATGATGCTAAATATTTTGAAGGGGAGGTGCGACTTGCAAGCCATCACACAGAATACAAGTGGGTAGATATCAAGGAAATTAAACCGGAGGAGTACTTTGAAGGGGGCTGGCTGTCGGGGGTGATAGAATACCAGAAGATGTGTTGGAACTAATCAATAAAAGCTGGTAAGATGAGCGAATGAGGACTTTTATTCCAAAGGGCGCAAAACTTTTACCAAAAGACGCAGAACGCGTTTTTAAGGGAGTAATCTTTGATGTTTATCAATGGCAACAGGAGTTGTTTGATGGGAGTTCTACAACTTTCAAGATGTTGAAGCGACCCGATACAGTCAAGGTTATTCCTGTGAAGGAAGGGAAGCTTCTTGTACAAGAGCAGGAGCAACCAGCACTCGGTTTTTTTTACGACTTTCCCGGTGGTCGTCATGACGTAGAGGCAGAAACGGAACTTGAGGCAGTCAAGCGCGAACTTCTAGAAGAAACAGGAATGCGCTTTAAAACTTGGAAACTGCTAAGAGTCAAACAGCCGGAGGTCAAGATTGATTGGCTTAAATATACTTTTATCGCAACCGACTTCCTAGACCAAAAAGAGCAAAAATTAGACGCTGGCGAGAAAATCAATAACACCTGGATAGACTTTAAAGAGGTGAATGAGTTGCTGAAAGATCCAGAGGCACGCTACCTAGCCAGAGATATTTTTGAAAACCTGAATTCTCTCGAAGAACTGCTATCAATGCCTGATTTATATGGAAAAAATTAACCCCCCCCACTTGGCGCTCACAGCGCCAAGTGGGGGGGGTTAATGTCTACAACATGTATGACCAATAAGACCAGAAAACCGGAAATAAAGGAGGGTCAGCTCATTGAGGTTGTGGCGAGAGATTTTGGTTTAAATATTAGGGATGTGAAATCAGTACAAAAAGGCGACAGTAGCAGGGTTTTTTCAGCAGTTTCTGATGGTGGTGAAGTATTTATTCGTATCAATCGTGACAGAGAGGCGTATCCTACAGAGATTGCAGGGATTAATCTTTTACGGCAGTCTGGCATACATTGTCCGGAGGTTCTGGGTTATAGAGAAAACAGTGCTATCGGCTATCCCGCGATGATAGAAAGAGCCGTTGATGGTGTACTGCTTGATCGATTCTATGATGCGGTAGATAATGTTGATGAAGCTAAGATAAATAGAATCGCTAGAAATGTAGGTGCGACTTTAAAAAAGATAAATGATGTTGTTACTAACGGCTATGGTTGGCCGATTCTTATAGAAGGTAAACTTGTCGGTAAATATGAATCTTGGGCAAGCTTTTGGCGAAGCAATGATAACTTATACTACAGAACCCCGGATTATTTAGCGCAACACAAGTTGGTCCCGAAAGAAACCATAACGCGCATTATAGAGGCAAATGATGAAATTGGGGAAGAGACTGTGTCTTCGCACTTCCTGCATAATGACCTTCACGACGGCCATGTTTATATAAAGGATGAAGCCGTATTGGGAGTTATAGATTTGGGAGCGATTATGTTTGGAGACCCAAGATTTGACATTGCATATTTGCTATACTTTACGCCACCTAAATACAGACAGGCATTTATAGAAGGATATGGTTCACTTGCAAGCGATCCCATGATAAATAAATACATGTTATTAATTGCTGCTCGTAAGATTGAATACCGCCATGAGGGTGGTTTTAAGGATCGTTTACCGGACGCATTCACCGGACTGGAAGATGCGCTTAAGAATCTATCAGAGTGCTAGTAGTTTATATGTCATTGATTTTTGCCTCCAGTCATCATATACTCTATTTATGGAGCAGTACGATTCGTCGTTCGGGAGGATAGAGCTAACCGATGAGCGATTACGTCATATTGTATCTTTCCACCCGGAAGTTCGTTCGGCGGTCAAGCATTTTACAAAGTGTTTAAAGGAGCCGGACTTCATCAAGCCTTCTCGCAGGGATAATGCGGTCGTGATCTTCTATAGAGCTGTTTCTTCCAAACGAAGGCTCGCGATTGTCGTAAAAATAACCGTCCCACGATTCATACTCACTGCCTATTTTATAACTAACCTAAAACTAGACCATGAAAACAAAAACTAAGCCAGTCGCCAGTCAACTTTTTTACTTTTTTGATAAAGAAGCAGATGTTTTTTACCTTTCAAAAGGGAGGCCTTCCGCGCGGGATAGCGTACAAGAGAGCAAAGACGACATTCTCCTCCGTACAGATAGTAAGGGGAATGTCCGTGGCTTTACCATTCTGAACTTTAGCAAACATCAGTCCGGCAATGGCCGGCCCGTCGGACTCCCGATTCGGGCCGACTGGGTCGCTGTCTAGTGTCCACAACGAAGGAATGTTCTGATTGTATAATCTCCCTATGGCAACTATAATTCTCAAATTAGCCAAGATTTCATACCAAGGGGATTCTGTTGGTCGCGAAATTGAAATAGATATTTCTCTGCCGGAAGGAAAAAGCATTCATCTTGCGCATCGCATTCAAAAAGGGGACGTATATATGCCTCTCCATGAGTTAGTGCATTTCTCTACATCACTAGATGTTTTTCTTGCGACAATTGATATTACAGTAACCGAACGTGACGCAATATTTAGTGATGTTGGTACAACAAGAATGGAGTTAAGCGTGGCGACAAGTGCAGACTCGCTTTCAAAACATAATGCTGAAGTATTCGTGTCAGAGCGCCGATTAATTTTCTGGAAACGCACCGCAAAATTTTTGATTACTCTTGAGGCAGATGTGCGTACCAACAAGCGTGAGCCAACTCAAGAGAATCCCTTGTGGACAGGCGACTTCTCGGATGATTCTGCGCAGATGATACTTGCACGGGCAATTTTTGGCGAGGCTCGCGGAACAAAAGATGATGAGCGAGTTGCTGTAGCATGGTCTATCCGCAACCGTCTTGGGCGTCCTCGCCGTTTCGGTGGTGGAACCTATCATGCGGTAATTCTAAAGCCAAAGCAATACAGTGCTTTCCTCGAGGGCGATCATAATCGTCTTTTTGTAGAAAACCCTCTTCATACTAGGAATTCACTTGATCTTCGTGCTTGGGATGAATGTTACGCTATTGCCGGTAAAGTTATTCTTAGTGAACTCAAAGATCCAACATTGGGGTCGGATCATTATCATGATAAAAGTATCCCACCTCCAAAATGGGCGAAACAAGAATACTTCAAGGTGCGTATTGGACCATTTCTTTTTTATGCAGTTCCATAACAGAAAAATAGTCATTTTAATAGTATTCGGTGTACTACTGATAGCGGTCAGTGTATTTGCATACGCTATGGGACGCACACACGCAAAACGCAATTTTTATAGCAGTCAAATAGGACAAGGCGTGCCAGTACGACTAGGGGGTGGAATCATCGACACATTGGGAGGCGAGCATATATTCTATTCAACATACTGTGGAAGTAGCTGTCTCGGATTTACAGTGATAAACCTTACTACTGGCAAAACACAAAGGGGTTCTCTTAGCTTTATGGCTGATGATAACGGCAATGCGTATACGCTCTTCGAGGATTGGAGTGGTGAAGTACATCGATTTGATGGCGAATTTGTTTCGGTGCGTGGTCGCGAACATTCAGAAAAACATATACTCGATTTCACCATAAAGGATGAAAAAACAAACTTGCCTACCATTAACTCAGTAGAGTTTTAAAGAATATGAATCTATACAGATTCAGTCCGAGCGTGTGACTTTCACTTGACTATATATGTGAGTAATATACAATGGAAAGGAGATAATATATCTATTCCATTAGATAACTCTAACTTATGGCTACAGATAACCTAATTGCCAAACTCTATGCCTCTAAAAAAACAATCCTGACCACAAAGGATATCGCCTTGATTTGGGAGGAAACTAATACCGCAAATCTGCTTGCTAAAATAAAATACTACGCAAAGCAGGGTTCTCTAACACGGCTCTCGCGTGGTATTTTTGCCAAAGACAAGGAGTACGACCTGAAAGAGCTTTCCACAAGTATCTATACTCCATCTTATATTAGTTTCGAGAGCGTGCTTCGCGAATCAGGTATCATTTTCCAGCACCATGACGCGACATTTGTAGCCGGGCCATATCCGATGACAAAAAAGATAGATGGGCATATGATAATTTTTAGAAAGCTGAAAGACAGTATTTTGTATAACGGGCTCGGAATCAAAAAAGAAGATTGCTACAGTATGTCCACTCCGGAGCGTGCTTTCCTTGATACCATTTATTTATCTCCAAACTTTTACTTCGACAACCTTAGATCCATCAATTGGGAGAGATGCTTTGAACTTGTGGGGATTTACGAGAACAAGCAACTTGTGAAGCGTCTCAAAGAATATCAGAATCATGCTCAATAAAGAAAGACATCAACTTATAATGGGGCGGATTTTGCGGGACATTTATTCAGACACCACTATCTCGTCTCTCGTTGGTTTCAAGGGCGGCACCTGCGCCTACCTTTTCTACGGTCTTACCAGATTCTCTGTTGATTTGGATTTTGATTTGCTTGTGAGAGACGAGGCAAGACAAAAAACAATCTATGAGAAAATAGGAAATATACTCAAAGAGTATGGTGAAGTTAAAGATCAATACATAAAGCAGAATACAATCTTTTTCCTGCTTTCTTACGGAGATAATGACCACAACATAAAGGTAGAGGTGAACGTAAGGATTTTGATGCCTGATGTAAGAGATCACTACGAGTTGAAAGAGCATCTTGGTATCTCTATGTTGGTCGGCAAGAAAGACTATCTTTTTGCGAGCAAACTTGCTGCCCTGACTGACCGCAGATTGCTCGCTATGCGAGACATTTACGATGTTTGGTTCTTTGCTAAGAATAGCTGGGACATAAATTCCGAAGTCCTCAAGGTAAGAACCGGCAAGGTGGCTAAAGAACATATGGCTGATTGTATTACTGTCATTGAATCAGTAAAAGACAATGAGATCCTGCGCGGTTTGGCCGAGCTATTACCGGACGAGAAAGCAAAGACATGGGTAAAGACTGCTTTGCGCATGGAGACCATTTTTCTTCTAAAGAATTATCAATCCGTGTTGAAATGAAAAAACTGACAAAACTCAAAAGGGGAGATATGGTGGCGATCCTTTCTCCATCGTTCGCGGCTCCCGCTGTGTGGCCTCATGTATATGAGCTTGGTTTTAAAAGACTAAAAGAAGTATTTGGGCTGGATCCGGTGGAGTTTCCTGCGACGAAGAAACTGGGAGCAAGCAAGGATGAGAGAGCTAAAGATCTGATTGACGCTTTCTCTAATCCGGAGATTAAGGCTGTCTTCGCTACTTTGGGCGGAGATGATCAGGTCACCTATGTAAAGAATTTACCCAAAGAAATATTTGCCGACAATCCCAAGCCATTTTTTGGCTTTTCAGACAATAGCCATTTCGCGAATCATCTTTGGCTCTGTGGCGTGCCATCATACTATGGCGGATGTATTTTTACCCAGTTTTCCATGCAGAGGGAAATGCATGAGTTTACTGTAAAGCATCTAAACCATGCTTTATTTAAAGATGGTGAAGTAGAACTCACTTCAAGTCCGCTTTACAACGATATTGGTTTGAATTGGGATGATCCTGAAAATCTGAAGAAGGAAAGACAGATGGAAGAAAATGACGGCTGGTGTTGGGACGGTATGGGAAGCGTGGAGGGTACAACATGGGGAGGATGTTTGGAGTCGGTGGATGAGATGCTTAGAAACAACGTCCCCATTCCCAGCCTCTCTCAATTTGAAGACGTGATTCTCATCTTGGAAACATCAGAAGAAATACCAAAAGCCGATTATGTAAAAAGAGTGATGAGGGCATTGGGGGAGAGGGGCATTTTAGAGAGAGTGAAGGGGCTTCTTGTGGGAAGGCCCAAAGCATGGAATTTTGGTGACCAGAAAACAGCAGAGGAGAAGTCCAAATATCGAGAAGAACAGCGAAGGTGCATATCGGAGATGGTACGCAAGTATAATAAAGATATACCGATAGTCCAGAATCTTGACTTCGGACACACCGATCCCCAGATTGCTATACCCTATGGTGGGCGGGTGAGGATAGATGGAACGGGCAGGAAAATTTACGCAAGCTATTAAGGCGCGTAAGGTTCAACCTTACATTTATGGCTATAAACAAAGGTCTGGGTAAGGTTGAACCTTACCTTACTTACCTTAACAGAATCCCATACTTTGATACAAGCCCCGACTTTGATAGAGCTATGAACGAAGCGGAGGGAGTGCTTTTTCAAGAATAGCCCATAATAACCATGAGTAAAACTGACACAAATAGCACCCGATCGTTTAAAGATAAAGTGTACGACGTGGTGAGAGGTATTCCGAGTGGTAAGACACTGAGCTATAAGGAGGTGGCAAAACTCGCTGGGAATAAGGGTGCCTATCGGGCGGTGGGGTGGGCATTGTCGCAAAACACCGACAAAAATGTGCCATGCCACAGAGTGATCGGGAGCGATGGTAAGGCGGGCGGGTATAATGGTTTGCGTGGGAATAAAGAAAAATTACTTGAAAAAGAGAGAAAGCACGATGAGTAAGATCCATTCGGTGATAATTTTTGGTGACAGTATTGTATATGGCAAATGGGACATGGATGCCGGTGGTTGGTCCAATAGACTCAAACTCTGGGCGATGGACACGTTTTTTGAATCCAAAGGAGAACACTTGATTCACATTCAGGCAATCGGATTACCGGGAAGTAACTCAAGCGAGTGTCTAAAGATACTCGCTCATAATATTTCCGTCTACACAAATGAGGGGAACTCTGGTAGGTATGTCTTTTTTGCGCTTGGTATTAATGATATGGCTCTGCATGTTGATAGCGACAAGAGAAGAGTCCCCATCGAGCTCTTTGGAGGCAATATAAGTAAATTCATAGCGGAGGTGAGGAGCAAAGACTGCACGCCCGTTCTCCTTACGATTACTCCGGTAAGCGAAGACAAAAAGGGCGAGATACAGAATGTCTTAGGCGAAGTGCGGTTTAATAAAGACATAGAGATATATAACCTTGCCATAGAAACAATAGGAAGAGAAAATGGTGTTCAAGTGATTAATGTGTACAATCTTTTTTTGAAAGCTGGAATTGACATTGTCCTCGCCGATGAAGGATTGCACCCAAATACTGAGGGGCATATATTAATATATGAATTGGTGAGAGATTACTTAAGAAGGGAACTATCAATATGAAATCAATCGCGATAATCGGGACCGGAATCATGGGTAGCGGTATGGCCTCTAACTTTCTAAAGAAAGGCCATAGCGTAAACATATGGAATCGCAACAAGTCAAAGACAGATCATTTAGTGAATCAAGGCGCATTATTAGCAAGTACTCCAAAAGAGGCGGTAACTCACGCGGACATTATTTTTGAAGTAACCGCAGACAATGAGTCATCCAGATCGGTTTGGCTAGGAGAGAATGGAATTTTAAGTGGAGCGAGGAGTGATAAGGTGCTCATAACAAGTGCCACTCTTTCTGCGACTTGGACTGACGAGCTCGCAAAAATGTGCGCAGATAAAGGTTTTACTTTCCTTGACATTCCTCTAACTGGAGGAAGAGCCTGCGCGGAATCGGGAAACCTCACTCTTCTTGCTGGAGGAGAAAAAGAGAAGCTTGGAAAAATTGAGTCTGATCTTAGATCGATTTCAAAGGAAATAAAATATTTCGGTAAGGCCGGTTCCGGAATGCGCTACAAGCTTATACTAAATGCCCTTCAAGCTATACACATAATCGGACTCGATGGGGCAATTAGAGGGGCAATATCGACAGGTCTTGATGTTGATCCAGTAGGCGAAGCGCTTTGCGCAAGGCCGGGCGGGGTTATAACAGAGTTAACATGGGAGTGCTATAAAAATCCTCCCAAATCGATAAACTTTTCAATTAAGTGGCTTGTCAAAGATTTGACCTACGCCAAAGAACTTCTTGGTGAGACATCTACCCCAATGCTTGACATGGTTTTAAAGAGGTTCAACAAAGCCTTTAGCGATGGGCATGGAGAGGAAGACTGGTCGTTTGTGGTAGGGAGAGAATAATTACTATGATTACTTCAGAAGGATTGACTGACCTATGAAAACAAAACACATAGTCGTATTCTCACATGGTTTTGGCGTCTCAAAGGACCACCGACTTTATAGAATAATTTAGTAGCAGTAAATATTGAAGTGAAGAAAAATCGTGATAAGTTGGTGTTGCCATTATTTGTGGCAAATTTATACATATTCTGCTAGAATCATAATTTATAGGTTCATTGCGGGATTAGTTAAATGGTATAACGTCAGTTTTCCAAACTGAGATCGGGAGTTCGATTCTCCCATCCCGCACAAAAACAAGGAAAAAATGAGTAGCATTTTTGACTATGTTTTTGCGCAGGGATGGGAGAATCGAAGCTGTTGTGAGACATTTACGAGTCCCGCCGCGGTGGGACGAAGAAAATGTCCACAACGGGTACTGCTCCTGTAAGGAGAGATTCTCCCATCCCGCACAAAAACAAGGAAAAAATGAGTAGCATTTTTGACTATGTTTTTGTAGCAGGGATGGGAGAAGCGAAGCTGTTGTGAGACATTTACGAGTCCCGAGCAAAACGAGGGACGAAGGAAATGTCCACAACGGATACTGCTCCTGTAAGGTGAGCTCCGAGTTAGACGAGGAGCGCAAGACCTTTTTAGATCTTTTGTGATGCCGAGCTTGTCGAGGAAGAAACAAAAGATCGAAAAGGTATACCGTTCCTGTAAGGAAAGATTCCCATCCCGCACCAAGAGGGCCGTTCAAGAAAAAATGGGTGAGAAAAAGCAAAGCAAAATGTACGGGAGGGATGTTTTGTTTTTACTAGGCGAATGTTTTTAAAATTCGGCGTGATTGAATTTCCGCCCCGCGGGAGAGTGCGGGAGCAATGCGGGGCTGGAGGTTTTGGATTTTTGGGGAGGGGGGCTTTAGGAGATTAAATACAAAATATGGTAAAATATTTCTATGAAAGATTTTGACTCTTGGAATAAGGAAAAGAAAAGCTTAGAGAATGTCGGTCACGACATTCTCGCTTTTCATGAAAGAGAAATTTGGTGGTGCTCAATCGGCATAAATCTTGGTGATGAACAAGACGGAAAAAATGAGTTGTTTGAAAGACCAGTGTTGATCTTAAAAAAGTTTAATAATAAGGTCGCCTGGGTATTGCCGATGAGCACCAAATCAAAAGACGGAATCTATTATCATAATCTAGAACATGAAGGAAAAATTTTTAATGTTATTCTCTCTCAACTACGACTAACAAGCGTTAAAAGATTCCGTCGATTTGTTAGAAAGATTTCTCCTCACCAATTTTCTCTTATACAAGACAAACTGATGAATTTCATTAAAAAGTCATAAAACGAACGAAGCCCCCTTGCGGGGGCTTCTCGGTTGACCTAATGGTCATTTGTACTTTTAGTATAGCAAAGTCTAAAAAGAAGTCAAGCAAAATGGTGAATATTGAAAAAGTGTTATAATATGGATTGGGAGGAATTCGTAGTTACTGGCTACCTAAGATCTTTAAATGACAAAGAAAAGACTTTGTCTGTATTGAAAAAGTATAAGAGTCGTCCGTGGGCAAAGAGCCTTGAAGATGAGCTTAATCGTAAGTGATAATGTCGCACAGTTAGATGAGATAGGTTATACAAGAGTTTAGTTTGGTTGGTAGTCCGCCTCTTGTCCTTATCAAATAGTGTATAATTGACTCATTATGGAGAGCAAAAGTGGATTGCGGACGTGGGTGGAGGTCTCAAGGAGCGCCATAGCGAATAACTATGGACAGTTTAGGAAGCTTCTATCACCTAAAACTAAGATAATGGCGGTGGTCAAGAGCAATGCCTATGGTCATGGTCTATGGGATTTTGCTCTTCTGATGCAAAAACTGGGAGCTGACTTCTTGGCTGTGGACTCTATCGTTGAGGGGGTGCGTCTGCGGGAGAAGGGGGTGACTATACCACTTCTTGTACTCGGATATACATTGCCAGAAAAGTTGGATGATGCGGTCAAGCACAATATCTCTTTGGGCGTCTCTACTTTTGAAACACTCGGGACTCTAAGGAGTGGTGAGCGTGAGTTGATGGGGCTTAAGATTCATCTAAAGATAGATACCGGCATGCACAGGCAAGGTTTTCTTTCTCGTGACGTACCGGCAGCACTTGATTTTATAAAAGATAATCTAAAGAATGTGGTGCTAGAGGGTGTATTCACACACTTTAGTTCAGCAGATGAGTTGAGTAGAATGGAGTCAACTGAAAAACAAATTGAGGAGTTTGATAAAATTGTTTTACTGGTTAAATCTTTGGGTTTTGATCCAATAATCCATGCTTCCAATACGGCAGGTATAATAAGGGGGATTAACTACGATATGGTGAGAATAGGGAAAGGGATGTATGGTTATTATCCTTCACCTGCGATGAAAAAAGAATATACGGGGAAAATTAATTTGATTCCAGTATTGACATGGAAGACGGTTGTGTCGGAGATAAAGAGACTTCCCGAGGGCGGTACGGTTGGCTATAACGAAACCGAAAGATTGCCACCCGGCTCGGTTCTAGCAGTATTACCGGTTGGCTACTGGCATGGGTATTCAAGAAGAGTATTTTCGGGAGTAGGGAGAGTCAAGATAAAGGGCAAGTTTGCGAAAGTTGTAGGGAGAGTCTCTATGGATATGACAAGCGTTCTTGTGACCTCTATTCCAGGTGTAAATGTTCTAGATGAAGTTGAACTCATATCAAAGGATATAAGTGCGGATGATTTGGCCTTAGAGCAGGAAACTATTAACTATGAGATATTAACTCACATAAATCCTCTTATTGAGAGGATTTATGTGAGTTAGGGTCTTCTTTTTGTATCTAGCTCAACGTGCCAATGCCTTGGCTGTGTTCCAAAAGAATTGGTGCTTCCAGGTTCATTATAGAATCTAACCCAAGAACCATCCGATTGAGAGAAATAGTAGCTTGAGCCGGATTTAATTCCAGTCTCGATATATTTGTTGAGGTTGCTACCTGCAGTGTACCTTAAGTCTACAGTCTGGGTACTATTCCCACTGGCATCAGTGTGTGTTGAGTGTCCAGCCTCCGAACCCCCAGTGATTGTCATCCCTGAATCTCCTGAGGCGCCACGGATTGAGATAAGCTTGTTAGTTGATTGCTCAGTTAGACCGTTTAGGCTGGTTGAGCCATCTGGACCATTTTCCTGCTTGTTTATCGTAATTCCCGCTTTTGTCAATGCCTCACGATTGACTGCGTCGTTTCTTGTCTCACTCGAACCTGAAACTTGACTAGGATTTTGCGCTGGAGTGGTTGGTACAGAGTTCAAGCCAGCCGTAGCGATCCCGTCTTTAAATCCGCCCAGATTACTGCCCGGATTGTCACAGCCGCATTTCTTTGTGTTTTTGTCCCAGATTGCGTTGCCACCTCCTTTTAGTTTGCAGACTTGCCATAGACAGGCGTAAGCAGGACCACCTCCACCCGCTGTCGTGGCGGCAAGATCGCATAGAGATTTTTTTGGATCACCACAGTCCTTGTGAAAGATCGGAGGCTTACTCCCATTTGATTGCCAGCCTGAGTTGCAGGTGGTGGCTATATAGAGATTGGAGCCTTTCGGCGAACTACCCATCATGTAGCATGGGTCTATGTTGTAGCTTTTGGCAGCGGATCCATTTACGCCACCAAATGAGGAGAGAGATGGAATAGATGGCATAGATGGGAAAGAAGGGATAGATGGTATTCCGGGAATTGAGGGCATTCCTGGAATAGACGGAATACCGGGGAACGAAGGAATAGATGGTATTCCTGGCATAGACGGCATACCGGGGATTGAGGGCATGGATGGAATAGAAGGAAGCGGTGGCAACCCTGGTATGGGTGGTATAGATGGGATAGACGGCATAGAAAATTTAGTCGGTGACATTGGTCTTATGGGTTCCGACAGTAATTCAAAAGGAGAGGACGGAGCTTGTACTGGGATTGTGGAAGTTGCATCTAGGATGTCTGTGTCCGGGTAAGTGATGTCGTCATAATAATCCGCGATGGGGTCTGTGCTAGTGCCCATGTCTAGTTCTATGGCTTGGTAAACTCTGCCGTCCTCTATTATCATGTTTGTTTCATCTCTCTGCGAAAGTAACTCAGGTGTGGTACCAGAAGACCCAGGCACGTCACTCCCTGTGTACATCACCATGCCAGTCGCCAAAACAACACCAGCGGAAACAACGGCGACCGCAATTTTTAATCCTGTGGAAATAAGCATGGAATGATTATAACAGTAAATGAAAACTGCCCGCATGTAGTATAGTGGACAGTTCTCATTCCCTCTTTACGGCTTCTATGACTGGCGCATTTCTTTGTCGCTTCGGTCTCAAACTTCCTCACTGTATGTCTATATACAGCTCGGTCGTTTGCTTCCTCGCTTCGCGAACTGCACTCAGTCATAGAAGCCTCCTACGGCTTGTGTAGCTGGCGCATTTCTGCGAAGCGACCCCCCTACGCTCTGCGGAGCTACGGAGGGGCACTGCAAAGCTACATAACAAAATAGCAATCCTATTTAATTTGTGAGGAATTTTGTTATGTAGCGAGGAGCGAGCGAGGCTTGCGATCAAGCTGTATATAGACATACAGCGCGGAAGCAAACGAGCGAAGCGACAAAGCTACATAACAAAATAACCACAAATTACTTGACGGCGTCTTTTAGTGCCTTAGCCGGTCTAAATTTCGGCACGCGCATCGCGCCCACTTGGATGAGCTCACCTGTGCGAGGATTTCTGGCTGTTCTTGCGGCCCGATCTTTTACTGAGAATATGCCCAATCCCGAGATGGATACCTCCTCACCTTTCTTGAGTGCGTCTACGATAGAGCTTATTATGAGCTCTACTGCTTGCTCCGCGCCCACCTTGGTGCCACCTAGGTGGGCGTGTACTGCGTCTACTATGCTTTGCTTGTTCATATTTATTTTATGTAGCTAATCTAGTAATTTCGACCGATTCTTGCCTAACCCAGTATATACCAAGCCATTTTTTGGCGAAAGGGGCGTCGGTGGGTCTGTGGATAACTCTTTTTAGCGCAGTAGGGATGAGCTTTTAGGAGCTAGCTTGTAGCTTTTAGCTTTTGAAGAATAGCGTGGATTCAACATGTTCATGCAAAGCTATAAGCTAAATCCTACAAGCTACAAGCTCACCCCTTATCTTGCGTACTCTATGACGCGTGTTTCGCGTATGACGGCGATGCGGATTTCGCCCGGATATTTGAGGTCTTGTTCTACCTGCTTTGCTATTTCGCGCGCCAACTCCAGTGCTTGCAAATCCGAAACTTTTTCAGGAGTTACGAATACGCGCACTTCACGTCCTGCTTGTATGGCATAGCATTTCTCCACACCAGCGTGAGCTGTCGCGATAGCCTCTAGATCTTGCAGTCGCTTTACATAGTTCTCCACCGAATCGCGCCTCGCGCCCGGTCTACCACCTGATATGGCATCCGCTGTCTGTACGATTACCGACTCCAGCGTCTCGTACGGGTATTCTTCGTGATGACTCTGCATCGCTTGTATGATGCGCTCATCGGCGCCAAATTTTTGCAATATTCTTCTACCGATTTCCACATGCGTCCCTTGTATCTCGTGATCTACGGCTTTGCCTATATCGTGTACGAATGCGCCCGCTTTTGCTATCGCCACGTCTCCACCCAATTCTTCCGCCAACATTCCGGAGACATGCGCCATTTCAATAGAATGACGGAGCACGTTCTGCCCAAAGCTAGTGCGAAAGTGCAAACGCCCAACGATAGATACTATGCGTGGGTCAAGATTGAAAACACCTACTTCATATGCAGCCTTCTCTCCCTCTTCTTTGATAATTTTGTTTATTTCAGCCTTTGACTTCTCTACAACCTCTTCAATTTTTGCAGGCTGAATGCGCCCGTCTTTTATAAGATTTTCTAGGGCAGACTTCGCTACGGCACGACGTACTGGATCAAAACAGGAGAGGATGATGGATCCGGGGGTGTCGTCTACTATAACGTCCACTCCGGTGGCACGCTCAAATGCCTTTATGTTGCGTCCTTCCTTGCCTATAACCTTGCCTTTGATCTCATCGTTTGTGATAGGCACTACCGAAGATAATATCTCATTATTTACAGGACTGGCGAGGCGTTGCACGGCTGTGGATAGGATGTCTTTTGCTTTTCTGTCCAGTCTTTCACCGGCATCTCTGTCCAATTTTTGCATCCGCATCATGATATCTTCCTCGTATCTTTTCTCTACATCGGCAAGAAGAATATTTTTGGCATCATCCTTTGAAAGTCCGGCAACCCTCTCCAACGCTGATTCTTTTTCTTTTGCAAGTGAGTCCAAGCGTTCCTTCACTACTTTTACCTCCTGCACTTTCTGCTTTACCAGCTCAAGCTCTTTCTCCACGTCGGATTGACGCTTCTCCAGCGACTCATCCTTCTTGAGGAGCCTATCTTCAAGCTTAGAAAGCTGTCCCTCTTTTTCCTTTATCTCTCTACTTGAATCGGAAAGCAACTTCTCCGCTTTCTTCTCCGCGTCTCCCGCTATCTTGACCGCCTCTTCTTTTGCGTCCAGCAACATCTGCTTAATCTCAAGCTCCATGGAGCCTTTTTTGCCCATGGCTATGAGCCATCTTAGGATAAAGCCGATTGCTATACCCAAAATGCCTGTGATACCCGCGAGCGATAATGCAATAGTTAAAGTCATACGCTTGTGGCAGGCGCTTGGAGAGGGGAGACCACCCGAAAACTTAAAGCACGACGTGCTGGTATAAAGATTGGATATTTATCGTCGTCGCATTATTATGTACCTCACGCGACAAACACGTCGTGTTAAGGAGTTTTCGGGCGGTCTGAATTACATGCTCTTTACGAGATGCGTAGCTTTCGGTTCAAATATAAGCGAATAAAGCGCATTTGGGTAGTTTTACCCCAAAAATGTCGCTCAACTGCGGAAGTTACGATTTTTCTGCAAAACATGAATACAAACTCCAAGCGTTAACTGCGAATTAATGTTATAAACATATAATAGCAGAAAACACCAAAAACGTCAAAACTGGCGCAGTAGGGACGAGCTTATAGGAGTTAGCTTCTAGCTTGTAGCTTCTTGCCACGAAAGACGTGAACAACAACATTCATCAACATAAGCTACAAGCTAGCTCCTACAAGCTACAAGCTCATCAATTGTTCTTGGGTTTCATGATGCTGTCTACGAGACCATAGGCGAGTGCCTCGTCGGCAGTCATAAAGTAGTCTCGGTCGGAGTCGCGTTCTACTTTGTCAATCTTTTGCCCTGTAGCCTTTGCGAGCATCTTGTTTAGATTATCTTTGACTCGCAGAATATGCTTGGCAGTAATGGCAAGATCGGACGCTTGACCCTCCGCGCCACCTAGTGGTTGGTGGATCATCACTTCCGCTGATGGAAGTGCGTAACGTTTGCCCTTTTTGCCTACTGCGAGCAAAATCGCGCCACCGGAAGCGGCTAACCCTACGCAAATCGTGGACACATCCGGCTTGATGTGTTGCATGGTGTCCGCGATAGCAAGGGTACTAGTAACTGAACCGCCTGGTGAATTTATGTAAAGCGAGATATCTTTTTTTGGATCTTCATTCTCCAAGTGAAGTAATTGAGCAATAACGATATTCGCTACGTGGTCGTCTATCGCGCCACCGAGGAATATTATGCGTTCCTTCAAAAGACGCGAATAAATATCGTAGGCGCGCTCACCATTTGATGACTTTTCTATAACGGTTGGAATTAACATAGTAGTTAGAATTATGAATTTAAAATAAGCTTTTAGGAGTTAGCTTATAGCTTGTAGCTTCTTTAGAGGAAGATGTGCGCAACAGCACCCGTCAAAAAGCTAAAAGCTATCAGCTAGTTCCTACAAGCTCATTGTTGGATTGTTCCTCAAGGAATTGCAGTACCCGATCATTGGTGAGTATCTCTGTTACATAATCATGCGCGCGCGCCTCGTCCGCCCCCTCGTACTCCGCGAGCAATTTTGCCACTTCTCTTGATACCGACATTTCATCCGGCGCGAGATGTTCTGTTTCGGCAATCTTCCGCATGACTAATTTGGCGGTAGTTCTTTTCTTTGCGCCATCTCGCAATTCCTCGCGAAGTTCATCTTCACTCTTCTTGATATGTTTCAGATAATCCGCAAACTCCATACCCGCCTTTTCTACGGGACTTTTCATCTCCGACAATATTATATCAAGTTCTCTTTCTATTAGCACGGTAGGGATAGGGTCTTGCACTTTTGTTAGAATTTCATCCAGTATCGTGATGCGGTGTTTTTCTTTTGCCCTGCGTGTATTCTCCAAGACAAGGTTCTCACGCAATTTTTTTCTAAACTCCTCCATGCCATTGAAAGGACCAAAGGATTTTGCGAAGGCGTCGTCTAAGGCGGGTAGAGGTGGCTCGTCTTTGGTTTTCTGATCTATCATCTCTTTGCCGCTCCCCGTCTCCTCCTCGCCAGCTCTCATTTTTTGCATATCCTTCAGTACGTTTTCCACGTCACCATCCGTTACCGCGAGCACACCTTCTTTGGACTTGCTCCTCGCGATTTCTTTGTAATCTGGGAGATTTATCTCTGGGAAAACTGCCGTGCGCATTGTAAATGTTACAGCACCCTCTCCTTCGCTTAGAGTTATATGTGGTCTATCTATGGGTGAGATGCCATGCTCCACCACGATCTCCGCATACTTCGTAGACATGGCACGTTCTATGCATTCGGAGGCGATAGATTCCTCACCAATCTTTTCCACCAGCAAATTTTCTGGAACATGCCCCTTGCGAAATCCGGGAATGACAATCTTTCGCCCGAACTCCTTCAAGACTGCGGGTCTAAAAGCATCTTGCTCCTCTTTCGTGATTATTCCCGCAATCTCTACCTCACAATCGGGCAGATTTTTTAGCGTTGTGGACTGTACGTTTGACATTCCTAATTCCTAATTCTTAATTCCTAATTCTTCTCGTCATCCTACTGCGCTAATTCTGCTACTGCGCTAGTTTGCGCCATTTTACTGCCTTCTTGTGGTCTGATGTCTATTCTCCATCCAGTGAGCTTGGCGGCAAGGCGGACATTTTGTCCACCCCGACCGATGGCTAGCGAAAATTGATCATCAGAAACGATGGCGGTGGCATGCTTTTCATCCACATCAATTTTCATCTCGCTTACGGAAGCGGGGGAAAGCGAATTCTCTATATATATGGACGGGTCTTCTGACCATTCAATTATGTCTATCTTCTCGCCACCTAGTTCTGATGTTATGGTGGCAACACGTACCCCGCGCTGACCCACGCAAGAGCCGACCGGGTCTATCGCTTTATCATGAGAGCGTACAGCTATCTTGGTGCGAGAGCCTGCTTCTCTTGCGATGTCCACGATCTCCACCGTGCCACTCGCGATCTCCGGTGCTTCGGTCGCAAAAAGCTTCGCTACAAATTTCGGGTGAGAGCGCGAAAGACGAAGATTGATACCACGTGGGGAATCCTCTACCGCGTAGAGATATGCGCGCACACGTTCACCTTGCCTATATCGCTCACTTTGTATTTGTTCGTCGCGAGGAATCATACCCACGGCGCGTCCGAGATCTATGAAAATGTTCCCACGGTCAATGTGTTGGACACGTCCCGTAACGATGTCTCCCTCTCGTCCCGCGTATTCTTCAAGTGTCGCCTCCTTTTCAGCCTCACGAACTTTCTGGATTATTACCTGCTTTGCCGTTTGCGCGGCTATGCGTCCGAAATCATCTTTTACGTCCAGAGGGAAGACTATCTCATCGCCCACTTCAGAATCGCTCTTTATCTTACGAGCGTCCTCTAGGAGAATGTGGTGTTCTTCGTTCCATCTAATCTTGTCTACTTCGGCGACAAGCGCTTCGCCAGACAATGGCTCGGGGTCGTGGCGTGTGGCTATCGCCTCATCCTCATCGTCTTCATCTTTCAGCATGTCTTTGTCAACCACAATCTTGACTTGCGAAAATTCCATCTTTCCATCAGAAAGATCTAGTTTGGCGCGCACAATCTGCCCGCGCTTGCCGTAGTCTTTCTTGTATGCGGCGGCGAGCGCCATTTCTATGGCTTCTATGAGCTTGTTTTTGTTTATGCCTCGTGTCTCTTCAAGCTCAGAGAGAGCAGAGTGCATTGTTTTTAGGTCTAACATATTCTGTGCTAATTTTCAATTTTCCCTAATCGGGCGAGCCCGACGGGCTTTAGCCAATTTTGCAATTTTCAAAATCTGAAACCCAAAAATCGACAAATTACTTTTATGATGTCTATTAAAAATGTCCCGTGGGGCATACCCATCAGGACAATCATATCCACATCTTACACCTATCATGATTATAAGTCAAGCTGTACAATGTATGAAGAATTATGAAGCAGGAATTAGGAATTAAGAAGAACAAGTTAATTTCCAATTTTGCAATTTTCAATTTTCAATCAATTTCCAATGCTTCAATTTCCAATTTTCAAATACCTTAATTCTGCTTGCAATAGGTAAATAACACTGTATGTAATATGAGAGCAAGCCATTACTACTCCGTACGAAGAAAGGTCTTTCTTCAAGACCATATTTGTTAGCAGAGTTTGAAAATTGAAAATTCATTGAAAATTGCAAAATTAAAAATTGAAAATTATCTTGTATATTTTCCATTTTCCATTTGAAACATGCATTTAACATCAAAACAATGGACAGCGATATTTGTGGCGGTTGTAGTAATCGCGGTTGTTCTCTTTGCTTACTCCGCTTTACGACCGACAGATGATTCACTACTAACCCCCGAGGAAATCAGGAGGAGGATGCAAGCCGTCAACGGACACAGTTCTCTTACACCGGAGGAGAGAGACAGCGTGGTGCGGTCCATGACAGCCCAACCATCGGAGAGTTCAATGACGGTGGAGGAGCGTGAGCGGGTCTTGCAGTCTATGATGGCGCAACCGAGGTGAGCTTGGAGGATTTAGCTGTTAGCTTGTAGCTTTTATATAAGATGTTTCAAAAAATATCATATTTTGTTTTGACTGTCGCGCTTGTCTTGTTTGCACCGAGTGCGGAGGCAGTCTGGACGGAGCCTGAAGGTGGCACCCCGCTTCTCGGAGATGGCGCCGAGGTTGTCTCACCGCCTATAAATTCGGGAAGCACCCAGCAAGACAAGATCGGTCAACTTTTCATAATTGCAGGCGATATGATGAACTCTTCGGGACAGCTCCTCCCTTCCTTTGCTGTTGTCGGTGGAGCACAAGGCACCAAAGGAAGGGTAAAAATAGGCGACGCAGGTCCGATGTCTGATGGATATCTCTTGGAGGTTACGGGCGACATATTGGCGGAAGGCTTTTGTTTTGGTGAAAACGACTGTATCACTTCTTCTACCGGAGGTGGCTCGCTATGGAAGAATTTAAGTACCGGAGGAGGTATATACTACACAGATGGCAAAGTGGGGGTGGGTACAAGCTTGCCGGATGCGAAGATGGAAGTGCGTGGCAATCTCTCCACAAGTGCGGACGGAACAAATCCTCTGCCCATTCTCAAAATCGTCGGACTTTCCAAAAACAGTGATGGCAACTGGACAGTTCCCAGTGGTAATGACGCACCCGTCGGCACCGGTCTGCATATAAACACAAGAGAGGGCTTCCCACTATATGTAGAATCAGATGGTATAGATGCGTTAGCGGTGGATGCGGGCTCTCGTGTCGGCATAGGCAAAGCACCGGACACTACGCTTCCCGCGGGCTCACTTGATGTGAGGGGAGATATAAAGCTCGGCAGTACCGGTACGGGAGTCATTTTCCAAGATGGCACCACCCAGACTACCGCGGGTGGGCAGTGGACTACATCCGGGACTAATATCTATAACACAAATTCTGGCAACGTCGGTATCGGAAACAGCGATCCGCGGGGGGCGCTTGATGTAACCGGAGCGGTAGGGGAATCCAGAGAAGGGAGAGACGGCGTGCGAATAGGTGTTCTAAGTGGAACACCTAGAATTGTTTTTGAAGATGGTGCTTCGCAAAATCTCTGGCAGATTGATAACTTCGGCGGTGCATTCAGATGGTATATACCAGGATCTACAAAAATGACCTTGGACACAAGCGGAAACTTGGAGGTTAGCGGTAGAATTAGCGCCCTTAGTCCGACCTTGAATAGTCACGTTGCAACCAAAGCATACGTAGATACGGCAATCTCTGGCATAGAAGGTGGCGGGTTTACTGGCATCACGGCGGGAACAGGTATCGCCGTGACCAATCCTGCCGGTCCGAGATCAACAGTCTCTATCACAAACAGTGGCGTTACGGCTACCCAACTTAAAGATAGCGCCGTCACCACCGACAAGCTGGCAAACGCTTCGGTTACAGGATCAAAGATAGCCGCTAGTACGATAACAAACCAAAATCTTGCTGGTAATAGTGTCGGAACATACCAGATTATTAACGGCAGCATACTTGCTGGGGATTTGGCTTCAAATGCCGTAGAGACCGTCAAGATAAAAGATCTCGCGGTCACATCTCCCAAGTTGGCAGATGGCGCCGTCGCGAACGCCAAGCTGGGAGATGGCTCGGTAACAGAAGCCAAGCTAAGCTCTATGGGGTGCACGACAAATGGACAAATACTGAAGTACAATGGCACGGGGTGGATTTGTGGTGTGGATGACGCGGGAAGCGGCGGAGACGGCGCGAGCAATTGGTTGGTGAAGGGGGGCAATGTTTATCGCTCATCGGGGTATGTAGGGATAGGAACAAATAATCCCTTAGTTGATCTCCAAATTGCAAATGACAATTATCCTGGCTTCGCGTTGTCCAACATTAGTCAGTCCGCTCGTGCCGTTTTCGGGCTCGCTACCGCGAACAACAATTATGGTTTGGGGACGACACCTGGCGATTTGTCAGTTTCGGTTCAAAGGGGTAACGATGTTCACTTTGGCACGTCGGCCGCGCTCGAGAATCCCACGATCAGGATGACTATCAAGGACACGGGATATGTTGGTGTTGGAACAACAAATCCCGGTGCGCTATTTGATGTAAAAAATCAGTTTTTTGTTAAGGATGGTAGCTATGTTGAGGTCAAGCCGGGTGGCTCAAGGTACGGATTTATCATAAGAGACAACGACAGTGCTGACTGGGCGAACCTAGATGCACATGATGGTTATCTTGCTGTGGGTTATATGAATGACGATGGACCCCTTTATGTAACCAGGAGTAGCGTGGGAGTCGGGAAAAAAATACCAGGCGCGAATCTTGATGTGAGTGGCAATCTGAAGGTCTCAACCTACGCGGATATCGGGACAACCGATAATATCCGTCTTGGGGGCGCTTCTTCGCTAGCTCTACCGCAAGGAGGACCAGTGAACACAGGCGGTGCTCCTGCGCGAAGCAATCTTTATCCTGCTCGCCTAAATTATTCCGGTGGCTGGAATTTCATGGTCCCAAACAATCACAAATTTAGCATAAGAAAAGCTGATGGGTCCACTGAAATATTCACTCTAGATGCCGACACCAAGTCCGCCACCACAAAGGGCATACTAAAGGCGGAGGGTGGCTTTGTCATTCAGACTCTTTCAAGCAACCCTACCACAGATCTGGTAGATGGTCGCATGTGGCTCATCCAGTAGTAGTAAATATAAATGTTATAAACCTAAACTGTTGACAGCGCATGCGCGTTCGGATTTTTTATTTGCTACAATGTAGTAGTTAGTCTTTAGTTTTAGATTGCGTACAAAACTGTCGTGTTGCTCGCAATGACGAAGAAGTGGAGACAACCCGTTTAAGTTTTGTATAAACTGAAAGAACCGTAAGACTAATTTTGTTATGCAAATAGATCATGAGCAAATAAAAAAGTTTCTTTTGGATGCTGGCATCGTGTCGGCGGCAGAGCTTGTGCATTTGGAAGATAAGGCAAGACAAAAAAATTTACCGTTGGGAGACGTGGTTGTATCGGAAGGAAAACTTGCCGAAGACGAGTACAGACGCGTGGAGGCACATATCCTCGGAATACCATTTGTAGATCTGAAAAACACAAAGATTGAACGTGACGTACTTTCTCTTGTGCCTGAACCTGTGGCGAGGACTCACAACATTGTCGCTTACAAAAGGAGTGGGGACGCGCTTGAGGTCGCCATGCTAGACCCACAAGATTTGGAAGCAATAGAGTTTATCAGAAAGAAACTCAAGCTTCGCATCATGCCACGTCTAACGGACGTGGAAAGTATGCGCGACGCGCTGCTTCAGTATCAGAAGTCGCTCAAGCAAGAATTTGGGGACATTATAGAGCGTCAGATAAAGATGGTGCGCAAGGATGATGAGGGTGAGGCGGCAGAACTCCTCGGTAAACTTTCCGCTCTTGAAGATGATGCCATCTTGGCATCAAGTTCTACCGAAGATCTGAAAAAACTTGCGGAAGATTTGCCCATTGTCCGCATAGTGGAAACACTTCTTCAGCATGCCATAGTTCAGCATGCTTCCGACATCCATATAGAGCATTATGAAAAAGAGCTACTCATACGTTATCGGATAGATGGCATCTTGCACGATGCCATGGTGCTTCCGCCACAAGTTTCTCCCGGGATTGTCGCGCGTATCAAGGTGCTCGCGGGACTTCGTCTGGACGAGAAGCGCTTGCCGCAAGATGGACGCTTCAAGCTTACCGAAGAGCACTCGGGTGCGGCCGTTGCCTTTAGGGTTTCCATATTGCCTACTTACTTTGGCGAAAAAATAGTGATGAGGCTTTTGCCGGAATCAGTGAAAGGCTTTACGCTTGAGGGCTTGGGATTTCATGGGAAAGGACTGGAGCTTTTGCACGAAGCGATACGGCAGACTACCGGGATGCTTCTAGTTACAGGACCTACGGGATCCGGGAAATCCACCACGCTCTACGCCATACTGGAACTTGTGAACACTCCGGAGGTAAATATTTCCACAGTAGAAGACCCGATAGAATATCAGATGGCGCGGATCAATCAGACACAAGTGAAGCCAGAGATTGGATTCTCGTTTTCCTCTGGACTCCGTACTCTGGTACGCCAAGATCCGGACATTATAATGGTGGGGGAGATTCGCGACAAAGAAACCGCCACACTCTCCGTAAATGCCGCCCTTACCGGACACTTGGTGCTCTCCACATTGCATACAAACTCGGCAGCTGGCGCGATACCTAGAATGCTGGACATGGGCGTTGAAGCATTTTTGCTATCCTCAACAATAAACTTGGCGGTCGCGCAAAGGTTGGTACGCAGACTCTCGGATGAAAAGCAAAAATACTTGCTATCAGAAGCGGAGCTAGTGCGAACGACCAAGTATGCCAACATGGATCTTGTGTTAACTGCCCTAAAGGAAGAGAAGATAGTAGATGAAAAGGCGACATGGGCGGATATCCCGTTTTACAAAGCAGTGCCTAGCGAAAGCGCAAAGGATGGATACAAAGGAAGGCTTGGGATACACGAAGTCTTGCGCATAGATGCCGCCATAAAAGAACTTATACTCCAAAATGCCTCTGACGAGAATATACAGGAAGTGGCAAGAAAACAAGGGATGATGACTATGGTGGAGGACGGAATAATGAAAGCGGCGCAGGGACTAACCACGATAGAAGAAGTATTTAGGGTTGCCAATGAATAATGAGACTTTACTACAAATCAATCGCGCTGGATGGAAGCGCACAAGAGGGCATCTCCGAGATGTTGGATCAGTACGCGTTGGCGCGTGATCTTCGGGCTAGGGGTGAGACGCTTGTGTCAGCGCGTGAAGTGGATGAGAAGAGTAAGTGGACGCTGTCGCGCCTGAACGAGATTATTGTGCGCGTAAAGCTCAAGGACAAGATGATCTTTGCTAGCAATCTCTCTGCCATGTTAAAGGCAGGGCTCCCTCTCTCCAGATCACTCACTGTACTGGAGAAACAAACAAGAAATCTTCGTCTAAAGCGTATAATTAGAGAGGTTGGAAGCGCTGTGAACGGAGGGAAGACTCTTCACGATGCTTTGGCAGAGTATGCCCGAGTATTTCCGCCTGTTATGGTAGCGATGGTGCACGCGGGCGAAGAATCGGGCAATTTACCTCAAGCTCTTCAGATGGTGGGATCGCAGATGGAGAAAACATATTCAATGAGACGCAAGGTGCGTGGAGCGCTCATGTACCCCGCACTTGTGATCACCGCGATGATAGTGATTGGAGTTTTGATGATGATATATGTTGTGCCGACCCTAGCTGCTACTTTTGCCGAGTTTGGCAAGGATCTCCCCAAGATGACTCAGCTTGTGCTTACTGTGTCAAACTTTCTGATTGACCATACGAATCTATTTATAGCTATTGTAATCTTGACCGTAATCTTTTTTTGGAGGTTTGCAAAATTAAAGATAGGAAGAATGGTTATACATTTTGTAATACTAAAAATTCCGATATTGGGTACGCTCACCAAAGAGGTGAATGCCGCTCTCGCGACACGGACGCTGTCCTCTCTCCTTTCCTCCGGAGTGGATATGGTGCGTGCGATAGAAATAGCGAGAGATGTAGTATCAAATGTTTACTATAAAGACGTACTCGGAACCGCCATGGGAGAGATAGTGAAGGGCAAGTCTTTAGCTTCAATATTTACGGGAGCCGATAAACTTTTCCCGCCACTTGTAGGTGAGATGGCACAGGTGGGAGAAGAGACTGGCAAACTAACTGAGATGCTTTTGAATGTAGCGAATTTTTATGAAGAAGAAGTGGATGCCGCCACCAAGAACCTCTCCACCACCATAGAGCCACTCCTCATGCTCTTTATAGGGGTTGCTGTCGGATTTTTTGCGATCGCCATGATACAGCCAATATACTCGCTTACAATGGGCGTGTAGACGGTGAGCTTGTAGGATATAGCTTATAGCTTCACGAAACGACGTTGCAAACCACACCACCCATCACAAGCTAGATCCTACAAGCTCATCACACTAGTCAGTCAGAAAGTTAAATTAAAACATGAAAGAACCAACTGCAAAAGCTAAAAGCTACAAGCTAGATCCTACAAGCTCATCAAAAGCTACCAGCTACCAGCTACAAGCTCGCCGTGGTTTTTCCTTCATTGAGCTCCTGATTGCCATCGCGGTCTTTTCTATCGTGGCGGCAGGCATGATACAGGCATTCGCGAGGACAACTTTAGTGCTGAATGCTTCTCGTGCGAAAGTAGTGGGCACATTTCTGGCTAGTGAGCTTTTGGAAGAGATACGCAATTTGGCGTACACGAGCGTGGGTGTGGAAGGTAGCGTTCCGGATGGAGTCTTGAAGCGCACAGAAGAGCACGAGCACGATAGTTTTAGTTTTACTATTACAAACACGGTACGCAACATAGATGATCCTTTTGATGGCACGCTCGGTAGCACAACAGCACCGGACTCCGCGCCGGCAGATTATAAGCTCGTAGAAGTGAAAGTGGATTGCGAACTTTGCGCGAACTTTAATCCCATAGTTCTAACGACTACTATCGCGCCCAAATCTCTTGAGGCGCCGGAAGAAGGCGGAGGAATTTTGGTAAAGGTGTTTGACGCTAGCGGACAGGCGCTTTCCGGTGCTACCGTGGATGTGTCGGCTACGATAGGAGGTGACACAATAACTATCCAAGATATCACAGATGTGGATGGGCTACTCTCTCTAATCGGTCTTCCGACAGCGGTAGAGAAGTACAATCTGATTGTAAATAAATCTGGCTATAGTACAGACCGCACCTATCCGCCGGGAGGTGTAGGCAATCCAAACCCGACAAAATCGGATGTAACGGTGGCAACGGGAACAGCTACTGTAATAGGGTTTGCGATTGATAAAGTATCGTCCCTTACGGTACGTACCAGAGATGACATATGTACGCCTATAGCAGACGTAAACTTCGATTTATCTGGTAGTAAAAAGATAGGACATGATCCTGATGTGTTTAAGTTTGGAGGGAGTTTCTCCACGGATGGTGACGGAAATAAATCTTGGAGCACCCTTGAGTGGGATGAGTATACGACAACCCTCACGGATATCGCCTACGACCTCGCTGGTACCATTCCATTCTCGCCATTTTCTCTCTCTCCCAATGCCAGTCAAGATTTGTTTCTCATACTAAAGCCCAAATCTGCCAAATCCCTTCTAATTAGGGTCAAAGATAGCGCTACCGGATTGCCTATTACTGGCGCCAGTGTCGCCATATCGGATGGGGTCACAAGCTATACAAAAGATACAGGACGGGGCGCAAAAGGACAGGGTGATTGGTCGGGAGGGGCGGGACAAGCCACATCTTCAAGCGCGGTGGAGAGTAGGTACTTTTCACAAGATGGCAACGTAGATACAGCATCCCCTATGGGCTCGCTTAGGCTCACTAGTACATTTGGAGAGTATGCGGAAAGTGGAGAGCTTGTTTCTTCTGCTTTTGATACTGAAACTCAAAGCACATTTTATACGCTCACATGGAGTCCGAGCACGCAACCACTTGACGCGGGCGATGCGCCGATAAAAGTACAACTTGCGAGTAATCTAGATGGCGGCGAGTGGAACTTTGTCGGTCCGGACGGCACCGCGGAAACGTACTATACTTCCTCTGGTGAGACGTTGTCATCTGTCCACGATGGTGATAGATACATGCGATACAAGATAACGATGGAGTCCGCGAGTACTACGACCACCCCGAGCATTTCCGATATTTCGTTTTTGTACTCCACAGACTGCACACCGCCCGGATTGGTCTTCTGGAGTGGTCTCTCCGGTGGAGAATGGGAGATAGACGCAACGCATCCGGAATATATATTAGTAGAAGAATCCATCAACCTTGACAATGACTGGCAAGAGAAAGTCTTAAGCATGACACGCATCTGATTAGCGCAGTAGCGACGAGCTTGTAGGATTTAGCTTGTAGCTTATAGCTTTTTAACGAGTGGGGTGATTTGCGACACCGTCTCGTTAAGCTACAAGCTTATACGAAGCTATTTGATTAAGAAGATGAAAAATAAAGCACAAAAGAATCAAAAACAAAAGCTACCAGCTACCAGCTACAAGCTACAAGCTAACGGTGGTTTTTCCATGTTGGAGTTTGTGGTGGTTATAAGCATAATGCTTGTGATGACAATAGCAGTAGCAAGTTTCCAACAGGATATTATAAAGACCAATAGAACTTCACAAGAAGGATTGCGCGCTCAGCAGGAACTGCGGAGAGTTTTGACCGACATGAAAAACGAGATCCGAAACGCAAGAACATCAGCTGTCGGAAGTTATGTTATAGAAAGCGCGACAGGGGACTCGCTCGTTTTCTTCTCCGACTACTCTGGAGATGGAGTGCCCGAGAGAATGAGATATTTTTACGAGGAAAGTGAGCTTAAGCGTGGTATCAAGATACCATCAGGAACTCCTCTTTCCTATGATGGCAGCATAGAAACGATAGATACAGTAGCGCGATACGTTATGTCTACCACCACGCCCTTGTTTAGCTATTTTGATGGTTCGTACGCGGGAGACGGTAGCTCACTCACATTACCCTTGGATGTCGGAAGGATACGAATGGTGCGCATTTCAATCAGTGTAGATAAGGATCCAGCCTCTCCACCTGATCCGATTACCGTGGGTACGTCCGCCACCATAAGAGAACTAAAAGATAACCTATGAAATTTGTTTCAAAAAAAAATGGAGGTAGCGTGCTCGTGCAGATAGTCGTCTATTCTTCCATAGGAATAGCATTTCTCACTGGCATCATTTCATGGCTATCTGCAAATATTAGAGCATCAAGAAATGTGACAGAGAGAGAGCTTGCTTTCCAGATAGCAGAGGCTGGAATTGATTATTATAGATGGCACATTGCTCACGCTCCGACAGATTACAAAGATGGTGGAGATACCGATGGTCCATATGTACATCCGTTTATAAACGCAGAAGGTGTGCGTGTTGGAGAATTTCTGCTTCTTATTACGCCCCCGCCTTCAGGGGGAACAATGGTTACTGTGCTTTCTGAAGGACGAGTGGACACAAACAGCTCCGCGGTGCGCAAAATAGAGGCGAAACTCGCCATCCCCTCTTACGCAAAATACGCAATGTTGGTGGACTCCACGGTTTATATTGCGGAGCAGACGGTCGTAGAAGGACTTTTGCATTCAAATAGTGGTATAAGGCACGACGGGCTTTCCAAAAATTTGGTAACTAGCGCAAAGTTTGATTACATTGATTCCGCACATTCGGGAGGCAAGGAATACGCGGTTCATACTCACAAAGATCCGGTAGACCCACTTCCACCAGAGCCCCTGCCTCTTCGCGCGGATGTTTTTATGGCTGGCAGAAGCTTGAGCGTACCGAACGTGGACTTTGATAGTCTTGCTTTGGAACTTGCAATTATAAAGGAGAAAGCCGAGCAAGGCGGTTTCTATAGAGGCGATTCTGGTGGGGAGGGATATCGTGTGCTCCTTACAGCAGATGGTACATTTTCGTTATATAAGGTAACAGGAGTGCTCCAAGCTGGCAGACGCAGTTGTAAACCGGGTGAAGATCCGGCACCTCCTAGGGAGAGTATGTGGTCTATATCCACGGAGGAGTTGATAGGCAATTTTGCCTATCCGGAAAATGGACTTATTTTTCTAGAAGACGACGCGTGGGTGGAGGGGGTGGTGGACGGAGCGCGCCTCACCATAGCGGTTGGCGTGTTTCCAGAAGCACCAGGTCAGCATAGAAATATCATTGTGAACAATAGTATAACGTATGGTAGCTATGATGGCACGGACACACTTGGACTGGTGGCACAGGGTGATATTGCGATCGGACTTCATAGTGAAGACCTCCTGCGTATAGACTCTGCTATCATCGCAAAGAATGGACGGTTGAAAAGGTTTTATTATACCGGTCCCAAGTGTGAACCTTATGACGTGCGCCAAAGTCTCACCGTTTATGGGTCAATCGCGAGCAAAGAGGAGATAGTAACATCATGGACAGATGGCACCGGCTACCAGAATATAGATGTGGCATACGATGCCAATCTTCTCTACAACCCACCACCATTCTTCCCCCTCACAAGCAACATCTACGAAACCATAAGCTGGGAAGACGTAACCCACCGCTAATTCCACCCAAACATTATACCACATATTTCTGAAATAAAAGGTGTCAGACACCTTTTATTTCAGAAATATGTGGTATAATGTTTGGGTGGAATGCTCGGATGATGTAGAATAGATGTATTATGAGAAACAAAAAACTGGTTGTAGGAAATTGGAAAATGTTTCCAGAGACGGAAAAAGAGGCTAAAGAAATATTCAAGAAGATAAAGGGGAGTGCGGTTAGACTTTCTGGTGTACAGACGGTCATTGTACCACCATTTGTCTATATTTCAGCGCTTGCGTCTCTATCTAGGGGTGAGAGGTGTCTTTTGGGAGCCCAAGATTTGGCTGTCGGAAGTGGAGAAGAACAGACTGGATCAATCGGAGCAGAAATGATCAGAAATGCCGGCGCTCGATTTGTAATCGTCGGACATTCAGAGCGTCGCGCGCTGGGAGAGACGAATGAAATGATCGCAAGCAAAGTTGGTGTTGCATTGAAAAGTGGATTTCAGACCATTCTTTGTTTCGGCGAAGTGGAGAGAGATGAAAGTGGCGCTTATCTTGAGGAATTGCGCGTACAGATCACAGAGAGGATTTCCAAAGTAGAAAAGGGCGGATACGATAGACTGATTCTCGCCTATGAACCCATATGGGCGGTGGGAGAGAAATCAAAGAGGGTAGCATCTTCTCATGATGTTCATGAAATATCCATCTTTACGAAGAGGACATTGATTGAGTTACTAGGCAAAGCCAGAGCCGGGAAGACAAGCTTTATATATGGTGGATCTGTTGATGAGCTAAATGCTGTTGGCTTTTTAGAAGGGGGGATCGCAGATGGTCTTTTGGTTGGGAGGGCAAGCAGAAAGCCTGATAAGTTTATTCGTCTTTTGCAGGTAGTATCACAATCTTGAATAATACTCTATGAAAGAGCTTCCAGACATTGAATCGTTGGGGGGTTTACGTGGCAAGAGAGTTGTTTTACATGCGGGCATGAACGTTCCAGTTGCAGGCGGATTGGTCGTAAATGATTTTAGATTGAAGAGGCTTTTGCCCACGCTCAAGATGCTGTCTTTGGCAGGCGCGCGCACAATTGTTATCGGACACTTAGGAAGTGAGGAGCCAAAAACGGTAGAACCGATCGCGAAGTACTTTGAAGGAGAACTCAAGGTGCGCTTTCTGGGGAAGCCTCCTCACACACTTCTAGCGAAGGAAGTGAATGCTAAAGATGGAGAGGTTTTGTTTGCTGAAAATGTGCGCATGAGTCCGGGAGAATTGGAGTGTGATGAGTTATTGGGCAAACACATAGCATCTCTCGGGGATGTATATGTCAATGAAGATTTCGCGGTATCACATAGACCGCACGCGTCTATCGTTATTCCACCGCGGTACATTCCATGCGCGTTTGGTCCCGATTTTATCAAAGAAGTGAGTGAACTTTCCAAAGTAGAAGACCCCCCACGCCCGTTCGTAGCCTTTATAGGAGGCGCGAAAATAAAAACAAAACTCCCACTTGTAGAATCGCTTCTTAAAAAAGCAGATAAGATATTTATATGTGGAGCACTCGCTAACACACTGTATAAATCTATGGGTTTTGAGGTGGGGCTATCTCTGGCGGACAACGAGATAGATGAAGGTAAGAGAATTCTTGAGCATGAAAATGTATTCGTACCGGAAGATGTGGTAGTGCAAATGGAAGACGGTACACACACTACAAAGCAAGCCGGAGAAGTGCGAAAAGGGGAGAGAATTATGGATGCCGGACATAACTCCGTCATGGCGATGGCAGAGGCCGCCAATTGCGCGAGCCTCGTACTTTGGAACGGACCCCTCGGAAATTTTGAAATAGGATTTAAGACAGGTACAGATTCGCTCGCCTCCGCGCTCTCCGAAGTGCGCGCTCATACTATATTAGGCGGGGGCGATACTATCGCCTCTATAGAGTCTCTAGGCATATTGGAAAAATTTGACTTTGTCTCCACCGGTGGTGGTGCGATGCTGGATTTCCTAGCGAAAGGAACACTTGTCGGAATAGACGCAATTTTGGAGACTGAGCGCCCACATCAAAACTAGCCTCTGACATAACATCTTTACCGACCTTCCCGAAGGTAAACCTTGCCACAGATACCAAAGCCGTCGGTTTGTATAGACGGCTCTCAGTTTACTCATTTGACTTATTTCAAAAGTCTATTTGAACTTGCACCCGCGATGAGAGGGGTCTTGCTTGACAATCTTACCCGAAGTCCATTTTAGGTGTGTGTGGGAGTAGGTATCAATGGCATAAAGCAATATCTCGTCGCCCATCTTTTCTATTATCGCGATGGGAATTTGCTTTCCACCCCGTAATTCCTCCACTGTCAAATTGATGGCTCCCATATTCATGAAAGCCCCAACAATGAAATCTTCAATTGCGGCCTCTTCCGTTCTCGTCCAATCATAGTGACGACGTCTCACCGTTTTACCCTCCATGAGCAAATAATTTCGCGCAAATGCGGGTGTTACCTGAAATGTCGGTTCACTACATTTGGCGCATATTCGCTCGTTCGCGATATCTAGTACTTCATTCCCGCAAATGTCACAGATCGGGAAATGTGAAATTTTCCGCAGCTCAATATCGCAAAGTGAGCATTTCTCTACCCCATCATTATAGCGGGAAGTACAAGTTGGACATTCAAGAGTTGGCTTTCCCTTGATCCCTACCTGTCCAGATTGGCTCATGGTTTCGCATATGTTGCTAATCCAATATCTTTCACCATCAATACTCTTATCTTTCAGGGTTTTATCGCCATCTTGCGTGCCCTGAAGTAGCGGATTGAGGACGAAGGGCTTTCTGCAATAATGACATTTACCAGCATAAACACTGGTCGTATTACAGACAATGCACCTGTAATTGGCTAGTCTCATCGGACACCTCCTTGCAAGTGTGTTCTATTTTGAGGGAACATGCCACCATGAATACTACCATAATAAATATCATCTAACATCAAACCTGTAAAAAGATGAACTAGAGGAATTTACGGATCTTTTCCGCGCAGGCGTACATCTCACCATCAGCGTAGGATATTCTGTGGAGCAGCATATCCACGGAGGTGGGCTCTTCAGGTGTGTCTTTGGCGGGGATGAGTTGTACATGTGCGTGCGGGACATCTTTGCCAAAGACAAGCGATACCACAAGTTCTGTGGCGAAAGCCTTTTTTTGTGCGTTCGCCACAATCTTGACGGCTTTGTATAATGAGCCGATGTCTTCCACGTCCCAAACCCATGTGTAATGAGATTTGGGTATAACAAGCGTATGTCCCTTCTCGTGCGGGTGAATATCCAAAAAGGCGAGATTGTGTTCATCCTCGTAAACTTTTTCGGCTGGCACCGCACCTGCCACTATTTTGCAAAAAATACAGTCCATATTTTGTTGCCATAATTATATCGTGATATGATATTACAATGCAAAAAATTATAATCTACACAGACGGGGCGTCACGCAATAACCCGGGCGAAGCGGGGGCGGGGGCGTACATCACAGATAGTGAGGGGCGAATGCTCAAGGAATGCAGAAAATATCTAGGTATTGCGACCAACAACTTCGCCGAATACGAAGCTATCGTTCTTGGTCTCACGGAAGCCAAGAAAATGCTTGGTGAAAAGAAAGCAAAAGAAGCAGAGGTGGAAGTTCGCATGGACAGCGAGCTCGCCCAGCGACAACTAACAGGTGTTTACCAGGTGAAAGAAGAAACCCTCTGGCCACAGTGGATGCGAATCTGGAACTTGCGCGTCAAATATTTCCCCAAAATAAAATTCACCCACATCCCAAGAGAAAAGAACAAAGAAGCGGACAGACTTTCCAATGAAGCGATAGATCGGAGAGTGATGTAAGTAGCCATCCGTTGGGAGCTTTGCAATAATGTTGGCATGAAGTACGCGTATCTTTCCGTCGTTGGATTCTTTTTTGGCATTGCTTTCCGCACCAATCTGGATCTCGGTTTGAGTTTCTCGCTTTTTGTGTTGCTGATCGCGCTTGCGATCGGTGTGTCCTACTTTTCATATCGTTCGCAAGTATTTCTGCTTACTTTTTGTTTTCTGTTTTTTGCGAGTCTTGGAATGTTTAGATACGATCTCGCCGATGCGAGGGCGTTATCTGGTCTGGATCAATATGAGAATAAGAATGCGACCATCGTGGGAGTATTACGTGAAGAACCGAAAGTGATAGGCGAGAATCAAAGGTTGGTGCTGGATGTTTTGGAAGTGAAGACGGAAGATGCGGACGTACCGACTCCCGTGCGTGCCAAAGTCCAAAGTGATATACCGAAATATCCGCGTTTTAAGTATGGCGACAGGATAACCATTACAGGCAAGGTGGAAAAGCCAGAGGATTTTACGGAGGAATTCAGCTGGGTAAAATTTTTGGAGAAGGATGGGATACTCTATGTGATGTATCGTCCAAAGGTGGAACTGATTGGTGAAGGAGAGGGGATTTTTGTCATAAGGACATTGTATCTCGCCAAGCAGAACTTCCTTGAGTCTTTGTATGCGCGTGTCTCTGAACCGGAGTCCGCTCTGGGGGCGGCGCTCACCGTCGGTGAGAAAAAAGCGATAGGGACGGAGCTTGCAGATATGTTTCGCCGTGTCGGTCTATCTCACATCATCGTGCTCTCCGGTATGCACATGGCTATTGTGGCATTTGTGATAATGCTCATTTTCTCGCGCCTTCCACTCGCTGTCGCTTTCAGCATGAGCGCCGTTTCTATAGTCTTATTCGCGATAATGGTTGGCGGTGGGGCTTCTGTAACTCGCGCGGTAATGATGGCAATTATCGCGATTTTGGCGAGAGGCACTGGGCGACTATATATGGCAAGTTGGGCGCTCCTTTTGGCATGCGCGCTCATGCTTATCTGGAATCCACTTTTACTCGTCTTTGATGTTGGTCTCCAGCTTTCGTTCTTGGCGACAGCAGGGATCATCTGGCTTATGCCAATCGTGGAATCGTGGCTCTCGCGCGTGCCCCTCGCGCGCTATTTTCCAAGTCGTATCAAAGACATTATGTGCGTTACCATCTCCGCACAGATAGCAGTCATGCCTCTCATCTTGTACAAAATGGGCAACTTTTCGCTGGTGGCACTTCCGGTAAATTTGGTAGTCCTCCCCATCGTTCCTTTCGCCATGGGACTTGTGGGACTCGTGGGTATCCTCGGGCAGATTCTTGGGGTAATCGTCACTCCTCTCTCGTGGTTTGCATATTTGTTTCTTACACTTATCATTCGGATCGCCACCCTCTTTGACTCTCTACCGATTGTAGAAATACAAAACATTAATTTTCCACTCCCGCTTACTTTTTTATCGTACGCCACGATCGTGTACTTTACATTTATCTGGTATAAAATGAAAGAGGAATCTCCCATCTTTGCCATGAAATCCCTACCCAACAAAAATCAGATCACACCAAAACAAAGTGAGATAGGAGACGACTTTCAGATAGAATACATCAAATAGTTAGCGCAGTAGGGATACGAGGTGAAAGGGAAAAAGGTTGACAGTGAGCTTGTAGGATCTAGCTTTTAGCTGGTAGCTTCACGAGACGGTGTGAGGTTAAATGAAAGGTGCAAATTGGGGAACAGGTGAGAAGAGAAAGAGAACAGGAAAGAGAAAAAAAAGACAAAGATGGCGAATAAAAAAGAAAACTGAAAAATTGGACGATTATTTACATTCCTTATTTTATCATATTATATAATACTTAGACTCCAACACCTATTGCAACAAATTTACGGTAGAATAAACTAGAGAAATGCAACCATTTACAAATCTAGATTTGAAAGATAGAAAGAGACTTGAGATATTACTAGCTAAGGATATATCA
>Ga0210057_1000798_pt1 | contig 51276 bp, 52 predicted proteins | sample CryGeyCG2114_010_2_FD_183968 | JGI IMG/M metagenome (GOLD analysis project Ga0210057, IMG submission 183968) | Groundwater microbial communities from aquifer - Crystal Geyser CG10_big_fil_rev_8/21/14_0.10 (SPAdes) (version 2) | ecosystem: Environmental > Aquatic > Deep subsurface > Groundwater ...
AAACTGAGATTGAAGCAGTTAAGCCGATTATAATTAATGGGGATTTGAAAAAAATTATTTAACATCGCACAACACCGAATATCTGGTTCCGCTTCGCTTCACCCATATCGCTATCGCGACATCAGATGTTCGGGAACGTTGTGCGACATATTTTTCAATATTTTTTCTCAATTAGAAATTTTGTTGAAGAATTTAAAAAGGAATGGAATTTTTATTTTTATGAGGGGGATATAAGGTATTTTTTACTCCGTTCCTCCGCAAAAAATGATTATTTAATTAAGGGTAGAAAAAATTAAAGAAATTAGTATACTATAAACACAAGATATTAACTGATAAACTTTTAAAATATGACAAACATACTTCAAGCTTTAAAAAATCTTACGGAAAATCCAATAACGGATATTTCCGCACGCTATCAAGCAAACGGAAGGAATCGTGCCAATAACATGGGCGAAGCTTTGGAAGCATATGTAAAAGATCTATTTTGTAATACTTTTAATATTCAAGACGAAACGGAGAAAAATAGAGTTTATAGCGAACAATTTTCATATATTGGAAACCAAAACAATCCGCCAGACTTAATGATTGCCAATGGAGATGCCATAGAGGTTAAGAAAATTGAGAGTGTCGGTTCACAAATCGCACTAAATAGCTCTTACCCCAAAGACAAGTTGTATTCAGACAGTCCTATGATTACGCAAGATTGTCGGGAGTGTGAAAATTGGAGAGAAAAGGACATCATCTATATCGTTGGTGCAATGCAACAAGATAAATTAAAAGCATTGTGGTTTGTATATGGCGACTGTTACGCGGCAAGCAAAGATATTTACGAACGTATCAAAAGCAAAATTTCAGAAGGAGTTAATAGCTTACCTGATGTTGAGTTTTCAGAAACTAAAGAATTGGGGCGAGTAAATAAAGTTGATCCTTTGGGGATTACATATCTGCGTATTCGTGGTATGTGGGGTATTGATAATCCATTGCATGTTTTTGATTACATCACAAATATTGAAAGAGATAGTGAATTGACCATTAACGCAATAATGCTCACAGAAAAATATAATTTCTTCCCCGAATCAGACAGACAAGCGATTGAAAACATTGCTTTGGATAATTTTACAATTAGCGATGTAGAAATTAAATCACCGAATAATCCAGCAAGGTTATTAAACGCAAAGCTCATTAAGTTTATAAATTAGTTATGAAATTAGTATCTTTATTTACAGGCGCAGGAGGACTTGATCTCGGCTTTGAAAAAGCTGGGTTTAGTGTTATCTGGGCTAACGAATATGATAAATCAATATGGGAAACATTTAAGCACAATTTCTCGCATACAAAATTAGACAAAAGAAGTATTACAGAAGTTCAGTCTCACGAAGTGCCTGACGCGGACGGATTTATCGGTGGACCACCTTGTCAAAGTTGGAGTGAAGCAGGTGCAGGTCGCGGAATAAATGACAAGCGCGGAAAACTTTTTCATGATTATATTCGCCTATTGATAGATAGACAACCGAAATTTTTTCTTGCTGAAAATGTTTCGGGTATTCTTCATCCAAAACATTCAGAAGCTTTTACGAATATCATTAAAGAATTTGAAAATGCAGGTTATGTTGTATCTCAAAAACTACTAAACGCAAATGACTATGATGTTCCACAAGATAGATTGCGTGTAATTATTATTGGATATCACAAAAATTTAGGAAAGAAGTTTGAATTTCCTGAACCGCAAAAATACAAACCTACCCTAAAAGACGCAATCTATGATTTGCGCTTAGCAAAAGCAGCGAAAGACAAAAACAAGACTAACGGCGAAAGTTTGAAAATTCCAAATCACGAATATATGAATGGTGGTTTTTCTTCAATTTTCATGTCACGAAATCGTGTCCGCTCGTGGGATGAACCTTCTTTTACTATTCAAGCCGGTGGTCGCCACGCCCCAATTCATCCGCAAGCTCCAAAAATGAAATTTATCAGTCAAAATAAAAGAATTTTTGTTCCCGGAAAAGAACATTTATATCGTCGTTTGTCTGTTCGTGAATGTGCAAGGATCCAAACATTCCCTGATGATTTTATTTTCAAATATCGAGATGTTGCTGACGGTTATAAAATGATTGGTAATGCCGTCCCTGTTAATTTTGCAAAACATATCGCTTTAAAAATAATGGAGGATCTAAAATAAGTATGACTGACTCGTCATTTAATTCTCAAAACGTAATAACCGAGCACATATCAAATGCCGATTTCAAAGCCTACTTTGTAGGCTTTGATCTTAATGTTTTTAGGTATGACCATTTAGTTGAATACCTACTTGATGTTTTAGTTGACTTCTCTTTTGGATATCACACTGGAATATTAAAAAGTTACGATAGAAAAAAACTTGTTGAAGCAGCAAAATCTATTTATAAAATTTCTGATAATTCAGAAAGAAAAATTTTTGAAGAAGCAAAAAAGAAATATGTTGATGAAGATTCAGAATATAAGGATGGTATTGCAGATAAGTATTTAAAAAGGGGGGAATTTGGAGAGATAATATTACATCTTATTTTAAGAGATTTTGTAAAAACAGTCCCACTTATTTCAAAAATTCATTTAAAAGATAGTGACGGTATGGCTGTTCATGGATTTGATGCAGTTCATATTGGAAATTGTATTGAGGATTCTTTAAAAAAATCATTATTTTTAGGGGAATCAAAACTTTATAAAGACGGCAAAAACGGAGTAAAAGCACTTATTGGAGACATAGAAGACCATTTCAAAAAGGATTTTTTAAATCGTGAGTTTGTTTTAATTGGTAAAAAATCAAATAATTTTCATAAAATTGAAGATTATACAGATAAAAACACAAAAGATGAATACGAACAATTTTTACAAGAAAAAAACTTTTGGTTTTCTGAACTTGATAAGCTTCAAACTGGTCAAGGTAAAATGCAAGATTTATTCCAATCTGTAACTATTCCTCTTTTGTGTACATATACCTCAAAAGTATTTGAAGACAATACGGATGAAACTACTGAAAAATTTAAAACTGAATATGAAACAGAAGTAAATAATTTGAAAAGTGATTTTGATGAAGAATTAAAAAAATTAAAGGAGAAACACAAAGACTCTGGTGAGCCAATTTCGACAAATTTAAATATTGTTCTTATGCTTTTCCCTGTTCCATGTAAAAAAGAACTTATAAAAAGATTACATGTAAAACTCTATAATCAACAAAACTCATAAATTATGGAAATTGAAGAAATAATATTAGCAATAGAAAATCAAGATTCTATTTCAATAGATGAAAGTTTTTCTTTTGCAAAAATTACTTCAATTTTACTAAGAGCTGATAAAGAAAAAGGAAGAAGAATAATTATCTATGTTTTGGATAATTGGAGGAAAATTCCAGATGAAACGATTGAAATTTGGACAGATTTAATAGAATCAGCAGGATTTTATCCATATTTGGAAAAGGAGAAAGATAAATTAAAATTTAGTAATTTAGCAGGAGAAATTAGAAAAGGGTGCCATTTATCAGACAATATTATTTCAAAAGAAGATGAAAAACTTTTTTTTCATGAAGAACAAAAACATTTAAAAAATATTTTAGATAGTGGAAAAAATCTTATCGTGAGTGCTCCAACAAGTTTTGGAAAAAGTCTTTTGATTGAAGAAATGGTTGCAAGTAAAAAATTTAAAAATGTAATAGTTATTCAGCCAACTCTTGCCTTGCTTGATGAAACGAGAAAAAAACTAAAAAAATATCAAGAAAATTACAAAATCATTGTCAGAACATCACAAGAACCATCAGAAGAAAAAGGGAATTTGTTTTTGCTTACAGCAGAAAGAGTAATGGAATATAAAGATCTACCTCAAATAGATTTTTTTGTTATAGATGAGTTTTATAAATTAAGTGCCCAAAGAGATGATGAAAGATCAGATATTTTAAATAATGCTTTTTATAAACTTCTTCAACAAAATCCAGTTCCACTATTTTATTTACTTGGACCAAACATCGACGATATTTCACCAGGATTTGCTAAAAAATATAATGCTGATTTTTATAAAACAAATTACTCTTTAATTGAAAATAAGGTTGAAGATATTTATTCTGTAAACAAAGAAAAGTTTGATAATACCACTCATCATGCAAAAAAAGGCTATAAAGAGGCTGTTCTATTTAAAGAAGAAAAATTATTTGAATTACTACTAAGCTTAAAAGATGAACAAAGCATTGTTTATTGCTCCTCCCCCTCAAAAGTAAGGAAATTAGCAGAAAGTTTCTATTTATTTTTAAAGAGCAATGGAATTGAAAAATCAGAGGATTTGCCTTTAGTGGAATGGATAAAAAAACACATAAATCCCCATTGGAATTTAATAAACTTTTTAGATTTTGAAATTGGTATAAATGATGGAGCTTTACAAAAACATATTAACTCTTCAATGATAGATTATTTTAATGATAAAAAACTAAAATATATATTTTGTACTTCAACTATTATTGAAGGAGTAAATACAAGTGCAAAAAATGTAATCTTCTTTGATCCAACGAAAGGAAAGCAAACACTGATCGATTATTTTGATTATTCGAATATCAAGGGTCGTTCAGGAAGAATGATGATTCATTATATTGGTAAAATCTTCAATTTTAATCCTCCACCAGAAAAACAAGAAGAAATGATTGTTGATATTCCTTTTTATAAACAAGACCCTATAAAAGATGAAGTTTTAAATGGTTTAAACGACTCAGATATTAAAAGTTCTGTGAAAGAGTCCCAACAATACAAGGAATTGATAAAAATATCACAAGAAGAGAGAGACTTGTTTCAGAAAAATGGAGTGCTAATAAAAGGACAAAAGCAAATCTTAGATATTATTTCTGACCTAGATAGTACATATACAATTACTAGAAAAAAATATGCTCAAGAATATAAAATTTATGATTTAATTTATTGGGTTGGAGAACCAAAGCGTGATCAATTACAATTTATCTTAGATTTGTGTTGGGATAACTTAGTAAAGACAGGGGAAACCACTAATCCGATGACAAAACCAAGACTTACAACAATGACATTTAATTTCTCTATAAAGAAAAATATATTTGCTTTAATTGAGGATGACTATTCCTACCAAAGACCCTTAAAAGCAAATATAAATAAATCCGACATAGAGGTATTAAACCAATCAATTAAAAATATTTTTAGTATCTCAAGGCACTGGTTTCAGTATAAAATACCAAAATGGCTTAGAGTAATGAACGAATTGCAAAAATATGTTTGTGAAAAAAATGGGAAAAATCCAGGAAACTACAGTCACTATGCAAATCAAATAGAAAATGATTTTATTCGCGATAACCTTGGTATTTTATCTGAATATGGAATCCCAACTTCTGCAATAAACAAACTATCTTCAAGTATTGATAAAAATTTATCCGATGATGATGTTTTGAAAAAAGTAAAAGAAGTTGCAAAAAGTGATATTGGCTTAATGCAATATGAAAGAGATAAAATAGAAAGTGCTTTGTAATAAGGTGTTTTTCTTTTTCCAATTCACCCCTAACCCCTCTTGGAAAAAGAAAAACGAAAAAATAAAAATCCCAAATAATAATAAAATTCTTCAACAAAATAATAAGGAATGAAAAAATATTGAAAAATACGCTTCGGGGTCGTTGCACTTTCGCTCCTAACGTCGCTCACCCTCGCACAACAGCGTATATCTGGCTCGCTCCTGCCGTCGCTCGACCCATATTTTGCTCCGCTACGCTCCGCAAAACATCAGATACACGCAAACGTTAGGTGAAATAAATTTTATTTTACATTAAATGATATCCATTGACTTGAACAAAAAAACTGGTAAGTCATTTAGCTTAATCCATGGTAGTTTTCATGAAATTTTTAAAGCCAAGCAGGATGAGGGTAGTATAAAACATTACCTAAATCATTATTTTAAAATATTTAGAACCGCAATGCTTGCTGACACACTATATGAAGCAGGTAGGAAAGAAATACCAAAAGAGGATGAGGGTCAAAATGAATTTTTAGCATTGCTGTTTGAATCTTTTATATTTTATGTAAGAATTGTATATGATTTGTCTACTGACATATTACAAGAATATTCTGGCGAAACAATTAAAAAGAGCTATAACGATTTAACTTTAAAAATTTCAAAAAAACAAGTAAAAGACATAGATAATAAACTTTCTGATGACTTTATAATCAGATATTTAGACAAATTTAAGGATTTAAGAAATATAAGAAATTCTATAAAACGCAATAGTTTAGTAAGTGTATACGTAAAAGATAAAACTTTTTTTGTTCACGTCAAATATTATGACACAGAAACAAAAAGTTATAGAATTTTAGACGAAGAACTATCAAATGTAGTTATATTACACAGCGCTCTTCTGTCTATTTTAGCCTCCAGATTAAAAGATGTGGTATTTAAGAACAAAGAAAAATAAAATTTACATCGCCTAACAAGGTATATGAGGTTCGTTGCTACGCACTCACCCAAACAAATGTGCCAAAATATAGTTGATTTTCTAATGGAATTTTGGCACACTTCTCATATACTTGAACGTTAGCTGAAATAAAAACTCAAATCTATGACCAACAGATTCTGGGACAAAAACAATGAATTTACCCAAGGATTTTTGAAAGAATATAATCACTGGGTTCTTGAGGTTAGTTATAGACAGCATACCCCCGGCTGTTATATTATTTTTGCCAAAAGAGATGGTATTGAAAAAATATCCGAACTTCATCTCCAAGAAATTGATGAATTGAGGCAGGTTATGGGTGAGATAGAGGATACTCTTTTAAAGATTGATATGTTTAGGCCGGATAGATTTAATTATTTTCAATTAGGTAATTATCTTCCTCATCTTCATTTTCATGGAGTACCACGCTACAAATCTATGCGAAATTTTGATGGAAAAGAATGGAAAGATAAAACATGGGGTGATTTGCCAATTTGGCTCCAAGACGACGTAAGTCCGGATTTTGTCGCAGAAATTAGAGATATTATTAAACCTTATTTGCCAAAATAGTACCCCCACACCTTATCCATCCCCTCTATTGACCCCGTAGTGAAAATTCAATCAATTTTTTTAAGAAAAATTACAGAATTCACAAAATAACCAACATAATATTACAAACTTCAAAATATAAACTCCACCCTCCCAAAAGATATCAACAATTGAATTTCTACTACGGGGTTGACAAAACCAGCTATATATAGTATAGTATTACTATCAAATCGGCCAAAGGCCGTTTTTAAATACAAAAATATAAACCCTATGAAACTATTAAAAAGTCTAAAAGACTATGTTCTTGGCTCAATTAGCGAGACAAAAAAGGTAATTTGGCCAAACAAAACACAGGTTAGAAACTATACAATACTTGTAATTAGCATGAGTATTGGTGTTGCTGCGTTTTTTGCGTTTTTGGACTATGTTTTCAACATAGGGCTTGAGCAAATTATTAAATAATCTATATACGCGTTCCGGTATAAACTGCGTTCGCTCACAAATGATCCAGAGTAAACTCTGATCACTTGTTCACTCACTTATCTATGGCTAAACAAACCTTAAACTTAGGCCGTCGTTGGTATGTATTGCATACTTACAGCGGTTATGAAGAAAATGTAAAAAAGAACTTGGAACAGCGCATCGCTTCTTTTGATATGGATGATAAGATTTTTAATATAATGGTCCCAAAAGAAAAGAAAATTAAAATTAAAAATGGCAAACGCCAAGTTATTGAAGAAAAAATATTTCCCGGCTATGTTTTGGTTGATATGGTTGTAACCGATGATTCTTGGTATGTGGTTAGAAATACGCCAAATGTAACCGGTTTCATCGGTTCCGGCACTACGCCGACGCCAATTGATCCAAAAGAAATGCTAGGGTTGCAAAAACGCACACAGGTTGTAGACCCAACACACACGATAGATGTTGATGTAAATGAATCAGTCAAAATTATTGATGGGCCGTTCAAAAACTTTGAAGGAAAGGTTAGCTCTGTTGATGAGTCCAAAGGTAAGGTAAAAGTCTTGGTTTCTATGTTTGGACGCGAAACTCCGCTAGAACTGGACGCCTTGCAAGTTAAGAAAATTTAATAATTAATTATGGATTGTTCTCAATGTAGAGAAGCTTCTCAGTCCTAAAATAAAATGTATGGCAAAAAAATTAACAACCCAAATCAAATTACAAATTATAGGCGGAGCAGCCACTCCGGCTCCTCCGGTCGGTCCAGCGCTTGGACAACATGGTCTTAATATTCAAGACTTCTGTACTCAATTCAACAATGCCACCGCTGATAAAAAAGGCGAAGTTGTACCGGTTATAATCAACGTATACGAAGACCGCACATTTGATTTCATTACCAAAGTTGCTCCAGCCAGCGCTTTGATAAAAAAAGCAGCCGGCTTAAAAAGTGGTTCCGGAAGTCCACTAAAAGAAAAAGTAGGCAAAATCACCAAAGCGCAGCTAAAGGAAATCGCCGAAAAGAAAATGCCGGATTTGAACGCAAATGATATAGAAGCGGCAATGAAAATAATCGCCGGTACTGCAAAACAAATGGGCGTAACAATTGAATAAATTAAAAACGATAAAAAAAGTCCAACCTAGTTGGGCTTTTTTTGTTGTTTGACTTACCACCACAAACATCGTATAATTGGTTAATAAATTAATAACATTTTTTATGGAATCATCAAAAAAAGAAACAATCAAAAACCTATACATGTACATAGTGCTATTGGCAGGCCTTTTTATGATAGTAATACCAACAGTTGACATGGTCAAAATCGGCCTGGAAACATGGTTTTTTCCACTTGCCAATGCAGATAGATATGATTATAGAGAAATAGTGCCGGAACCATACCCAATCAAAGAGCGCATAAGCCTCGACAGCGATAAACCGCTAGAAACAATTGAGTTGACAGCAGATGAACAGCTTATGTTTGAAAGATGGAAAGTTGATTACAAAAACTGGGAAGAGAATAACAAAAATAAAGACTACGCAAAAATACAAACCCAAAAAAGCTTAGTCCGCGATATATCGATACTATTTGGCGGTTTGGCATTATTTCTCTCCCATGGGTATGTCTTGAGAAAAAGAAGGAAGAAATAAATTGGATGCCAAACGCCGAGAGAAATATTTAAAAACTACTCAAGGAAAAGGTTTCTGGGTTTAAGATTAATAGAGCACAAACGTCAAGCGGCGCTTGCCTCTGGAAGTTGATATACTGGGTATGCCCAAATCAAAAAAAGATAAAATGTTTTCCAACCAAAAGATAATTATCAGCATTGTTGGCGCTGGCAATGTGGGATCCGCTATTGCCTATGCGCTTACCATAAAAAACATTGCGGCCGAAATAAACATTGTTGATATAGACAAAGAAAGAACCGCCGGACAAGTATTGGATATAGCCGACGGGATGTCATTTGTGGAAACCGGACATGTTATAAGCTCAACATTCCAAAATGCAAAAAACTCTGACATTATAATAATAACCGCGGGAGCAAAACAAAACCCCGGAGACACCAGACTGGATTTGGTTGGCCGAAATAAAAAGATAATGAAAGATATCTTTACAAAAATCGGCAAACTAAAGTCAAATTCAATCGTTTTGATTGTTTCAAACCCGGTTGATGTATTAACGCATTATGTCCAAAAAATCACCAACCTGCCGCCATCACAAATAATAGGAAGCGGCACATTGTTGGACACCTCCAGACTCAAAACAAAACTGTCAGAATACTTCAAAGTCAGCGCGCAAAATATACACGCTTATGTATTTGGCGAGCATGGCGATAGCGAATTTATTGCATGGAGTTCCGCCACTATTGGCGGAGTGCCAATAAAAAAAATGCCCGGCTTTAATAACAAAGTCGCAAAAAAAATTGAAGAATTTATAAGAAAAGAAGCTTATACAATTATTGAAAAAAAGGGATCCACCTATTATGGCATAGGATTGTCGGTCGCAAATATTGTAAAGGCAATATTGTATGATCAACACCTTATTATACCAATATCGTCTAGGTTAAATAACTGGAATGGAGTCTCTAATGTTTGCCTTGGCGCTCTGGCAATAATAGGCCGAAAAGGAGTTGAAGGTCATTGGCCGCTAAAGCTAAGCCCCGAGGAAAAAAAGAAATTGCAACACTCCGCAAAGGTTATAAAAAAATATCTCTAGAGACCCCTAAACAGGCACAATCAAAAAAAGCCTACAAAGTAGGCTTTTTTTGATTGACCCCGACTACTCCAGATGCCGAGGCAATCTGTGTGTCGGGGATATGTTTACTTTTTTAGACTAGCCACTATTTTAAAAACTTCATGAGCCGTATTGAGCTGATCTCCATTTAGATAATATTCAGCACACATAGTGAGGCCGTCTATATCCCCCGCCATCCAAAAAGATTTAACGGCAATACGTATTCTATCAGAAGACCTAGTTGAGTCACTCCTAATAATATGATTACCTAACCAAGACATTCTAATTAAATCACCTGCCTCTACAAAAGCTGCGAAGGCATCACCAAAATTATTTCTACTAGCACAGGCCTCGGCACATACAATAAGCTCATTTCTTGGAATTTTTGTACCAAGGGTATGGTATATATTACGAAGAGCTTTTAGTTTTCCACTTTTAGCGCAAGAATTGGCCATCAAATGGTATGCCTCTATTTCATCGGCCGTTATAATTTTTTCATTTTTAGATTTTTTTGAAAAAAAACCGACTATACGACTCCACAGTGACATCTTGCTTGAATTTACAACTTTTGCTTGTGGCAGACTAATAATTGCCTGTAATTCTTCTGTGGCAGATTCCATTGTTTCCTCCTAAAGCCCGCAAACCAGATTCATTCCAGCTTAACCTCGAGCTTAACATAAATAAAAGGTCTTGTCAATATGCAGTTTAACTTCTGGTTTTTATAAGAATAAAAACAAAAAACCCGGCGCATGCCGGGGTTTTTTTGTTTATTATCAAACACTGCGCTCATCTGTTTCTTGCTTTACTCTCGCCATAAAATCCTCTTTACTCATTTTTTCTTGATCCTCTTGGCCACGCACGCGAATCATCAGCTCCTCGCCGGATAATTCCTTATCTCCCACAACCAAAATGTATGGAACTTTTTGACCCACGGCTTTGCGAACTTTGTTTCCCACAGTTTCGTCAGCGCTATCTATATCAACTCTAATACCGGCCTCTCTAAATTCCTTTAGCATCTCCAAGGCGCCCCCAACATGCTTTTCTGAAACCGGAACAAACTGTACCTGAACAGGCGATACCCAAACCGGAAAGGCTCCGGCGTGATGTTCTATAAAAATTGAGAGAAAACGCTCAAGCGATCCCATAATTGCGGCATGTACCATAACAATCCTTTCTTTTTCACCTGTTTCGTTTACACAGGTCAAATCAAATCTATCGGGCAAATTTATATCCAGCTGAATTGTGGCCACTTGCCATTCTCTGCCAATGGAATCTTTTGTAATAAAGTCCACTTTGGGACCATAAAACGCCGCCTCGCCGATTTCTTCCGTAAATTTAACGCCCTTTTCTTTTGCGATTGAACGAATTGCATCTTCTGCCCTTTGCCATAATTCCGGAGTTCCAAGATAAGCATCAAAATTTTCCGGATCATGAAGCGACAAGCGAACATCCAGCTCATCAAACCCAACCGCTTTGTAAAAAATATCTATAATATCCCAAATCTTCAAAAATTCTTCCTTGACTTGAGACTGGCGGCAAAATACATGAGCATCGTCTTGAGCAAAAGCGCGCACGCGCGATAACCCATGCAATTCTCCGGTTTGTTCGTCTCTATAACATGTGGTTGTTTCTGCGTACCTCTGTGGCAAATCTTTGTAACTGCGCGACAGATGATTGTATATTTGGGTATGGTGCGGGCAATTCATTGGCTTCATAGCAAATTCATGACCTTCGCGTGTGTTTATCTTATATAATTGATCAGAAAATTTTTGCCAATGTCCGCTTGTCTCATATAATTCTTTTTTTGTAATATGGGGAATTGAAACTTTTTCATAGCCACGCTCTTTTCGCAACTCCCAGACAAAATCATCCAAAATATTTCTAAGCAAAGTACCTTTTGGAGTCCACAAAGGAAGCCCCGGCCCTACTAAGTCCGAAAAAGTAAATAAGTCTAATTCTTTTCCAAGTTTTCTGTGGTCTCTTTTTTTTGCCTCTTCAAGCATTTTTAAGTGATTGTCTAATTCTTCCTTGGTTGAAAAGAGCAAACCATAAATACGAGTCAACATTGGACGCTTTTCATCTCCGCGCCAATACGCTCCGGCTAATTTCTGTAATTTTAAACCATTGATTGGAATTTCTTTTGTGCTCTTTACATGCCCGCCTTGGCATAAGTCCATAAATGGACCGGATTGATAAAAAGTTATTTCCTCTCCCTTGGCTTCTAAATCTTTGATCAATTCCTGTTTGAATGGTTCGTCCTTTTCCATTTCCATTGCCTTCTTTGCAGAGACCTTTTGCCCTTCAAAAGTATGATTTTGTTTTATAAAATGCTTCATTTTCTTTTCTATCTTTTTTAAGCTATCCTCTGATATATCTGCCCCCTCCGGAAACTCAAAATCATAATAAAAACCATTTTCTATTACCGGCCCAATCCCTAACTTTGTACCCGGATATAATTCCAATACTGCCGCCGCAAGCATATGCGCAGCCGAATGGCGTATATTGTTTAGTTCATCTTGGAGCATATTATAATCGTTTAGATATATAAACATTTAAACATATAAACAACGAAAAGGCAAATAAAAGACCGGCGCTTGCCGGGCTTTATAATTACCTTACATTTTATTTTTGTTACTCCACCTCTTTTATAATAACGTTCACATGTTCCCCTACATAAGGCACTGTCCTAATCCATCTAGGAGAAAATTTTACGTCTACACTGCGTATATGATCAAGCTTCAACAAATATCGCCTAACCTCATCCTTTGTCTTGCCAAAAAACATACTCTTTTCTAATTGTTTGCTTTCCGGATCAAGTACTGCCAGCCCATCATAAAAAACCTGCAATGTTGCCGCGCCCTTTTCCAGATCATAATTTTCAATTGAAACAGTCGGCTCGCCAGCGCTTGGTTGAATAAACTCAATATCAGATATTGCCCTGCGCGCAAGAGATTTTTCTACCAATCCTTGCAATTCGTCCTTTTCATAAAAAACTCCCAAAACAGTGGCCTTGCCCGAGAGAGTAAATTCGGATACTTCATCTCCAATTTCTGCACTGCTGTCAATGTTCTCCTGAATAATACTAAAGGCTCCCTCCATTCCCGGATTTTCAAATGACAACTCTGTCTCTCCCCTTTCTTTTAGAAGAAGGCTAAGAGATTCTTTTGCTTTTTTCATGTTTTCTACGCTGATAATTCCAATTTTTCTAATTCCGCCCTCCATTGCTTGCGCGCTAGTTGCATAAATAACTTCTTGTTTTGCCTCAGCTAATCCCGGAATAGTAAAAGTGCTTGGTTCTATATTTCCATCCTGTCCTTTTTTATCCGCATAAACTTCTACATCTATTGATCCGTTTGCCGGCACGGTTACTTTGTCTTTTATTCTAAACAAAACTCCATCTTGTGTTAAAAGTCTGGTAGTAGCGACCAGCGGCTGACTCTGATTAGAATCATTGTGCAGTGTTGCAATTCCTTTGGCTTGTGCTTCTTCTTCTTTGGTCCCGGTGGGATTATATAATTCTTCTAATGTAACCAAAACCGTGGCAACCTTGCCTTTCAAAGAACCCGCCCTATCTCCATTGCCAACCAAAATACTGTCTGTTATATCAACCGGAGTCGCCTTGCTTTCAATCATTATGTCTGCGCGCTTTGACGACATAAACATAATCACTCCCAACAAAATAATTGTTAAAAACAAAAATGTTAATGCAATAAATTTATAAAATCGAACCGGCTGTTCTGTGGATACTGATGTTTGTTTGCGTCTATTTACCATAAATCACTCGAATCACTTAACCACCTAATCACTCCCGCCTGCCGGCAGGTAAACACTAATTAGATAGTAAAATTTTGTTAATTATTTTCACTTAATCATAAAAATCTCGATGTCTACTCAATCACTCTAAACACCTCCTCAAGAGAAGTTTCTCCTCTTAGCGCCTTTAGTACGCCATCTTGAACCATTGTAACCATGCCGTTGTCAATTGCGCTTTTTTCAATCTGAAATTCTGAGACCTGCCCGGATAATATTAACTTTTCTATTTCCTCTGAAACAATCAAAACTTCATAAATACCTATTCTTCCTTTGTACCCTATTCCATGACACTCTTCACATCCTTTGCCCTTGTAAAAAACCAGTTCTTTTTCTGATATTTCTTTCTTTAATTTTTCAGACATTGTCTCAATGACTTGAACCAATCTGGCATTTTCTTGGTCAGACAACTTATATACTTCTTTACACTTAAGACAAATCCGGCGGACTAGTCTTTGTCCGATAAGAGTGTTCAGTGCCGGAGCCAATAAAAATGGTTTTACTCCCATAGACAAAAGGCGGGGTATGCCAGCGGCAGCGCTATTTGTGTGCAGTGTCGAGAGTATCAAATGCCCGGTCAAAGCTGCTTGAATCGCAATTTCGGCAGTTTCTAAATCCCGAATTTCTCCAACCATAGCAATGTCCGGATCTTGCCGCAAAATTGACCTAAGGCCTTTTGCAAAAGTATAACCGCGGCTCACATCAACCTGGCTTTGATTGAGCCCCTCCATTCTGTATTCAACCGGATCTTCCAATGTAATTATTTTTACCTCCGGCTTATTTAACAAATACATAATCGAATACAGCGTTGTGGTTTTACCACTTCCGGTAGGACCTGTGGTTATAATCATTCCATTTGGCCTGGTTATTTCTCTTTTTAATCTATCATAAGCGTCGCCATAGAGTCCAATTGTATCAAAACTTATTCCCTCTTTCTTTTGAGGCAAAAGACGCATTACAATACTTTCTCCAAACACAGTAGGCATTGTTGATACGCGGACATCCACATCTCCTTTAGATAATTTTATTGTAAAACGACCATCCTGCGGCTTATCGGTAATGTTGATTTTCAAACCGGATATTAATTTTATTCTAGCCAACAATTTATTAAATTTACTTTTTTCTAATTTTGCGGCATCGTGTAAAATGCCATCCAAACGCAAACGAACCTCAATTCCACCCTCTTCTGCCTCTACATGAAGGTCAGATGCGTCTAGTTTGAGAGACGCGCCTAACAAAAATGTAACCAGATCCGTGGTTGATGTTTTTTCCAATAATTCCTGCAAGTGCCTAAAGTCGGTCACATCCGCCTGCACCTTTTTCATATCCTCTTCCTTAATCGAGACATCCCTGGTCACTGCCTTGATGACAGGCAGTCTGTCATACATTTTTAAAACTTTGTCCAAACTATTTTCTGAAATAATATAAAGTACTCCGTCTGCACTATTGCGCTCTTTTATACTTTCAAACAATTCCTGTACCTCCGGATCCTCCGGGTTAGTCGAGCCAACTTTTATCTCACTCATAGAAAAATAAAAACAAACCGCTTTCAAACGCTTGGCTTCGTCAATAGGCACTTGCCTCAATGCCTGTTGGCTCACTGGAAATTTATCCAAATCAATATGAGGATATCCTATTTTTGCGGCAGTTCTTTGGGTTTGGACCTCTCTTTCCTTTACAGAAACTTGAGACATCTTGTGCTCAAACTTTTCTCCCACATCATCTGTTGACACCTTTAATTTTTTATTTTCAGATTTATCATCTGCCAATGCATCTTTTGGCTCATCATTACTTTTTTTGGATGCTAAATCTGATATTGAAGGAAAATCTGACATAACTATTACTTCTTATACGACAAATAATGCAAGACACGACTTTTGATTCCAACCTTGTGCATTTTCATAAATAAATGAGTCCATACATATATAGTAAATACACTAAAGGCTCCGCCTATAACCATTAGATACATTGTAAAAAATATAAGCCCCGCAATCAAACCAGCTATTAGCCCCGCTTGACCAACTCCAATTAATATAACAACAAGCCACAATAAAATTGCCGGCAAAATTATTAAAGCAAAACCCAACACAATCACGGCCGCCAAAAACATATTAAAAATAAGCAATATTAATCCGACCTCTATCGAAACAAGCCAGTGCCCTAGAAACAAATTCCAAGCAGCGGCTATTGCCTCATAAACAGAATATTTTTCTATAATTACATAAGCAGCCGAATAAACAACCATAAAAGACAATACCAACCCTGCAAAACTTACTAAGATAAATACAAGCAAAAATAACAAACTGTTTCCAAGCGTCGGGTTAGTCAATGCACTATATGCCGATAAACTAACAAATATGGCCAATACGGTTATGATTAATTTTTTAAAGAAATTTATAAAAAGCAATCTCCAAAAATTTGCGCCGCTAACACTCCATGCTTTTGAAATGTTTAATTCTTTCTTTTTATTAACTGATTCTGCTGATAGATACACCAATAATCCTTGAGACGTTACAGAAATAAATATAAACAAAGCCGACAAGCTAAGCAATAACACCATCAACAAAAAAATTAAAAAACCATTGCTAAACGAATTGGAAACCAATGAAACCAGCCCACCCACGCCGTCTGTAACCGAAATAAACGAGCCAAAATAACTTTGAAAATTACCGGTAGTAAAACCAATCTTTCCCAAGAACTCCACAATCCCAAACTGCCCCAAAAAAGCCGCAAACAATCCAAATATCCAAACAATTTTATTGTTCCACATGAAATACCATCCTCTTCGGATAACTTGTATGTATAACGACTCCTTCATATTTAATATAGGTTAAAAGTATATGCTTATTATAACACATATAGCGTGTAACATGTAGCGTACAACACACCAAGCTATGTGGATTAAACAAAATCCGCCTAACGGCGGATTTTTAAATGATTAACTGATCAAATAATTTAAGTATTTTAGTTTTTATCTTCTCCCATTAATTTTCTAAACTCTTCTTGTTCAACGGTTTCTTTCTCCAATAATGCCTTTACAAGGCTATCCATTTTATCTCTATTTTTTTCTATAACTTCCTTTGCTCGTACTAGCGCCTCCTCTAACAAACGACTAACCTCCGCGTCAATTAATTCCGCAGTTTTTTCACTATAATTTTTCTTTTCATGAATCTCCTGCGCCAAAAATATCATCTCCTCATTCTCTCCATATACTCTTGGTCCAAGTTTTTCACTCATGCCATATTTCACAACCATCGCCGTTGCTATTTTGGTAGCGGTCTTCAAATCACTGGAAGGGCCGGTCGAAAGCATATCATTGCCATAAATCATCTTTTCTGTGACAAAACCACCCATGCTCATTGCCAAATCATCTATAAATTGAGCATAAGTCTGATATCGCTTGTCTAATTCCGGCATACTCAGTGTGTAACCTCCGGCCATACCACGTCCAATTATTGAAACCTTGCGAATAGGATCACAATGTTCTAAGAAGTGTCCCACAATCGCATGTCCAGCTTCGTGATAGGCAGTCATCTCACGCTCTTTGTCTGTCATTATTCTAGATCTCTTTTCCGGGCCAAGCAATACTTTCTCAATGCTTTCCAATATGTCATTTTCTTCTATTTTTTTCTTCCCTCTTCTCACAGCCAAAATAGCCGCTTCATTCAATAAATTTCCCAAATCAGCCCCTGTAAATCCAGGAGTACGCTCTGCCAATTTTCTAAGAGAAATATCCTTTAACAACGGCTTCCCTACTGCGTGTACTTTTAATATTTCTTCACGGTCATTGATGTCCGGTTTGTCTATAACCACACGGCGATCAAAGCGCCCAGGTCGAAGCAAAGCTGAATCAAGTACGTCCGGCCTATTTGTTGCCGCAATAACAATCACGCCAATATTTGGACTAAACCCATCCATTTCTACAAGAATTTGGTTTAGTGTTTGTTCGCGCTCATCATGGCTTCCACCAAGACCAGCCCCACGCTTGCGGCCAACAGCATCAATCTCATCTATAAACACAATCGCCGGAGCAGCTTTTTGAGCCTTGCCAAATAGATCACGGACACGACTTGCTCCCACGCCTACAAACATCTCAACAAATTCTGATCCGCTAATATGAAAAAACGGAACTCCAGCTTCGCCGGCGACAGCCTTTGCAAGCAAAGTCTTGCCTGTACCGGGAGCACCCATCAACAACACGCCCTTTGGAATCTTTGCCCCCATATCAGTAAATTTCTTTGGATCTTTCAAAAAATCCACAACTTCTTCAAGTTCCTCTTTTGCCTCTTTTGCGCCGGCCACATCTTTGAAAGTTTTTTTATCTTTTTGTTCTCCCGGTTTGCTTTGTTTTGCGGCGCTCTGGCCAAATCCCATCGCTTTGTTATTTGCTCCTTGCACTTGCCGACTCATAAAAAATATAAGTCCGCCAATAAGCAAAAATGGGAGCAAGTATGGCGCCATTACCTTTATCCAATATTTAAAACCGGACTCCTCTTTGACCTGAATATCAATCGCTTTTAATCTCTCCGGATCAACATCATAATTTTCTATTAATTCTGAAAAAGATTGACTATATTCTTTTTTAACATTTTGTTCTTTTGCTTCTTCATTGTGCAAATTAACAACAACCATATCTCCCTTTACATCGATGCTTTTGACCTCTTCATTGTTTATTTCATCAATCAGCTTGCCAACACCTATCACTTCCGGCTCCTCTTTTTTGGACTCAAGTATGCTGATTGCTCCAGCAACCAAAAACAACACAATAAATACTATAAGGAAATTTTTAACTAAGTTTTTCATATAAATTTTATAAAAATATTTTAATCGGGCTTGAGACACCCCAAAGTTTTGGGGCACGGGATACAAACAGAATCAATTGATTCTGTTTGTATCCCGTGCCCCGAAGTATAGACAAAAAACCATATTTTGTCAATCCGAACCGATTATCAATCCGGTTGTATATTTTTATTCAAAAAACATGCCCAAGTTGACAAAATAACAAAAACCTAGTAACTTTGGTGTAGATATCAACCAAAGGGGTGTAGCTTGAAAACAAAAAAAACATCTGTAGAAACAAAAGAGGACAGAAGACAAAAGCAGGCTACAAAAACTCTTATAAATTGTTTCCGAAAGAAAAAAGGCTGCCGAATAAGACGAAACAAAGGGCCAACACTAGTAATTGAAGCAGGAAACTTCAGTCTGCTTCAAATGTTTAAAGAAAACAAAATATTAGTAAGCCATCCCGATGGCACTAGTCAAGAGGTTCACCTAAAAGACATTATGCGGGTCGAGATGACCGACCCGGATAATGAATGTGAAGAAGAGATTAGAAAGACCATAGCAAGCTGTTTTCGCAAAAAAATACCGTGCAAAATAACAATACAAAAGGACAAAATATTAGACAAAAAACTAATAGACAGTCTCAAACTAGAAAACAGCTCAACAAACAATATAGCCCTAGAAATCGACGCCCAATACATTGCTATCTTTAATTTAATTACTGAATCTAAGGTAGTGCTAAAATCCCCGGCTGGTTCCAAATTGGAAGTATGCGAAATAAAACATATAAAAAGAGCCGATGAGGCCGATCCAAATGAAGAAGACCAATAGCCATATGGCCATCCTTGCATAAAAACAAAAATCAAAATGCAAGGATGGTCAAAAAATTAATACTACTTTTTTACAATAAAGAAATCCAAAATGGAATTGTAAATGCCGAAAGTATTGTACTCAAAACTATTGCGCGAGCAATAAATTTTTTTTCTAAATCGAATTTATCAGCCAAGGCAAAAGGAGTAATTGCAAGAGGCATTGCAATCTCTATTAGAGAAGCAGAAAAATATTTTGGGGCAAACCCAAACACTTGTACTCCATAAAAAAAGACCGCCGGAAGAGCCAAAAGTGTCAATATTGAAAATGCAACCACAGGAATCCACTCTTTTAGTGATCCAATTTTTGTATTTCCAATAAATAATCCTATTATAATCAAAACAACCGGCGTAACAGAAACCGCCAGCATCTCTATTGATTTCAACAAAATGTCCGGAATGACAATGCCCAAAGTTGAAGCCAAAATACCAAAAAATACGGCCAACAAAAGCGGGTTTCTGACCAAATTATTTAAAGCGTTTTTAAATACATGTTTTTTTACCTCTTGAATGGAATAATCCAAAAATCCAATCCCAACAGTAAAAAGCCAAAAAGAATATACCGCGATAATCAAACCGGCCGTAGGTAATATTTCGTTTCCAAGCACTTGTGTTAATATGGGAATCCCCAAATAAGCAAAATTGCCGAACGTAAAACAAATAAAAAGCGTCCGCAAAAGTTTTGGACCAAAACGCAACAGTTTTCCCAAAAAATATACCAAAACAAAACTACCCAGCAAAAATACTGAATTGGCAATTATCAAATCAGCCTTTTCCAAAAAATTGAAGGCACTTTTGTACAGTGCCAAAAAAATCAGCGCCGGCAAGCCAATATTTAGAGCAAAGGAGTTCAAAACACTTGACCAACTATCCCCAACTTTTTTGATACTCTGAACAAAAGCGCTGGCAAAAATTATTAAAAACAATGGAGCGATTATTATAGCTACTTCACGCATATTTTTATTTTTTCCAAATTACGTCTTTGATTTCGTTTTTTTTGTTTAGCCAACGAGCCAGCACAAACAAAACATCACTCAAACGATTTAAATATTGCGCAATTAAAGAATCCAGTTCATTGTGTTCATCTTTTAAAAGAACCAAACTTCTCTCACACCTTCTGCAAACCGCCCGCGTCAAAAAACTTTGAGCAGCCGCCACATCTCCGCCGGGCAAAATAAAATCATAAAGCGGGTCCAAACCCTGCTCCATCTCATCAATCCAATTCTCCAGCTCACTTATATCATCTTCTTTTAATTTTGGAACTTTTCCCGCGTCCAAATCAAGAGAGGCGACATTGGAACCTATCACAAAAAGATTATGTTGAATGTTTATAATCTTTTTTATTTCGTTTTTAAATTTACTATTCTGTAATCCGGAAGCCAAAACCCCCAAAGATCCATTTAGCTCATCAATATCCCCCAAAACCTTGATTTCCAAACAATCTTTTCTCACGCGCTTGCCCAAAAGAGAAGTCCCTCCTTTGTCGCCTGTTTTGGTGTATATTTTCATATAAATTATATTATCTTGTATATATTATAGTATGTATATATATGTAATACAAATGTTGAAAATTCGAGAGAACCTAGCAATTTTAAGAAATCAAACGAAACAAAAAATCCCCGACTGAAAAACACTTGTGTGTCTTATCAACCGGAGACTTGAGATTAAACTTTAGCCAGTAGTGAGAGTCTCCTCTACTGTCATCCCCCCTAAAAAAATATCCAACATTAACTCCAGAGTACGCGTACTAAACTCATCATCCTCTCTAAGACTATGAGCGCCAATAACGGTACAATTTTCCTCCACTATACCTATAGTGTCAATGCCTTTATCAATTACTTTACATACAAAATATTCCCGTGGAATATGATATAGACGCTCTGGTTCAGGGCCTTTATAATCGTTGTTTCTAAACAGAATACAAAGTGTTCTTCCCATTTTTTTCTCCTAAGAGTGTTGGTTTGTTAAAACATCCAACCAAACTATACTAGTATTTATAACCAGTGTCAATCAAAAAAAGCTTACAGAGTAAGCTTTTTTGAAAACTATTTACTAATTAAGAACACCCCAGCGAATCACCACAATTAAGACATTTATAACAACTTCCATTTCTCACTGTAATGTGTCCGCAAGTCGGACAAGCTGGCGCATCGCCATCCATACTGCTCAATGCTTTGCTGGCTGTATTATGTTGCTCTGTATTACTTTCCAAATTTGAAATCGTTGCATGACTATCAACATTATCAACCACTGGACCATCTGGCACATCAACTTTCAAATCCATCACTTCCTGCCCAACACTGCTTTCTGCCAAACGCGCAATATTTTGAAACCTATTTTTTTGAATTCCTTTTGGTTTTACTTGTACAAAATCTGTTCGGCCAAGATATTCCATTCCCAGCACCCGAAAAACAAAATCAATAATTGAAGTACAAATTTTTACGTTTGGATGGTCTGTCATTCCACTCGGTTCAAAGCGAGTAAAGGTAAAATTCTCTACATATTTTTCCAGTGGTACTCCATATTGCAATCCCATTGAAACTGATATTGCAAACATATGTAAAATACTCTGAAACGCCGCGCCCTCTTTGTACATATCAATAAATATCTCAGCCAACCGTCCGTCCGGATACTCTCCGGTACGCAGCCAAATCTGCTGATTGCCGACTCGTGAGGCAACTGTAATACCGCTTCGTTTGGAAGGCAAAGGTCTTTTTTCACCCTGCAAGTAAATACGATGATCCGTTACTGTGCCGTCTTTGCTATAAGTTGGCATGGCATGTGAATCCGGAATATGTTGTTGTAAAATTTTGCTCGCCTTAAATATTGCCTCGCTTATTTCTGAATTGTTTACTTCTACGCCGGATTGGCTCAATTCTTGTTCAACAGTCGCGGAAGTCACAACAGTTGTTCTTTCAACCACCATTTGAGCCTCTTCTTCTTTTTTCCCTTTGCTATCCTTTGAAGAGCTTGATAATGGCTGGCTGTGTTTGCATCCATCACGATAAAGAGCCACTGCTTTCAAACATGATTTCCAAGACTCATTATATGCTCGCTTTATATCCTCAACAGAGACCTCGTTTGGCATATTTATTGTTTTGGAAATAGCTCCAGACAAAAATGGCTGAGCGGCTGCCATCATTTTGACATGACCCATATAATATATAGATCTCTGACCTTTTTTGCCACAACGATTCGCGCAATCAAATACCGGATAATGCTCTATTTTCAAATGTGGAGCACCTTCAATTGTCATAGTTCCACAAACATAATCATTGGCCGCGTCTATTTCTTCTTGGGTAAAATCAAGAGCTCTCAACATATGAAAATTAGGGTCATTGTATTGATCCGGACTAATTTTTACACGCTTCATACAATCCTCCCCCAATGTCCAAACATTAAAGGCAAATCTAATTTCAAAAGCGCTGCTTAGAGCATCATTCACTTTTACAATATCCTCCTGCGTAAACCCTTTTCTCATAAGAGACTCTGAGTTTATATGAGGCGCATTTGTAATGTCGGCAGTTCCTTTCATATAATCTACGATATCTGAGATATGTTCGTCGGAATAATCTAAATTTTTTAATGCGATTGGCACTGCCTCATTTACAATTTTAAAATATCCTCCGCCAGCTAATTTTTTGAATTTGACCAAAGCAAAATCCGGTTCTACTCCTGTAGTGGCGCAATCCATAAGCAGTCCGATTGTACCGGTTGGCGCAAGCAAGGTTGTCTGTGCATTGCGATAACCATATTTCTCTCCCATTTCAAGAGCATCATTCCAACTTTCACGCGCGGCAGCCACCAAATAGGCCGGAGCATATTTTGGATTTATGCCAACAGGTTTAATTGTTAATTTTTCATACTCGCTATCAGCCACATCAAAAGCTGCTCTGCGATGATTGCGAATTACGCGCAACATATCATCACGATTCAAATCAAATCTAGAAAATGTTCCCAAAAACTTTGCCATCTCCGCGCTTGTCTTATACGCTTCCCCGGTCAAAAGAGCTGTGACTGACCCGGTAAATGAGTAAGCTTCCTCCGACTCATAGGGAATTCCCGATGTCAAAAGTACGCTTCCCAAATTTGCATAACCCAATCCAAGAGTTCTAAATTCATAACTCATCTGAGCAATTTCTTTGCTTGGGAACTGCGCCATCAAAACACTGATCTCCAGAACCACTGTCCAAAGTCTTGCAGCATGCTTGAAGTCATCAACTAAAAATGCCTGTGTCTCTACATCAAAAAAATGAGCCAAATTAAGAGACGCCAAGTTACATGAAGTATTATCCAAAAACATATATTCACTGCACGGATTGGACGCATTAATTCTTCCCGATTGCGGACAAGTGTGCCACTCATTAATAGTCCCGTCAAATTGAACTCCCGGATCAGCGCAACTCCATGCGGCAAATGCTACCTTTTCCCAAAGTTCTCGCGCCTTTAATGTTTTTGATGCTGTACCATCTGTTCTCCATGTCAAATTCCATGAACCATCATGTCCCAAGGCTTCCATAAACTTATTTGGCACGCGAACAGAATTATTTGAATTTTGCCCAGACACTGTTTGATAAGCCTCACCCTCATAATCAGATGGGTATCCGGCTGCCATAAGAGCCGCAACTTTTCTTTCTTCTTCAACCTTCCAATTAATAAAAGCCTCTATGTCTGGGTGATCTATATCCAAAACAACCATCTTTGCCGCTCTCCTAGTTGTCCCACCAGACTTTATCGCTCCGGCAGATCTGTCTCCAATTTTCAAAAAACTCATCAATCCGCTTGATTTTCCTCCGCCTGAAAGAGGCTCCCCACTACCACGCAAACCGGAAAAATTTGTACCCGTCCCGGAACCATATTTAAACAATCGCGCTTCTCTTATCCACAAATCCATAATTCCACCTTCATTAACAAGATCGTCTTTTATAGATTGGATAAAACACGCATGGGGCTGTGGATGAGTATATGCATCTGTTGATTTTGTAAGAACGCCAGTATCGGGATCAACATAATGATGACCTTGGGCAGGGCCATTTATTCCATAAGCCCAGTGAATTCCGGTATTAAACCATTGTGGTGAATTTGGCGCGGCCATTTGGTTCAACAGCATTACAACCAGTTCATCATAAAAAATCTCCGCGTCTTTGGCGCTGGCAAAATATCCATACTTTTCACCCCAATATCTCCATGTACCCACCAACCTATGAACCGGCTGCTTAACACTAGTCTCAGGCCCAAGCATGGGGGACCCGTCAGACTCTAACTTCAAACTGCCATCATTGTTGTGTTGTGGAACTCCAGCTTTACGAAAATATTTTTGTGCCATTATGTCGGCGGCCACTTGAGACCAATTTTTTGGCATTTCAATATCTTTCATCTCAAAAACAACTGTTCCGTCCGGTTCACGAATAACAGATGTTCTTTTTTCATACTCAACCAAGTCAAATGGGTTTTTTCCCTCGACACTAAAACGCCTTTGAAAGCGCAAACCTTCCTCATTATATACAAAACTCTCTCCTTCTTCTTTTTGTCCGAGATGTAACCCGGTTATAAATTTTGAATCGACAGGTGGCATAGGGCTTTATGTTATGGATTATAAGTTTTAGATTATAAAATTTTATGTCCCCCCATTCTAATATATTGGTCACAAAAACGCCATACTGGCGTTTCCTGTCCTCCTTTTCATAATACTACATCTTGTGGTAAAAAATTATTTAAACCACAACATATTGTGTTAATACTGATTAATTATATTATACCACATCAACAAAATACTCGCCAAGTTATAACCCAACCGCAAAAATTTATCTAACCCCAGCCATAATTTTCATAGCTAATAAAATTTATCAAGACTTATCCACAAGACAATGTAAATAACCAAATCATCCTCAATATTCTATAAAGGTATTTTTGATCTCATCCTTTGACTTTAAAGTTTTAAGGACGTAAAATACCAATCATATTCAATATGTTCTATTGTTCCCTGTCTACCGGTGCACTTGCTCAAAATGAACTGCCGTTAATTTACGAAATCAACTACAACAATTTGAACAATTACGACATTTAAAACATTATATGCAAGAAGACGTATACAAATTAGACGAAGGACCGGAACCGAGATTAATAACTCCGGAACAAAATGATACGGCCGAAGAAGTCATTGAGTTTACTTTGCGTCCACAAACTTTGGAGGAATTTGTCGGACAAGACCACATCAAAGAGCCCTTGCAAATATCAATGGAAGCTTCAAAAAAACGCAATGAACCAATTGAACATGTTTTATTATACGGAAACCCCGGTCTAGGCAAAACAACTCTGGCAAATATAATTGCCAAAGAGATGAAAGTAAACATACGAATAACGGCCGGTCCGGCATTGGAACGAGTAGGGGACTTAGCGGCAATATTATCTAATCTTTCAGAGGGAGATGTACTTTTTATTGATGAAATACACAGAATGAACAAAACAATCGAAGAAGTGCTATACAGCGCAATGGAAGATTATACCTTGGACATTATTGTTGGAAAAGGTCCGGCCGCGAGAACATTGCGAATGCCCTTGGAAAAATTTACATTAATCGGCGCTACAACCAAGCTCAATCTATTATCAAGTCCGCTTCGCGATAGATTCGGACATGTGTTTCACCTTAATTTTTATGAGACAGCTGATATCAATAAAATTGTAAACCGAAGTGCAAAAATTCTTGAAGTTGAAATAAAAGAAAATGCTTCTGAAATAATCTCTCAACGGGCGCGGCGCACCCCGAGAATTGCAAATCGCTTGCTAAAACGCGTAAGAGATTATGCTCAAGTGCGCCATGATGGTATAATTACTGATGTAATAACACTAGATGCTCTTGGCATGCTTAATGTAGACGAACACGGACTAGACGAGATTGATAGAAAAATACTTACCAACATAATAGAAAAATTTGAGGGAGGGCCGGTTGGACTAAACACATTGGCGGCGGCAATCGCAGAAGAGATGGAGACAATTGAAACAATCTACGAACCATACCTTCTGCAAATTGGCATGATAGAGAGAACCCCAAGAGGACGCAAAGCCACAAAACTTGCCCACTCTCACCTCAATCTGGAACAAAAAAAAGGTACGAACAAAATTAATTTTAAAGGATGGGAATTATGACAGAGATACCTTTATATATATTTTTATTCATATATATACTTTTCTTAACTGTATTTGTTATTTTTGCATTAATAAATTTTTATCACTTAGTAATGACCGCCTCGCTCACAATAGTTAGTTTCTTTGTTTCATTTTTTGTTTTAATGTATACAATACTGGCACTATACGCAACTTGGTGGCTTCTCCAAGATGTAAACTGGCAACAATCAATTATTTCATTTTCCGCCATTAGCGACTTATTTTCCAGTAAATTCTAAAGTCAATCTTTATATGAACGCAGCCTTTTTAATAAAAAAGAAATCATACGAAAAGATAGAGTATTTTCTTCGCCGGCATCCCATTACCTACATTCCCCGACTACTATTATTTATAGTATCAGTTTTTCTCCCGATTGCCCTATACTTCATGATAAATACTATTTTTCCAAATTTACTAAGCAATGAAAAAATTTACGCTATTACTGTAATAGTTACAAGTATTTATTACTTAAGCATCTTGCTTTTTTCTTATACAAATTTTGTTGAATTCTATCTTGATGCATGGATAGTCACAAATGATAGAGTGGTTGATATAGAACAATTTGGATTATTCTCAAGAACTATTTCCGAATTGGAACTGTTCCGCATTCAAGACATAACCGTAGATGTACACGGCATATTTGCCACATTGTTTAAATACGGTACACTCACCATAATGACCGCCTCTTCAAATTTAAATATAGTCTTTAAAAATATTCCAAGCCCAAATAAAGTTAGACAAAAATTACTCCAATTAGCCAATGAGGATTTTAAATATCATCGCAACGAAACTTAATTTTTATGTACTGGTTAGCATCCCTATCATTTATACAACAATTCTTGCTTCTTTATTTGGTAGTTATAAATATCACTACTTTTTTCTTTTTTGGATTGGACAAATTAAAGTCTCAATTCAATTCCCGCAGAATAAGCGAAAAAGGTCTTTGGTTTTTATCATTTATTGGCGGTTCCGGTGGTGGATTATTGGGAATGCATTTTTTCCGACACAAAACCAAAAAAACATCATTTCAACTTGGGATCGCTATTATAATATTACTTCAAATAACACTTATCTTCTTTTTGTTTAGATAAAGAAAGCCCGTTTAGGATTAACTAAACGGGCATTTTTGGCTACTTAAAAACTAAGCGCAAAGGTCAAAAAAACCAAAGCTATTAAGTTTTAAGAATCTAGTAATTTGCAACGAAAACCCATGATGCAGCCGCACTCCATAGATGCTCAGGATGTCCATCACCACTAAGAAGGTATAAAATACCATTACCAGCAGACGTAAGATAAAAAGTATCCGGAGAACCCTGAGGACCCATAAAAGTCTTGGTCGCGACAGAAAACACATCGTCCACAGGTTGATCTTTATACTGCAAACGCAGTTGAAGGGCAGTTTCGAGTGAACAAAGTCCTAAACCGAGCTCTTGTGCCCGCTGATAGATACCAGAAATCTTAACACCACCTTTTAAAAAACCCAATTCAGACACAGTCACTTTCACCAGCTTAATTTTGACTTTCTCGCTTGCGATTGTAAAAGAGGGTCCACTAAGAACACCCTTCATCCAGTCACTCTGAATACCGTAACCACCTCTTTTCAAAGCAGTAAGAAAATCTTCCGCCGTCTTCAAACCAGTGCCAAGCCTAATAGTTTTCCAAATCGGAAAAACCTCGAACTTGAGCTTCCCCATCACGAGGCGTCCAAGTTGCTTGCGCAGCAAGTCGTTTTTGAAGATGCGACGAGCATCTTCGTCATTACCGCCCGCTTCGTAGACTGACTCTACGAAAGCAAGCCCCAAATCGTTCAGTTGACGGCCGTGTGTAATCAGCCTGCTTTTCTTTCGTGCCATTTTGGCACCTCCCACAGTTGCTGGCGTACCCCGTACTATTGCAGTATGCGATAGCGTAAGGCGTACCATCTTAGACTAGACTAGTTCCAGTCTTATTTTTATTTTTACCTCATTTGGAAAGTTTTGTCAACCATCTATTTCTTAAAAATTTGTTAACCAAACAAAGCTAAGGTATAATAATTAATAATAAACATAATAAAAAAATATGAAATTTTTCTTGGACACAGCCAATATTGACGATATCAAAAAATATGCCGCTTGGGGCATGGTAGATGGCGTCACTACCAATCCATCTCTTATTGCAAAAGAAGGGGTTAGTTTGGAAAAACGCATAAAAGAAATAGCCAAAGTAGTCAGCGGCCCCATTAGCGCCGAAGTAATTGCCACAAACGCGGAAGAAATGCTTAGAGAAGGAAGAGAATATGCTTCTTGGGCTAAAAATGTTTATGTAAAAGTTCCTTGTACTCCTGATGGATTAGAAGCCACTATCAAATTCAAAAAAGAAAAAATTAAAACAAATGTAACCTTGGTATTTTCTGCCGGACAAGCCCTAATGGCTGCCAAAGCCGGCGCTACGCTTGTTAGCCCGTTTGTTGGACGCTTGGATGATATAAAAGTGGATGGAATGGGAGTGGTATCGGAGATAATAACAATCTATGAAAATTATGGATTTGAAACCGAAGTTTTGGTGGCTAGCATCAGAAATCTTGAACATGTCAAAAAAGCCGCACTTATGGGCGCAAGTATTTCTACTATGCCGGCCAAAATATTGGACGAACTTATAAAACACGAACTGACAGACAAAGGCATAGAAAAATTCCTAGCCGATTGGGAAAGCATGAAAACATTAAAACACTAGTAAATAACCAAATAAATTGTTTTAATGCTTTAATGTTTTTATGTTTTAATATATTAAATATGATGAGTAATGCCATAAAAAAATTCGCCGAACAATTTTCTTATGAGCCTGTCATTGAAAACGGTAAGATAAAGAAATACAAAAAATATTTATTATCCGGGATGGGCGGCTCCCACCTAGCCGCTGATTTGGCCAGGATTTATGATACTGCGCTTCCTTTGATCATTCGATCTGATTATGACCTGCCAAAAATGTTAAAACATGAACACAAAGACAGCCTCTTTATCGCCAGCTCATATTCTGGAAATACCGAAGAAATCATTGACGCGCTAAATATTGCTTTGGCAGAAAATATTCCTTCTGTTGTAATTAGCACTAATGGAAAATTAATAGAGATAGCGAAACAAAATAACCTCCCATATATTCAACTGCCAAACACAGGCATACAGCCTCGCTTAGCGCTTGGCTACCAACTAAAAGCCTTGTTCAAAGTTCTCGGGAGAGAAAAATCTCTAGCAGAAAGCAGTAAACTTGCAAAAACATTAAACCCGGCCGGATTAGAAAAAGATGGAAAAAAATTAGCGCAAAAAATGAAAGATTTTATTCCCATCATTTATTCATCGCGTGAAAACAAAGCCATCGCATATAATTGGAAAATAAAATTCAATGAAACAGGCAAAATCCCGGCATTTTATAATGTGTTCCCGGAACTAAACCACAATGAAATGACCGGCTTTGATGTAAAAGACAGCTCAAAGCACTTATCTGCTAATTTCTTTTTTATTTTTCTAAAAGATAGCGATGACCATCCAAAAATATCAGAAAGAATGGATATTGTAAAAAAGTTATACAAAGACCGCGGTCTAAAAGTTGAAATGATGGAATTAAAAGGAAACAAACTTGAAAAAATATTTTCTTCCCTCCTCCTGGCAGATTGGACAGCGGTTTATACCGCAGAGCTGTATGGATTGGAATCAGAACAAGTCCCTATGGTAGAAGAATTTAAACAACTCATTAAAACATAAAAACACAAGAACATTAAAACAATTAATTATTCTAATGTTTTGATGCTTTAACATTTTAATATTAACAAATATGAATGAAACACAGTTAAAGGAATTAGCCAGACTTATCCGCTATTATATTTTGGTCTCTACCACAGAGGCAGGATCCGGCCATCCAACATCATCTCTCTCAGCCACAGATTTAATGACTACTCTAATGTTTGGCAGTTTTTTTCGTTTTGATGCTTCAAACCCAAAGCTCCCCAATAATGATAGACTGATTTTTTCCAAAGGACACGCCTCCCCATTATTTTATTCCCTCTGGGCTGCCGCCGGGCAATTAAAAGAAGAGGATCTGTTGAGATTAAGAAAATTTGACAGCCCGCTGGAGGGCCACCCAACTATGAACTTTCCCTTCACAGAGGCAGCCACCGGTTCTCTCGGGCAAGGATTATCAATCGGCCTTGGTATGGCATTAAATGCCAAATATCTGGACAAACTTCCATACAATACATTTGTTCTTTTGGGCGATAGTGAAATGGCGGAAGGGTCTGTTTGGGAAGCAATTGATCTGGCCGCTTATTACAAATTAGATAATTTAATTGCAATTCTGGATGTCAACCGCCTTGGGCAGAGAGGCGAGACAAAATATGGACACCACACAGAAATTTATGAAAAACGCGCCTCTGCCTTTGGCTGGGAAACAGTCGTCATCAATGGACATAATACAAAAGACATTATCAAAGCTTTCAAAAAAACGGGGAAGAAAAAAGACAAGCCACTAATGATTATTGCCAAAACACTAAAAGGCAAAGGAGTGTCGTTTATTGAAGATAAAGATGGCTGGCACGGAAAAACTTTGAAAAAAGACCAGCTTGAAGAAGCTCTAAAAGAGCTTGGCAAAGTAAACAAAGCCTTGCAAGGTGAAATAAAAAAACCAGAAGATATTGCCCCAAAAGAATACACTCCAAAAAAAGTTAATATTGAACCATACGAAAAAAATACTAATGTAGCCACTAGAAAAGCGTACGGCGACGCTTTGACCAAAATTCATACAAAATATCCTAATATAGTTTCCCTTGATGCCGAGACAAGCAACTCAACATTTGCCGAAACATTTAAAAATGCTTACCCGGACAGATTCTTTGAAATGTACATAGCCGAACAAAATATGGTCGGCACCGCGCTCGGGCTATCTAGGCGTGATAAAATTCCATTCGTATCAACTTTTGCAGCCTTCTTTACCCGCGCTTACGACCAAATACGAATGAGCCAATACTCAGATGCAAATATAAAGTTCGTTGGCTCTCATGCCGGAGTCTCAATTGGTGAAGATGGTTCATCGCAAATGGGGTTAGAAGATATATCAATGTTTAGAACAATCATAGACAGCACAGTCCTTTATCCATCGGATGCTACATCAACAGAAAAGTTAATTGAAAAATCCGCTAAACACAAGGGCATTGTATATATTAGAACAACCAGAGAGGCAACCCCAATACTCTACGATAACGGTGAAGAGTTTGAGATTGGTGGAAGCAAAGTATTAAAATCAAGCAAAGAAGACGTCGCAACCATAGTTTCGGCCGGCATTACGCTCCACGAAGCGCTAAAGGCTTATGAAGAACTGAAAAAAGAAAAAATATCTGTACGCATTATTGATTTATACAGTATAAAACCACTTGATCTAAAATCACTGGAACAAGCATCAAACGAAACAAAAACAATCATCACAGTAGAAGATCACTATCCGGAAGGTGGAATAGGCGAGGCAGTAATGAGCGCATTATCAGGACATTCAACACCTATACATTCCTTGGCTGTCAGACAAATGCCAAGAAGTGGAAAGACTCAAGAGCTTCTTGACATGCAAGAAATATCCAAAGATGCTATTATTAAGAAAGTAAAATCCTTACTTAAATAACTCAAAATTATGAATTTATCAATAATAGGCGCCACATTTACTGCTCTAGGAGAAATAATTATCGCCTATACAGTAATAAGTGTCCATCACCGAGTAATGAAAGAGCACAAAATAGACAGTCAAGTATTCAAAACAATGCATAAGGAGCAAAAAATAGCGCTCCTAGGCATCAGTCTAATAGTTATAGGATATATCATCAACATTATAAAGGAACTTAACTAGCAAAGTAAGCAGAGTAAGCAATAAGCAGACTAAGTATTTATGACAAAAATAAAAACCAAAATCTCGGCATAAACCGAGATTTTTTGTTATACAATAGTCCTCCATTTATTTATTAAAAATAATAGCCACTCAAAATTATAATAATATACCCAAAATCCATTATTTTTAGCCTATTTGTACAGACTACTCTATACAACTGTGGATAACATTGTGCAAAAACACCCCTGGCTGTGGATAAATAACACTTTTTTCTTCAAAAAAAACGGTTGTATAGAGTAGTTTATACAAATTTTTTATCAAAAAAACACATTCCCAAGGCTTAAATTAGCCAAATATGCCTCTACCTATTGACAAAAGTGCAAAAGTATGGTATAGTATATGGGTAGTTCATTAAAATTGTTCTCCGTAACTCTGTTATGGGGAGCACCATTCTCCTTTACTACTGTTATCTGAGCTCACTTTTGCGTTTTAGGCGATTATATCAATAGAGAGACGATAAATTCCTTTCTAAATAATCAATGTCTAGCGCCACTTCTAGTACATCCCTATTAGAAGCACAAATAAAAATAAAATTAAAATACATAAAAGCGAGTTCAGAAGGTGTGGCTTCACTTAAAGCATTATGTGCTAATCGCCATAATGTCGAGGCTCCTACCAAATAAGTGGTAGAGGGGTATTCTACCGTCCTTTGCGTTACTATAAGCTTTTCAAGCCATTTGATGATTTAACCCTTTAAATCATGAGATGGCTTGATAACTTATGAATCCTTTGGGCGATAAGGCGACCAGCCATTAATTAATTTTATACGGTGTAGTGTCGCCTTTTTTTTATTGGCACTATTGCGTGCCAAAGGGATTTACTGTATAATTTTTATATTAATAATTCCAAACATATGGCCAAGAAAAAATCCCATCTTTCAGCAAAATTCCTTAAAGAAATAGAGGGTGTTTTACTAGAAACAAAAGAACGTCTTGAAAATGAACTAGAAAAATTTACCAAAAAAAATCCCCACACATCAGATGATTATGATGCTGAATTTCCAAACTATGGAGACGAGGAAGACGAAAACGCGAGAGAAGTTGCTCAATACACTGCCAACAAACCACTCGAGGAAACTCTGGAAAAAAGTTTGCGCGATGTAAACAAAGCACTAGAGCGACTCAAAAAAAATACCTACGGAGTTTGTAAGTATTGCGACAAAGAAATGAGCGAGGAAAGACTACGCGCCCGACCTACCTCCGGCGCATGTGTAAGCTGTAAAAAAACACTGACTGATGAATTATAATTTAAAAAAGGCATACAAAGCTAAAAAGGCCTGCAAGGCTTACGAGGTCTTGTAAATAGAATGTCATTTTTAGCCTTGTAAGCTTTTTTAGCCTTGTAGACCTTGTAAGCTTTTTATATGATTAAACGAAACCGCCTTTTTATATACATATTAGGTGGTTTTTTATTTTCTCTGGATCAAGTTCTAAAATATACCGCCAGGACAAACCCCGAAATAAGTTATGTATGGAAAAAATTTATTGGCTGGGAATACTTTGCAAACCCGGGCATTGCATTTAGTATTCCAATACCCAATTCTATAATAATTTTCCTAACCCCCCTTATAATCCTAGCGCTTTCTATAATCCTTATAAGGAATAAAACAACCAATATTCACCTTCACGCCGGAATTGTATTTATAATCCTTGGCGCTGTTTCAAATTTTGTTGATAGAGTGCTATTTGATATTACAATAGACTATTTGAGAATATTCACCTCGGTGATCAACTTGGCAGACCTAATGATTGTTGTTGGCGTGATATTATCATTAAAACAACCAAAGAATAAGGCACAACAATAAAAAAAGCCGTTGATATTATCTCGGGCTTTTGGTCGCAACGCAAGAGTTGCTTGCTAGAAACGGTTGTCTGGATCGGATCTTTCGTCTCTTGGGATGTACTCAATCATTACAATTATTTGTAGTTTATTAATCTCAATTATACCACTAGCCATGTTTGTACCACTACTAACGTGCATACGCATGACATTTGGCCTATTTTCACTCAGCCATTTATTTACTTCATCTTCCAAACACGAACCAACGAAAATCTTCACTTGCCTAGTTGTTGTAGTATCCATTATTTCTCTCCTTGTACAAATCGAGACCATCTCAGTAAGGTTCATAAGCACCAATAAACATAACATTTTTGTAATACTTTGTCAATAGTGCTTCCACCATGTATAATCCCATAAGAAGATTTTTTAAATAAAAATCCACATGATTATTAGTGTGGATTAGTAATAAAAATTAGTGGTTCTATGTTTACAAAAATAAACTCCGCTGCTGTACTAGGATTAGACTGCGCGCTAATTGACGTGGAAGTTGATATATCTGGAAGCTGGCCGGGGTATCAAATTGTAGGACTGCCCGATACTGCCATACAAGAAGCAAAAGAAAGAATAAGAACTACTTGGAAAAATAGCAATTTAAAATTCCCAAGCAACAGCCGAATTGTTGTAAATTTAGCCCCCGCAGACGTACGAAAAGAGGGTGCTTCTTACGATGTGCCAATAGCGCTGGGAATGTATATTGCAAATGAAAAGAAAAACAAAATTGATTTGCATGACTCCTTATTCGTAGGAGAACTTGCACTTGACGGAACACTCCGATATACAAACGGAATCCTGCCAATGGCAATTTTTGCAGCAAACAATGGATTCAAAAAGCTATTTGTACCGGAAATCAACGCCAAAGAAGCAAGCCTTATATCTGACATCAAAGTTTATCCCGTAAAGAGTTTCTCTTCTCTTATCAAACACATAAATGGTGACGAACTAATCACCCCAACCCCGCCACAAGCATTAGATACCTGGCTTGAAAATCATAGTTATGAAATGGACATGGCCTATATCAAAGGCCAAGAATTTGTAAAACGCGCCCTTGAAATCGCTGCTAGCGGTTCACATAATATTCTTCTCTCCGGACCTCCGGGATCCGGAAAGACTTTATTGGCCAGGACGCTCCCCTCTATTATGCCGGCGCTTACAGTGGACGAAGCAATTGAGGTAACAAAAATTTATTCTATTGCCGGTACACTCCCGCCTGAGCGGCCGCTCATAGTCACACGCCCATTCCGAGCCCCGCATCATAGCGCCAGCGGAGTTGCTCTTGTTGGTGGAGGCAAATTTCCACGTCCAGGGGAAATATCAATGGCGCATCGGGGTGTTCTTTTTTTAGACGAATTCCCGGAATTTCCAAGAGCAGTTTTAGAAACTCTGCGCCAGCCGCTTGAAGATGGAATTATTACAATTTCCCGCGCTCAAGGCACGCTCACCTTCCCCGCCCGCTTTACGCTGGTGGCAAGTCAAAACCCATGTCCATGCGGATATTATAGCGATCCGGATAAACAATGCATCTGCTCTGTTTCACAAATTGGTAATTATCAAAAAAAAGTAAGCGGCCCACTGTTGGATCGCATTGATCTGCATGTCGAAGTCCCCCGGGTTGATTTTGAAAAACTTTCCAAAGATGATTTGAGCGAGCCGTCTGCAAAAATCCGCGAAAGAGTGCGTGAAGCAAGAGAAAGACAAAGCCTTCGTTTTAAAAACTTGCCAATAACAACCAACACAGAAATGAAAAACAAAGAAATTAAAGAATTTTGTAAATTAGAAGATCAGTCAATTGAACTTATGCGCCAAGCAGTCAATCGGATGCATTTGTCCGCACGAAGTTATCATCGTATTTTAAAATTATCCAGAACTATTGCTGACCTAAGCGCGTGTGATGACATAAAAACAGAACATATTGCAGAGGCGCTTCAGTACCGCGCAAAAGTGGAATAAAAAAACCGCCTCAACTTTTCAGTATATCGGCGGGAACATTAGGCCTGTCCGATCCTTTTGTTAATTTAACACGAGCAACAATTTCATAGGGATATTGCGACAGGGCACTTTTACGATATGGCCCCCAGGAAGAAATTGTGCAAAACAAAGACCAGTCCTTGTATCGACAAGATACTGAATCCTGTTAAAGCCAGTATCCTCCTTATCACATCCACTTGTATGGAATATCAAAATAATCAGAGCAAGCATGATAAATAAAGTCTTCATTTCCTTTTTCCTCCTTTAACTGAATCGTAGACTAATATTATTATATTTTTAAACAAATATCAATAGCGATACAAATCCTCCTATTATAGGAGGATCATCTTTATCTTTCAACTCACCTCACATATTGCAATGGATTTGTCCGAAGTCCGTTTACACGTACCTCAAAATGAATATGGGGGCCGGTGGAACGGCCGGTCGATCCCATTGCGGCAATACTTTGCCCTTGCGCAACCTGCTCTCCAACACTTACATACAATTTGGAAGCATGCCCATACAGGGTTTGAATTCCGCCACCATGATCAATTATAATATAACATCCATAACCACCATTCCATCCACACTGCGAACGGATAACCCTACCTGCTCTAGCAGCATAAAGAGGAGTGCCAAGAGGACCGGCGATATCAAGCCCTGTATGGCGCCAGCCATAATACTGTGTGATACGTCGGACACTTGTAGGCCAAATATAGCGCGACCCGGCAGGAGCCGCAATTGAAGGCGGCGGCGCGGCAACGGAACTAAGCACAGAACCATATGATGTGTAAGTATATACAGGCTGTGGTTTTTTGCCATCGGGAATAATAAGCTGTTCTCCAATTACTATATCCTCGCCATCTTGCTTGAGCTTGTTAAATTTAACAATATCTTTTACATCTGCATCATATAATTTTGCAATTTTTGAAACAGTGTCCCCTTTTTGGACTTTATGAAGAACACCATCCTCCGGCAAAATCGCAAGCTTATCCCCTGGCCTAATATATGAACGGGATGTCAAATCATTTGCCCATAAAACCGTCAAAACATTCAACCCATAATCTTGAGCAATTCTGCCGACCACTTCTCCCGGCTGAACAGTGTGATAAATAATTCCTGAACGATTATTCCCGGCACTTGTTGGCAATTGCGAGCCCGGCAAAATTATTGGCTTGCTTACAGCCGAGCCCCCAGCGCTAATTCCGGCAATCTCTTGAATTTCCAAAACCTCACCCACATCTGAAAAACCAGGCACTTCCAAAATAACCGCCCCTTCACTCCAATTATGTGTTTCCTTTGGAACCAATTCCTTTACATCGACGCCAACCTCCTCAATTTGAAAAAATTGATCACCTGGACCAACTAATTTATATAATATTGTTTGTTGTCCCGGGACACTTTCAATGTCTTGGGTATATAATTTACTATGGGGAATCATAACAACGACAGCTATCAAAAAAACCACAATCTGCAAAGTCCACCGCTGTCCAAAAAAATCAATAAACTCAACATCCTGAGAAATATTCATTTTTTTTAATAATCTCTTTTTAAAAAGAAAAAAACCTTTATACAAATAAAAACCAACTGTATTTATATAAAACTTATGTGCTTTTGCCCCCCAAACTAAAAAATGTTCAAATGAATATATAAGACCGCGCTTCATATATATGAAACTGCGTAAAACGTACAATAATAATTTCAAGGCGTTCCTTTTCATACTCTTGTATAATGGTCTTCATTTAAGAAAGCCCCTTATAGGCGCTTTTTATATACTAACACAAAATCCAACTTTTTTAAAGACCTTGTACAAATTCGTTCAATACCATATTTTTCAAAAAAACAATACTGGGTTGACAAAATCAATTTTTTCCGCTATATTATAGCAACTTAATTTAATACAAAATATGACTCATACAACTAAAAAACTAGAGAATTCAGAGGTTGAGCTGGTTATTACAGTAAAACCAGCCGACTACGACAAACACCTAAAAAAAGCGGCTGAAAAAATATCAGAACGCACAGCCGTAAAAGGATTCCGCAAAGGAAAAGTCCCTTATGAAATAATAAAAAAAGAAGTCGGAGAAATGGCCATTCTACAAGAATCATTAGAAACAGTAGTCAAAGAGACTTTCTATAATGCGGTAACAGAGGAAAAATTGGAAACAATTGGAATGCCAAAAATTGATATGGAAAAACTTGCCCCTGGCAACGATATTGTTTACAAAGCAGTTGTCGGATTAATGCCAAAAGTAAAATTAGCTGATATCTCAAAAATTAAAATTGAAAAAAAGGTAAAACCGATTGATGAAAAAAAACTTGAAGAAACTCTTGATGCTATCCGTGGAATGAACGCCACTGAAGCGATAAAAAGCGGTCCGGCGACTGGCACAGACAAGCTAGTTATTGATATGGATATGTTTTTGGACAATGTCCCGGTTGATGGCGGACAAAGCAAAGACTACCAGATCTATTTAAGCGAAGATCATTACGTTCCCGGATTCAACAAAGAAATTGAAGGCCTAAAAAAAGGTGATGAAAAAGAATTCACATTGGATTTTCCGGAAGCCCACTACCAAAAAATGTTGGCCGGAAAAAATGTAAAATTCAAAGTAAAAGTAAAAGAAGTTTTTGAGAGAAAACTTCCGGAACTAACAGATGACCTTGCAAAAAAACTTGGTCAAGAAAGCGTTGAAAAACTGCGTGAAGTAATCAAACAAAACCTTGAAAAAGAAGCCGCGCAAAAGGCGGAACAAAGCACTGAGGTTGAAATGCTTGAAAAGTTAATTGAAAAAACTGAATTTGAAGCAATCCCAACCGTTATAATTGACAGTGAGCGCCAAAAAATGTTTTATGAACTCAAAAATGATCTTGAGCGCCACAGCATACCGATTGACCAATACTTGGCTGATATAAAAAAGACAGAAGAAGAATTATTCAATGACTTCAAGGTGCAGGCTGAAAAAAGAGCAAAAGCATCGCTTATTTCTCGAGAGGTCGCAATAGAACAAAACATAAAAATAACCGACGAAGAACTAGACAAAGAGATTGAAAACATGAAAGAAGTCTATAAGCAAGAAAAAGAAACCTTGGAGAAGCTCAAACAACCGGAAATTCGCGACAGTATTGCAACCGCAATGCAGAATAAGAAGGTAATGGCTTGGCTAAAGAAACAAATAATTAAATAAAACAAAAAAGAGCCCCTAGGCTCTTTTTTGTTTTATTTAGATTTTATCCGACACCACTTTTTTTGAGAAAAAGATAAGAGGGTTTACCCAGCACCACTTTTTTTGAGAAAAAAGTGGTGCTGGGTTTACAAAAATAGACTATCGTGGTATGGTTTTTAAATCCTAGGTACACAGTTTAATGGGAGGGGAAATAATGAATTGGGAAGAAAAAATTAAGAAAAAAACAAAAGATGCGCAAAAACTAGAAAAATGGTTCCTATCATATATTTTCCGACTAAAAATAAATGAAAAGAACATTGACACAATCTGTGCCAATCTGCCAAACGGTGAAGATCTTTTAAAACTGTTCAATGAGAGGCGGTATAATACTGGAGATTTTTTTGCTGAACTTCTAAAAGAAGCTATCAAAAAAAAGATTACCATCAAAAAACAAAAATCTACTCCGGTACAAACTCCCCTAAAACTCCAAAAAAGAGGGTACCCCGCTAATTACAACACATATGATTTGGTGGGCAACAACGGCAAGCGCGCCAGAATCAATGAGTTTGACAAAAGGACAGCTTTCATAATACTCAAAAAGTACGAGGAAGAAGAATGCGGCCACTGGCCAATATCTGAACTCCTGTCTTTTGGAAAAACAGTAGAAGACCTGAAAGAGGTCGAGCATATAAAAACAACAAGTGGAATCAGTGTCAAATCATCTGAGTTTAAACAAAAAAAATACGGGGTAGTTGGCTATCCCAAGAGCTACAAATGATCACCCTATAAAAACTAAGCTGTACAACTCGTTGTACGGCTTTTCTTTTTAAAGAAAAATTTGTTAATATATACTTAATATGACAAAAAAAATAAAATTAAAAATAATCCCTAAATCTTCCAGAAACCAAATTGTTGGAGAAATAGATGGTATTTTAAAAATAAAATTAACAGCCCCGCCGGTAGATGGCGAGGCAAATAAAAAATTGATAGAATTTTTAAGCAAAGAATGGAATTTGCCAAAATCAAAAATTAAGATTATAAAAGGAGAAAGAAGTAAAAATAAAATAATTGAAATAGCTGACTAGGGCTTGTCTTCTCCACCACTGCTCCAAGGGTTGCATCGTAAAATTCGCCAACACGATTTTACAACACCTCTTATTAATCCATATTTTTTTATTGATTGTTTTCCGTACTCACTACAAGTCGGATAAAATTTACAATAACCTCTTGGAAAAAAATACTTGGACCAAAAACTATGATCCGGAGAAAAAAGCCGTTGATATAAAAAAATAAAAAAAATCGCTACAAAACGAACAGAATAAAAAATCGCCTTCATCTTCTTTATAACTTTCATAAAGATTAAGAACTTAAAATTCCCCCTTTTTTTAAAACATCAATCATGCTCTTTCTAATTTCTTCATACTCTTTTCCTATCATTTCCTCTTTTGCCATAAAAAGCGCCATAAACCCCTCTCTCAACCCATTTTCTTTGAGGTACAAACGAACAATCTCCCTCATTTGTCTTTTTAAGCGATTACGGACAAAAGCTTTTTTACTAACTTTTTTGCTAACAACAAAACCAATTTTTAAATCCTTATTGGAGTATTTTCTTTCCGGGTATTTTTCAGTATTTATTTTCCAAATCTTCGCAGAAATAAGAGAACCATTAACAAACCTACCCTCTTTAAAGAGAATGTCAAAATCTTTCATTCTTTTTAATCTAAATTTTTTTGGCAACATACGGATCACTTAAACAATTAAACACACAAACACTCAAGCATCTTTAAATTAAAATCTGTTTTAACATTCTCTCACAATTATATGTTTTTGTGTTTGTGTGTTTAGGTGTTTGTGTATTATTAGTATACCAAAAAGACCCCTATAATTCGAGGTCTTTATCTGGTTTTTTTAGTTCGCTTTCCGGTTTTTTCATCGCTTACCGTAAGCTTTGCTCTGCCCTTTGCGCGTCGTCTTTTTAGGACATTGCGTCCATCTTTGGTTTCCATTCTTGATCTGAAACCATGGGTTTTCGCTCTTTTGCGCTTTTTGGGCTGATAAGTTCTTTTAGGCATATTTTTATTCAAAAATCATTGGTTACAATTATAATATAGTATACTCATTCTGTCAATAGGCAAAACTAAACATTTCCAAAAATATAAAATGGTCAACCTGTGCTTTACAGAGCTGACCACTTTTGAACCATTATAGCTCTACCGGCTATAATTGTCGATATAGGTACTTAAAAGACTTGCCAGTCAAATGAAAGTAGTAATTATTATGATCTTTATAATTACACCCCTCTTTGATGAGCCCCTCAATTGGAGCAAGTAAATAAAAACCTTTACCCAAATAGTTTTTTGGCCAATTTGGCTGCCACAATGACGAATTATCAAACGAATCATTTGTCATATCAACACCGGAAAAATCAAAAGCTGATGCGTCCTCAATTGGTCCTTGAACCTCAGCAACCCCACCATCAAGCACATTATCCAGATTATCCGCCATGGAAGTACTTACAACAACCAAAATACTAACCACGGCTATGGTGATCAAAGATCCCAAAACCATAGCAAAGATAAACATATTTCTAATGATTACCCCACTGTCTTCAATTGATTGATGCTCAACCTCTTTTTTGAGTTTTAACACGACAAATCCTCCCTACTAATGTTTTTAATCCGATTGGGAACATCCCAAACCAGACAAAATGTAAGATACCAAAAATATACCCCATTGTCAAAAATTTATTTTATAAAATAAGAAAAAAACCAAAAAAACCTTTATTTTAGAGAAAAAACGCCAACCTTATCCACATTGTCCACACTCTATCCCCAGATTACCCACTTCTTGGCTATTTTAAGCCATTTTTTGTTTTAAACAAATGTGCTAAAATGAGTTTATTCACTAAAAAAATGCCTTTTTTACGTATTTTTACCTGCCGGCCGGCAGGTTATAACTCTCACTTATTTACGCACATCTTAGCATAAAACAACTTAATTATGACAAATAACGAAATATGGCAAGCAGTTTTAGCTGAATTTGAATTAAAAATCTCTAAAGCGAACTTCACAACATGGTTCCACAATACTGGCATATCACAATATAACAATAATCACGTTACCATATGTGTTCCCAATACCTTCACAAAAAGCTGGATGGAAAAAAAATATAACTCCGAAATAGTAAAGGCACTTGAACGAATTACCGGCAAACCCATAAAAAAAATAGAATATAATGTAGAAAATATCAAAAACATCCAAGAACAAGAGTACGACCCATCCACACCTGCTACACCGACGCCTAATTCCCAAGAGACGCACGCCTATACAAACAGACCCATGGTGAGTCAATTCGGAATTAGTCCAAAATACACTTTTTCTTCTTTTATAGTAGGAAAAGGAAACGAGCTGGCCCACGCAGCCGCCCAAGCGGTTGCTGATAGACCAGGCGATACATACAACCCATTATTTATATATGGTGGAGTTGGTTTGGGGAAAACACATCTTTTGCAAGCTGTCGGCAATACAATGCTAGAATATAATCCCAATTTAAAAATTTTATACGTAAGTTCTGAAAAATTTACAAACGAGTTTGTGTCAGCTGTAAAGGAGGGACGGGCAAAAGAATTCAAGGAAAGATATCGCAATGTTGATCTATTGCTTATTGATGATATCCAATTTATCGGAGGAAAAGAACAAACCCAAGAAGAATTTTTTCACACCTTCAATGAATTGCACCAGCAAGGAAAACAAGTAGTCCTTACCAGTGACAGACCACCAAAGGCAATCCCATCTCTTGAAGACAGGCTGCGCAGTCGTTTTGAATGGGGGATGATCGCAGACATTTCTCCACCGGACCTAGAAACAAGAGTTGCTATTTTACAAACAAAATGCCAAGAAAAAAACTTTTTACTGGGGGAAAACATAACACAGCTAATCGCAGAAACCATCCAAAGTAATATCCGAGAGCTTGAAGGCGTATTAAATAAAATAATTGCCTTTCACAAACTCAAAAACATCACCCCAAACCTAGAAACAGTTCGCTCCATTCTTTCAACCTTTGAAAACAAAAACATTAAAAAAACAAGCACCCCAAGAGAGATAATTGCAGAAGTAGCAAAATACTTTGATATTAGTATCGAAGATATCCTTGGTAAAAGCAGAGAGAAAAAATTATCCTTCCCTAGACAAATTATAATGTACATATTACGCAAAGAATTAAAAATGTCTTACCCGGCTATTGGTTCCGAGCTTGGCGGAAGAGATCACACAACAGCAATGCATGCCCACACAAAAATAAGCACCGAAATTGAAAACAATTTAAAATTAAAACAAGATATTGAAATGATAAAACAACGACTTTATGAAAAAGAAAGTGTATAAAAACTGGGATAACACTGTTAATAAACAACTGATAACCACTGCATCCAAAATAAAAAACTGTTGATAAAAAATCACCTTTCCACAGATCAAAAATTTGTTTGAAAAACTACTCACAACACACCACAAAAAAACTAACAGGTTTTCAACAAACAAAACCAGCAAAAAATAGCTTCCCTTAGTCAAAAATCATTTGTTATTCCACTTATCCACTCCCCTACTACTATTACTGGATTAATAATTAAAAAAACAAACAAGGTCAACAAAACATTGTGAGAAATAATTATATAAGAATATTTTTATTCTAAACTAACAAACCTAAAATCAAATAATTATGAAATTCACTTGTACCAAGGAAAATATAAATAAGGCTCTAAGCTTGGTTAGCCCACTTGCCAACAAACAAGGACACTTGCCAATATTGATGAACCTATTAATTATCGCGAGCGAATCAAAGGTTGAGATAACCGCTACAAATCTAGAAATAGCTACAAAGGCAAGCTTGCGCGCAAAGGTTGATGAAAAAGGTTCTTTTACGGTTCCGGCAAAAACATTGGCTGATTATATTAATCTTTTGTCAGAGGAGCAGGTTGAGATAAGCTTGGATGGGAATGAGCTCATTGTAAAAAATGGAAATTCTAGTACAAAAATAAAAGGACTGCCGGCTGATGAGTTTCCTGTTGTTCCGGAAATAGATGAAAAAAATGTTTACACACTATCTGTTGATGATTTTAAAGATGGTTTATCTAGGACTGTTATTGCCGTCGCTAAAAATGAAATTAGGCCGGAATTATCTGGTGTTTATATGGGGTTTTTTAAGTCGGGGTACAACGGGTTAGTGCTTGCGGCCACAGATTCTTATAGATTGGCAGAGGCAAAGGTGACTGTCGAGCAAGGTAATGGTGAAGTAGGATTAATTGTCCCAGCCAGGACTGTTTATGAGGTCATTCGGTTACTAAGTATTGCAAAAGATAATGATAGCGAAAAAAGTGTTAGGGTTTGGGTCAGTGAGAATCAAATCGCTGTTAGGTATGGCAGTTTTGAGATGACTTCTAGGTTGGTTGATGGAGAATATCCGGATTATTCTCAAATAATTCCAACTGAATTTAAAACTACTGCCAGCTTCCCTTCTGATGTTATGATTAAAAAAATAAAAGCAGCCGGACTATTTACTACGACTGGTGTGAATGCGGTTTCTTTTGATTTAAATGCAGCAAATGGTACGGTAGCGGTCTCTTCTACCAGCACACAGACAGGGGAACATAATTCAGAAATTGACGCTGATGTCGTTGGTGATGAAAATTCAATATTATTAAATCACAGGTATGTTTTGGATGGTTTACAGCAAATAGGGGGAGATGTGTCTTTTAAAATGAACAGTGCGGATGCCCCGTGCGTGTTGAAGGATGAAAAAAAGGATAATTATCTGTATATTGTAATGCCGATTAGGCAGTAAAATTATTAATCTTACAAACCAAAAACCGCTTTGACGTGTGCAAAGCGGTTTTTGGTTTAGGCGATTTATAAAATTTGTGTTGGACTTCTACTCTATTTTTATAGTAGTCCCGTTTCCGTTTTTTCTGCTATTGTTTTTTAAAACAATTTCAGTGGTTAGCTGCCACACCCCTTTTTCGGGGACTTCATTCCAGTTGAATAAGAGCTGGTTATTGAAGAGGCTTGAGAAGTCTGTTAATGAGCCTGCCGTTACCCGACTTGCTTCACCCACAAGTTGCTTGTAAATAATAACCTCTTTAATTTCATTGAGTTTTATATGGTTTAAAAAGAATACGCGAGGAAATTCATTTTGAGAAAATGTTTTTTCTTTCTCAACCCAAAAAACATTTGGATCTTCTATCTCGGCTGAAAGTGTAAAAGGAATACTTTCTTGAACCTGATTTCCGACATCATCTTCTATGGAAACAGTCAAAATATGCGCGCCATTTTCGAGACCGCTTGCATAATAATTTAGATTGAAAGGGTGCTCTCGTACTGTGCCGACAAATTTTTCATCTATTTGGTATACCGCCTTTGTCACTCCGCGGGGAGATGTTACTCTAATATCTGTATCAATCTGTCGAGATAATAAAGTGCTGCTCGGCGTCGGATAAATTACGTTTAGCGTTGGAATTAAATCAAGTGAGTGAATATCGTCAACATCGGTTGGTGGTTCGTCAAAAGTAACGTCCCAATCTGGATTTTCTTCTTTATTGCGTGTTATCCAATCTTGGATTGCGTTTTCCCAAATCTCGTATTGAGGGTCTGTTGCCGGATTTTCTGGTGCTGGTCCGCGGGGATCATCTTTTTGTACATAATGAAGGATGGAGTGTGGTGGGATATAGGTTCTTTCAACAATATATGCTTTTGGAGTTGAACTGGTTGCGAGCTTGTTGGTAACTTTGTCAACTAATAGTGTTATGCCGGTACCCTGTGAGCCTCTCAAAACCGGCTTCTGTGCGTCGTTCTCCGGTGGTTTGGGGAATTCTTCTACTACTGTGCCTTCAAGTGCCTCACGCATAAAACGATTCCAAATTGGGGCAGCCACTTTGCTTCCACCAAAACCACGTTTCATTGGGGTATTGTTTGTGTTGCCTGCCCAAACCCCTGTTACCAAACTTGGTGTGTAGCCAATAGTCCATGCGTCAACATAGGAGTTTGTTGTTCCTGTTTTAGCTGCCGCCGGTCTATTGGGCAGTGTCAAAACACCACCGGAGCCAAATGCAAAAGATCTTGCCTCATCATCACTTAATACATTTGATATTGTTGCCGCAACTTTTTCGTCCAATACTTTTTCACCACGGTTCTTTTTCCATTCTGTTAGAATATCTCCATTATTATCCTGTACGCTAAGTATACTTACGGGTTCGTGATAAACACCCTCATTTGCAAAAATTCCATATGCGCTAGTATGGTCTATTAATTTTACCTCTCCACCTCCCAAAACCAAAGACAACCCAAAATCCCCTTCCCCCAATGTGCTATAACCCAATCGTTTGGCAAAATCTACTCCTTTTTCGGCGCCAACCAAATAAAGAGTTTTTACTGCCGGGATGTTTAATGATCCTTGAAGCGCTCGACGCATAGTTACTAGTCCGTGTTCTTCCAGATCATAATTTTTTGGTTCGTAATCATCTCCGGCAACAGCAAAATTTGTTATAACATCAAACAGGACTGTTCCGGGAGTGTATCCTTTTTCAAATGCGGCTGCGTAGACTATTGGTTTAAAAGAAGACCCTGGCTGGCGGTTTCCTAGTGTCGCAACATTGAACTGTCCCGAAATTTCTTCATCATAAAAATCACGAGAACCGACCATTGCTAGAATTTGCCCGGTTTTTGGGTCAATAGCTATAAGAGAAGCATTATTGGCCTCGGCTTCTTCAAAGTATTTTTCTGATTCTTCTTCAATATCTCGTTCGGCTATTTGTTGTTTTTCCCAATCAAGGGATGTTATTACTTTTAATCCGCCGGTATCAACCATTTTTTCACCAAACTGTTCTACTAATTGTTCTTTTACATACAATACAAAGTGAGGGGCTTTGATTGATCCAAAATCTTGGGATAATTCTACCGGTTTTGATTGTGCCTCATCAGCTTCTTCGCGAGAAATAAATTCTTCTTCAAACATTCTTTCTAAAACAAAATTTCTTCTGAGTTTTAAAGCATAATGATCTACCAGATATCTGGAAGGTGCTTTTGGCAGTCCGGCAAGTGTGGCGATTTCTTCTAAATTTAGTTCGGATACCGTTTTATTAAAATAGCTTTGTGACGCAGACTCTACTCCATAGTTGGTGGAGCCGTAGGGTATTTCATTGAAATAAATTTTTAATATTTGTTTTTTGGAATATTTTTGTTCCAAGCGAATTGACAGGAGTATTTCTTTTATTTTTCTTGTATAAGTCCTTTCAGTTGTAAGGATTGCGTTTTTAACAAGCTGTTGTGTCAAGGTTGAGGCGCCGGCACCAAGACGGCTTTTGCCAATTAAGCCATAAACGATAGAACGTAAAATACTTAATGGTCGGATTCCTTTGTGTTCGTAAAATGTGGTGTCCTCGGTTGCGATTACGGCATTAATTAGTTGTTGTGGAATATCCTCATATTCAATCATTGTTCTTTTTTGTTCAGAAAATATTTCATAGAGTAGGTGTTCTCCGGTTCTATCATACATTTTTGTACTTTCGGCCACTTGTCTGTCGGTTAATTTATCGGGGTCTGGTAGGTCTCTACTTACCCAGGCTACCATAATTGTAATACCCAAAATTCCCAATATGCCTACTGTTATTATAGTTCCAAATACTTTACGTCGAAATTCTTTTTTTGTGCTTCTTGTCATTTGTGGACGTTGTTTCCATAAATGAAATAAACCGGTAATAATCCACCAGATTAATTTGAATGGAAATAACAAAATAGGGAGTAATAGGCTTGTTTGGTTATTCGCCCGTTTTTTTGATTTTTTAGTAAATTTTTCCTTTTTTTCTCCGTATGAACGCTCTTTTCTTTTGACCTCTTTGTCTATATATCCATACGATCTTTTTTTGAGAGGTGGAATTGGCATGAAATATGATTATAATTGTTTATCAATCCCAAATTAAACTATATTCTACCACTAATGTCAAGTATTGACAAAGTGGCTAAAATGTGCTATAGTATGCGGGTTACTTGGTTAAACAAAAAGCCCTAGACCTATACTAGGGTTTTGTTATATAAAATAATAAACTATATATGAAATTTGGCTTAAATAAGCGAAAAATATACGAAGATTTGAAGGTTAGGGCGTTTTTTGCCGTTGTGTGTCTTTTTGTGCTCTCTTTTATAATTCGTACAGACCAAGCAGTTTCCAGCAACTCTTTTCCGTTGGCCGGAGATCGCGAGCCTGCTAGAAAAATTTTTGTAATTGCTACGGCTTATTCTAGTGATGTGGGGCAAACTGACAGCACCCCATGTATCCCGGCGGATGGTTATGATTTGTGTGAACACTATGAGAAGTACGGCGAGGGCAACACAATTGCGGCTAATTTTCTTCCTTTGGGAGCTCAAATTAAACTTCCGGGTGAGTATGGAGGAAAGGTGTTTGTGGTGCATGATCGTATGAATAGTCGTTATGGAAATGGAAGAATTGACATTTGGATGCCGACGCGCGAGGAGGCGGTTGCATTTGGAGTAAAGTACCTAGAACTTGAATTGTATGGCGGAAGTAGATGGAGAATTGCTTATAATAATTAAAAAACTAAACCCTGCGAAAGCGGGGTTTTTTAATTGACCGGATTTATCCAGCACCACTTTTTAAAAAGTGGTGCTGGATTGACAAAAGCAAATATTAATGTTAAATTTATCCTGGAAATCTCCACAAAATGTAGGAGATAATACATGGATAAAATAGGAGGAGACAAATGTTCAAGTTAGAGTTAAAGATTGTTGAAAATGAATTTTTGGCTTTGGCTGGATTGGTTGGTTATAGTTTTTCTAATTTGCCCCAAGGAAATTCAACTGTTGTTTTTTTAACGGTCAAATTATTGAAGAAAGCTATTCCTGAACTATTAGATTTAGGATGCTCTCTGCCAGAAGTTTCTAAAATTATTACCGATGTGTACGAGAGAAAAGATATAGCTGCCAATAATATGGATTTGTCTGCAAAACTCTTGTGGGTAAATCTACCAAAAGAACCGGCAACAAAGCTGCCTGTTGTAGTTTGCCAAGGGCAAAGATGTGGGGATTCACCATTTCCCCATGTGGTTTTGACGGGTAATGTTATTGGTAGTGCTATACAAGGTATAGAATTTTGTATGAATGGCGTGCAAAGGGGCAGATTCACGCCGGAGCAAGCTTTGATCTTCTTTAGAGAACTGACGGAATTGAGTATTCCTTTGGACAAGGATGATTATGCCGAGCGGTTTAGAGCTATGTCCGCCAAAGATAAGATGGCCTTTAGACAGGTTAGAACAGAGGGTAAGATTAATGAAATTCTCAACGAAGAGGGTTATGGGCCAATTAGCCTTAAGTTTGAAGAGTAATTAAAAAGATTTGGCCGGTTACTCCAAGTAATCGGCCCCTATACGGCACGGTAGCCAAGTGGTAAGGCAGAGGTCTGCAAAACCTCTATTCGTGGGTTCGATTCCCGCTCGTGCCTCATAACGACAATTGACAGTTGACTTTTGACAGTTAACTGTTTTTGTTTTGTCATTTTACGGGGAATCGAACGAAAAAAGACCGCCTTTGCATAATTATTAGGCGGTCTTATTGTTTTTTTTGGATTATTTTACTCACTTTGTTTTGTCAGGAAGTTTATTTCCTTTTTTATCCCAGTACATCCATTTGCCGATTAATTTACCGTTATTATAAATACCTTTTTGTTTCTTTTGTCCATTTTTGTACCAGTATATCCATCGCCCATGATTAATAATCTCTATTTTATTGTCTTCTTTGTATAATTGTTTGTACTCAATTTCAAAATCTTTTTTGCCATTTTTATGCCATCCGGAGTACATTCCGGTAATGTGGTAGTTTTCAAACTTCATTGATTCTTTTAGTTGGCCATTTTTATGCCAGTTGAGCCACATACCTTCTATATCACCATCTATATACGTGGCTTCTTCTTTCTTTTTACCATTGTTGTGCCAGTGAATCCACTTGCTATTCCTATAACCGTTTTTGTATTCACCTTCGGCCGCTTTTCGTCCGTTTGTGTGCCAATATGTCCATTTGCCAGTAGGGAATCCATTAAATAATTGGCCTTTGGCCCTTATTCTATTGTTTTTGGCATATCGTTCTACGATTTTTGTGTCTTGTGCTCTGGCGGATGAGATTGTAAAGAGCGAGAGTATAATTCCAAAAAGTATTTTTTTCCACGACTTTGGTCGGGATTTCGTCCCGATGTAAAATCGGGATAAGTGTTCCTTTATCTGCGGACTCAGCATCTTTTTTCTCCTTTTGTTTACTCTATACTTTAAAAAGTTTTTTGTAAAGTGGTTTTGTTATTTGTATACTCGTGATACAATATTTGGAGTAATGTTAATGATTTATGCCAAAAAAGAAATTTGTAATTATAGATGGCAATGCCATTATTCACAGGGCATATTATGCCCTGCCTCCAATGACAACAAAGGATGGGACAATGGTAAATGCTGTTTTTGGTTTTACTTCAATGCTTTTGAAGGTTATAGATGATTTAAAGCCTGATTATTTGGCAGTGAGTTTTGATGTGGCGGGAAAAAC
>Ga0210057_1000799_pt1 | contig 51259 bp, 66 predicted proteins | sample CryGeyCG2114_010_2_FD_183968 | JGI IMG/M metagenome (GOLD analysis project Ga0210057, IMG submission 183968) | Groundwater microbial communities from aquifer - Crystal Geyser CG10_big_fil_rev_8/21/14_0.10 (SPAdes) (version 2) | ecosystem: Environmental > Aquatic > Deep subsurface > Groundwater ...
CTTTTTTTCTGCATCCCAAATTGCTTTAACTTCATAAGCATATTCTTGCTTCCCAAATTTCTTGTATCTTATAAATGTCATTATGCCTATATAGGCATTATAAACTATATAAATCTTTTGGTCATTCAACGATAAAATTTTATAAAACTAACCTAGTGCCTAAGAATTTGGGAATTTGGGATTTTTTAATAAATAAAGTAAAACTAATAAAGTTGAGCCAAAGGAAAAAAACAAAGTCATTAGATTATAAAATGCTCCCAAAGTACAACCTATAAACACAAAGATAACTGGAAATATTAAATTTGGTTTAGCACGATACGCTCTTGCCTTGTACCACTCCAGAATAAGATTATAAAAACACCAAAGAGAAATCAAACCAAAAATCATAGCAAAATCTTTTAAACTAAAAGCTAAAAGCTCTCCTGAAGAAATCTTAACAAATAAACCCAATATTATCAAATCAACCCATGAATAAACCCTCATATTCATAAGGTGATTCCAAAAAACAACTTTACTCATAGTGCAACCTATAAATCTTTTTTATCAGATTATTAAGCTCATTTATTTTCTTAACAAAAAAAATATTTTTGTATTTCAGAATAGGATCTTTCTTGAGCAAGTTAAATACAATTCTACTAGATGTAGCAACATAGTCTATTCCTCCCTTAATCATCCAATCTTTTAACCACTCAACCTGATTATCTATAAAAACTAAGACTGGCTTAACAGAATTACTATACCAACCAATCTCCCAGGCACAATCTCTTCCATAAATTGGTAAAACAAGACATATATGAGATTCTTTAATAGCCATCAAATCAAGTTCATAAACTTCCTTAGGAAAAGAAGTATGTTTGAGATTCCAAGGATTGTGTTTTTGAGGCATAAAAACACTTATAGGATAATTCAGACTATCACAAACTAAACTATTCCACTCTTGTGCATCTTTAGAGATGCGAGCACATAGATATACTTTTATTTTATTTATCATATGTTATCCTTTAGTAGTAACTCTATACTTTACATATAATAAGCTTTTTATAAAAAAATTGCTCAAAAAGAAAAGATTTAAATAGATATTGTCGTTATAATCAATAACTTGAAAGAATTAGACTTATTAGATAGGAAGATACTATATGAACTAGACTTAAATGCCCGAGCAAGTGCACGCCAGATTGCAAAAAAAGTTAAATCATCAAAAGAAACAATAAACTTCAGAATAAAACGCTTAATCAAAGAAAAATACATAAAAGGATTTTACACAATTTTCAATACATCAAAATTGGGTATGTACTATTATAAAACTTTCTTAAAGCTCAATAGAACTACACCAGAAATTGAAAAAAAGATAATAGGATTCATTAGCTCTTACAAAACTTGTGCATATTTAGGCAGTTGTGAAGGATTGTTTGACATAATTTTTCTTATTATGGTTGAAAACGCTAGACAGTTTAAAGAGTTCCTGACTGAGTTAAAAGAAAAATTTGGGAATTATATATTAGAAAAAGATATTCACTCTGTTCTAAGCACCCATAAACTTAACCAGAAATTTCTTTACAATGGAACTACATCAAAACATTCATTTTATCAAGACAATATAGAAAAAATTCAAATGGATAAACTAGACTTAAAAATTATGAAAATCCTTTCTACTGAAGCTAGAAAAGGTCTTGTTGAAATGGGAGAAGAACTAAAAACTGACCCCAAAGTAATAAAATATAGGATGAAAAACCTAGAGAAAAAAGGAATAATAATCTCTTATACTGCTGCACTCAATTTTGAAAAATTAGAATTAGAATTCGTTCAATTAAACTTCAGTATAAAGGATTTAAATAAGATACCTTCTATCATTGACTTCTTTGATAACACAAACAAATGCCTATTTGCACTTGAAATTTTAGGAAGTTATGACTTAACAATAGAACTACACGTCCAAAATGACAAAGAGTTAAGAAAGATAATCGAAGACTTCAAAGAAAAATTTGTTGAAGATTATTTGAATTATGATATTTTTAATATTTACAAAGAACATGTCATAGTTTGGTCACCGATAGCACATTCATAAGGAAACTTTAAATAAACCCTTTTCTATTCATAAACAAGAGAAAAAAATGGGAGTGAATATTCATAAACTTATTGCAGCTATAAGCCCAGATGTCTATTGCGACTCTTCTTCTAGAGAAAAAGTCAAAAAAATAGTAGAAGAAGAGGGATTTCTAGCAGCCGCTAAAGAATCAAAACCAATTGAAAGCACCTTCATGAACTTAATAGATGTTAATCAAGAGTCAGATTCTGTAAATGATCTTCCCGGTTTAAAAGCACCGAGTGAAAAACACCTATTAATTTATGATTCATTTGGAGAAAGCCTCGAACCAATTTATTTCTGGATTTTAGATATGATGAGTGACTTATTCAAAAACAAAGAAAAATTAGTAGACAACTTTATTTCTTCTCCAGGATCAGGACATTTTTCAGAAATGGGTGCGAAAGCCACAAAAATGCAAGAAGAAGCAATGAAAATAATAGGTGTAGCAAATCAATTAGTAAAAGCGATTTTAGGCTTAATTTATGACTTAAAAGAATTCAAAATTAGATTAGTCTTATACGATAAATTAAAATCAAAAGATCCAGGAGTAAAAAAATCAGGATTACTTTCATTAAAACAAATTTGGATGGATACTGTAGACACAAAAAAAGGAAATAGTGCCATGCTAATGTTTGCAAGACAATTTGACTATGCTACACTCATAGATGGTTTTATGGCTGCAGAAAATAGTGAGGCAGTCAACAAACCCCCGAAAGAGGGAGGTATAGACTTAAATGAAAGAGTTAGAAGAATTTTACAACAAAGAATGGGTGAATTTGAATTTTGGGTTAAAGAATCAGAAAAAGAATTAAGAAAAAGATATGACATAGAATTAAAATATCTCAAAAGCCAATTAAATAGTGTAAAGTTATATGCTAGATGGGCAAAACCTTATCTTAAAGCAGCTCATCAATTAGAACAAAGAGCAGATCCAAATTCAGCAGCATTAGTAACTACCTTTAATACAACTATATTCGAATTAACAATCATGGGTGAATCGCCATATGGAATTGATGGAGATATAAGCAAGGGAGATTTACCTAGCTTTTTCTCAAAAGCTCCAAAAAGAGACTATTCTTCTGTAATGATTGTAGAATTCAATTTTAGAAGTGCTCCTGAAAGAGCCCAACAAGGATATGGATTCAGAGGCAGAGCAGAGGTTATTTTTACAAGTTATGCTTTAAGTGAAGAAGAATTAAAAATACTTAGAAAAGAGATAACTAAAGATGATTTAGAAGATGTCTTAAAATATACTGCAGGCATTACAGAAGAAAGCTTAGATGTTCTAAAAGAAGATATCGACGCATTCTTAGAGGATAAAGAAATAAAAGAAAAACCAAAAGAAGAGAAAAAAGATTCGAATGACTCTAATCCATTCTCAGCATTATTTTCATTTGCTAAACCTTCAAGCAAAACTCCCGAAAAGAAAAATAAACTACCTGCTCCGGATAATTTTGTAGAAAAAGCAGTAAGATCCCAAGCATCAATTGGAGCAAGAAAAATGTGTTATAAAATTTATGATATTTACAAAAAAGCTCATGGAATGCCTAGTCTTCCAGATTATGATTAAGATTAAATACTTTCTATACTTAAATAAAACATGGGTGACGACAACAAAAAAGAACCTGAACATAATATTAAATCAGTTAAGGTAATTGAATCTAACATTAAAATAAAAGAAGTTGAAAAAGATAAACCTGAAACAAAATTGGAAAAAATAGCAAATGAGCCATCATTTGTAAATGAAATATCTTCTGCTCCAAAAGTTACTGAAATAGACACTAATGCAATTTCAACTCGTTCACTAGCATCTTTACAAGAATCTGCACCAGCAACAGTAAAACAAAGAGGAGAATTTTCAGCATATGAAGTTCAAAAAAGAGAAGAGGCGATAAAAGGATATACTTCTCAACCAACTCCAACAAGCCTATTAACTTCTGACAAAACTTTTCAACAATCTGGAAATTTGAGAGAAACTCCAGAACTACAACAATCTAGAAAAATAAATCCTGAAAAAGACTATTCATTTAATATCAAATCGGAAAATGTAAAAGTTAAAACTAGAAAACCTTGGGAAGGTTAGATTTAAATAAATCTATTTACTAAGACAAACATGGGAGGTTATCACGATTTTTATCCTGGATCAGGATATAATAAAAGTTCTGAATATGGTGAATCATTTTTAGGATTTGCGTATAGAACTCCGGCATCTGACTTCGGAGTAACTACTGATCCTAGAAGCGCAAATCAATTAAAAGCAGTAGCAGATAAAATAAATACTGGGGCAGGAGTTATTGAAATTACCGCAATCACTCCAGATGTTTTAGAAAATATACCTAACCAGCATCTAGATGAAATTAATAGATTAAGAAAACTTACTGGAGTAAATTTAACTTTCCATGGGCCATTAATAGAAGCAACCGGAATTTCTCAACAAGGATGGGATGAAACAAAAAGACTTCATGCAGAAAGACAATTGAGTATTGCCGTAGAAAGAAGTCATAAAATAGATCCCGATGGAAATGTCATTGTGACTCTTCATACTACTAATGGTCTTCCAGAATTAATTGGAAAGGAAAAAACTCCAGACGGAAAAGAACAAATTCAAGATTTATGGGTAGTGGATGAAAGAGAAGGAAGATTCCACACAATCAAAAAACCTAAAGAAAATCATTTATTAAAAGAAAATCAAGACAGCTACAAAGCATTAGATGAATACAATAAACATCAATGGGAAAAACAATTAGTAGGAGTAGGATTTCACGCATACACTGGTGAAAAAGAAATTGATCAATCATTTCGTATTGCAGAAGCAAAATCAAATGGGCTGGTAAAAAAAGAAGATTTAATAAAATTATACCAAGAAGCAAGAACTCCTGAAGGTCAAAAAAAATTAAAAGATTATACTCCTGAAACTCAAAAAGCAATTCAAGAGGCTTTTAATGACTTAAACCATGGAGAAATTTACATTAAAGATGCTTATGCGGATTTACAAAATTCATTTAATCAAGCTTATGAATCTGCAAAAAAGCACAGCCCTCAAGATTTAAAGAGACTTAATGAATATAGAGAACAGATAATGGGTAAAATAAAAGAAGGTATGACTAATGATATTCTAAAACTTCCGGAATTAGCAGCAGAAGTTGTTAAAGGAACAAAATTGCTTAGCACTTTAGCATCTCCCCCTAAAACATTTACTCCTCTTCAAGAATTTGCATTAGACAAAGCTTCAGACACTTATTCAAATGTGGCATTTTCTGCATTTAAAAAATTTGGAAAAACTGCTCCAATTATTAGTTTAGAAAATCCTCCAGCCGGAGGAGGATTAAGTAGAGGTCAAGACTTAAAAGAGTTAGTTCAAAAAACTCGAGAAAAATTTGTCAATTCTGCAGTCGACAAACTTAAAATGAATAAAGATGAAGCTGAAAAACAAGCTGAAAAATTAATAGGAGTCACCTGGGACGTTGGACACATTAACATGCTTAGAAAATATGGATATACTGAAAAAGATATTGTAAAAGAAACTGCTCAAGTCAAAGAAATGATTAAACACGTTCACCTTTCAGACAATTTTGGAATGGAACACACTGAACTTCCAATGGGTATGGGAAATGTTCCAACTAAAGAACATTTAGAATTAATTAACAAATATAATAAACAAGTTAAAAAAATAATTGAAACTGGTCCATGGTATCAACATTTTCAGAGAACACCTCTTCCAGATACCCTCGCTGCTTTCGGCTCTCCGATTTATTCAATGGGTATGGCTCCTTATTGGAACCAATCTCAAACAGGCCAACTCGGTGGAGCATATTTCTCAGGATATGGACTCAATCCTGAATTACATCATTCTATATATGGTTCGGGATTCTCAACACTTCCAGTTGAGCTAGGCGGACAACAAAGTGGAAGAAGTAGAATGTCTGGCAACCCTATGGAATAAATTTAAAAAGAAGATATCACATTAACATATATATTCAAGCATCATGAAAAAGAAGTCAAAAAAAGAGCACAAAGAGAAGCATGAAAATTTTCTTAAAAAGAAACTAAAAAACCCAGTTCATCATGGAACTCCAAGAGTTAAAGTTTCTAAAGAAGTTCGTGTTCCAGAAAGAATTCTAAAAGAAAGTGATATAGCCATCGACTTTGCTATGAAGGTTCATGAAAAGTTCGACAAAATAATTAAAGCTACAATTTTATTCGGATCTCAAGCAAAAGGCACCGCTACTGAAAATTCAGATGTAGATATTATAGTAGTTATTGATGATGCTTCAATAAAATGGGACTTAGAACTTATAGCATGGTATAGAGAAGAATTGGGAAAAATGGTTGCAAGAAGCGTATATCCTAAAGAACTCCATATTAATACTATTAAATTAACAACTTGGTGGGAAGACTTATTAGAAGGAGATCCAGTTATAATAAATATAATTCGTTATGGAGAAGTTTTAATTGACTCTGGAGGATTCTTTAATCCTCTTAAAATCCTTCTAAAAAAGGGAAAAATAAAATCTACTGTCGAAGCAGTTTACACTGCCCTTCAAAGAGCACCTACTCATCTAATAAGGAGTAGAAACGCGAAATTAGGTGCAATAGAAGGAATATATTGGGCAATGATAGATTCTTCTCAAGCAGCTTTAATCACAGCAGGTAAGCTTCCTCCGAGCCCAGAACACATTCCTGAACTATTAAAAGAAACATTTGTAGACACTAAAATGAGCCGTCCAGAATATGCGATAGCTGTCAAAGACATATATAATCTTCATAAAAAAATAGTTCACTCTGAAATCTATGATGTCAAGGGAGATGACATAGATAAATGGCAAGAAACTGCTCAAGCATTCATAACTGAAATGACTAGAATAATCGACTTACTAGTAGAAGAAAGTCGAAAAGCCGAAACCGAAGAAGAATCAGAAAATGCTGAATCAACTTCTCAAGAAAAAAACATCCAAGAAATCAAAGACTCCACTTCAAAATCTTAAAAAAATTAAATTTTAAGCTTTAAATCAGTATATCTAGTATTAGTTCCTGAATAAGCTTTGTATAGATAATTAAGAGCATAATCGCCTATAATTCTTCTATCTTGACTCTCCATAGCCTTAGTAATAGTATTAGCCACTGCTTCAGAAGCCCTACCATCGATATCATTCTTACTTTCTTTTTCAAGAGCTTTCTTAACCATATCTCTTTGTCTAATAAGACCTTCAATCATCAATTTTTCATCAGGATTATATTGAGATACCAATGAAGCCAATCTAGCTCCAGATTCCACTGCTTTTTCATCATAACCCTTAGATCTTAAATGTGCTATTTCTCTTTGAATCATACCTTGTGAAGCAATCTTTCTTAAATTATCATCATCTTTAAGTCCGTCAGGAATTTTTCCAGCGTTAACAATTTTATCCAATTCTGAATAATGTAAATATGAATCTAAAAACTTTGCATCATTCTCATTAACCATTCCTACTTTCTTACCTAATTCTAGAAATTCCTTATCTACTAGTGTGCTTAATTCTTTAGCCCATTTTTTTCCATCTTTTAAGATGGCATTTGGATTTTTCTCAAAAGTCATAACTGCTTCTGCATATGAAGTATTTTCTCTGTGTTCAAATGCCTCTTTTGACTCAGCTTCCCTCTGTTCTAGTGTAAGTGCTTGTATTTGAGATATATTAGAATAAGATGGACTTCCATTAGCACGATTATCATTAAGTAAAGAATCTATACCTATTCTCTCTCTTTCAGCTCTAGCTTTATTTGCAGTTTTTCCAGACACCATTAATCCTGGATTAATGGGGATAGTCTCTGCATACTGCTTCAAACTCTTTATAAAATCTGTTTTTGACATAATTTCTCCACTAAATTAAAGTATTTAAATCTTTCTATTCTGTTACTACTTCTAAGGTTACACACTTTAGAACGATATCTATCAAATCAATTACTCTCCATCCAGCTCTCTTAAAAGAATAGACTCTATATCTTCACTAGTAGGCAAAACTATTTTTTTATCTAAAAAATTCAAAAATGAATTATCTGCATTTCTCAAAATAATTGATGAATTCAACAAACCATGAAAATGAGTAAAATCTTCAGAGGGAATAGAAAATCCATCTAGATTAAATCTATTCAAATAATTCATTCTTTTTATAGAATTCAAATCTTTCAAAGATAGATAAACTGGAACTTTATATTTATGAGCTTGTTTAACAATATGCCTTATAGCTGAAATCAATGCAGGATGATTTAGAGAATCATCATTTATTTCTTGAGAATTTAGTCCTAACAATGTTGAAACTAAAGATAATTCTTCGATGCTAATCGAATTAACTTTATCTTGACAAAATTGGTTAATCAATTGTAAAGAAGCAGGATTTTCAATACTAACCCCAAATTTCATTTTATCCAAATAACCTTTACTTCTAAACAAATCCTTAATAGAATTCAAATCTTCTGGATGTGAAACCTTAGGAATAAGAGTAGTAATATATTTATCAGGACATTTTTTAGATAAATAATATAATGCAGTAACTTCTTCATCCAATTTGGAAGAATTCAAATCTTTACTAGTTAGCTTAACCTGAATATCTCTTATATCTCTGGCAAGATCTTTAAGTTGTTTTTCTGTATCTTCCTGAATCCTATCTAAATGAATCCTATGAGATAAAAATTCATTTTGAGGACTAATAATAATTGCATGACTTGAAAATGGGCTAACCTCAATAATCGTTTCAATTTCACTTTCTGGAAATAATTCTTCAACTTCTTCTAAAACTTTCTCCTCAACTACTTTTTTCAAAGGCCTAGAACTAACTATATAAATATCCTTTCCAGACAAAACAAAATCAATTTCTTGAGGAACATCAAAAACTTGTCTTATCTGCTCAGCATATCTTGCAATATTAATAATTTCATGGTTATTCAAAACTTGTTGATTGCTCTTATCCTCTGTCAAAGAAACCAAATAACAATTTCCAGCAGAATTTCTAACTTGTGCTTTCTTCTTATCTGCAACATTTATACATTTAATTTCTAAAATATCATTTTCTTTTCCCACCCTATACAAATCAGGAATTATTTCTCCAGAAGAAATAGCTTCTCCAAATCCCCAGACTGCACTAATAATCCATTCATTAGAATCCACGCTCTGGCTGATATAACCTGAAGAATCTGCATGAATCATTTCTTGTATTATCACGGCAGTTTCAGGCAATTTTTGTAAATCAGTTCTTAAAAAATTTCTAATTGCTTCAGAAGTATAAAGAGAAGCATATATTGCTTTAACCTCTGAAATTACTGACTCAACCCCCTTAACATTTAATAAAGAAGAAAAACCTGAATCATTCTCAAAAACTGCAGAATTCCTAACCGCAACAAATGGCAACTCAAATGAATTCTTCATAATCAACAAAGCACTAGCTGTAGCTTGCCTCATCTGATCATGATCCATATTAAGCAACTCATATGATTCTCTAATTGCCTCTTCGAAAAATAATGGACAAGTAGATTTTTCTATATCTGAAATAATCTCTAAAGAAACTTTTTCAACCAATTCAGATTCATTATTTTCATTAACTTCTTCCTTCAAATTATGAATTTTTCCAAGAATTTTTTTCCTCAATAAACTTTCATCTAAAAATTGATTATATGCTTTAACACTAATAACAAATCCTGAAGGCACAGGAAACTTTCGCCTATATAATTCACCTAAATGCATTCCTTTAACACCTACTAAAGAAATATCCTCATTTCGAATATCCGAAAACCATTTAATCAATCTCTCCTCTTTTTCAACCATATAAAAAACAAGTTTTTTTGCTTAATAAATTTACCTTTACTTAGCTACTTCTATTTTTTCAAAAGAAACTCTAGTTCTGCCTGGAATTTTTGGTTTAACTTTAGCCAAAGAATCTCTAGCAATCCTAGCAACCTTATCAGTAGTACATGAAACGGTAAATATTTCCTTTCCAGGCTTAACCATTGCTACTCTTCCAGCAATAATTCCATATGAATGAGTCATTCCAGTAGATAATCTATCTGCTCCAGCTCCTGCTGCAGTCTTATTATCTCTTAAAAGATGATGTGGATACACTTTCAATCTTAAATAAAATTGTCCAGGAAATTTAGATTCCAACATTTTTGTAACAAACATTCTACTTGCTTCCAAAGCCAAATCTCTAATTTGAACACCTTGCTCAGCAATTAACTTAACCATAAAAAAGTGCTTTCCTTCTCTAAAATCTTTTCCAGAACCTTGTTGATATTTAGCAATTTTATTATTTGGATTTACTTTTATATATGCTTTGTGTTTAGTCTTAGATACTCTAGTAAATGGTCTAGCTCTTTTTCCAGAATATGCGGATGCCTTTCTAACTGCCATTTACTTCTTACTCTCCTTCTTAACTTCCTTCTTACTATCCTTAGAATCGACTAAAACCACTTCAGTAGTTACCGCCTGTCCAGGTAATCCTGATTCAAAAATAGCTCTAACTAATCCTTTATTTCCATGTGCTGAAGTAATTTTACCAATAATAACTTTTCCTCCAACACTAGTCCATTGAACTTCTTTACCTTCTGACTTTCCAGCTTCAGCTCTATCTTTAAAACCCAAGTCTAATAAAAAATGTCTTTCATGAATTCTATGTCTTCCTCTTCTAAATTGAACTACTATTCCTTTCATTCCTTTCTTAGAAAATCTAGGTTTTTAAAGCTTGTGCGTCACAAATTGACTTCTTTGTATTCATATCCCGACCCCACAGTTAACAACTCTTTCAAAGAATAAGCGGTCTCTCTTTCTAATATTACTGCAGGCAAATCATTATATAATATATTTATATAAATTACTTGTTCCCTTAAAATATTTTTATCATTCAAATTATAAAACCCTCTTCCAGTATGTTCTGCCCAATTAATTGAGTCAAAATTATCTAAAGGCACAATTTTGCACTTAAAAACATTAACAAATTTATTATGCCTTTCTATTTCATTTGCTAAATCATAAAGAACATTGCCACCACAATCTTTAGATTCAACTGAAGCGTAATTTTCAGGAATTTGAATTCCTACTCTACTGCCAAAATATCCTCTAAAAAACTGTGCTCCTTCAATAAATTTCATATATCGGTCGTACTCGTTTAAATCAAAAGACTCATGAGGTTTTCTAGGGGAAACATCTACACTTAAGACTATTCTAGGATTACTAAAATCCCTTTTAAATTCTCTAAATAAATTCTCCATAATAATACTCTTAAAAAGCATTATTTAAACTTTTCTGTTGTAACTACTTAAAAGATACATCTAATTATTAGACTCTAAATAACTTAAAAGATTTGAATAAGAATTGAAAAATTCATCTCCAGAATCTCTAACTTCTTCAAGTCTTTCTTTCAAAGCTTGCTCTAAGAAAAATGTTTTTCTACGACACGTATTTAATAAACTTCTTCCTTGTTCATCAAATTGTTCATCATCAAAAGAATAAATTATATGAATATAAGGCATTAATTTCATTCTCAAAATACGACCTAAACTTGTGTTTACTTCATCCTTTGCATCCAAATTCTCCAAACAGCTAATTTTAGAGGCATTCTTTAAAATATGAAGAATATGAGTTTCACTCCTTCTAAAAAAATCTAAAGGATTAGGACAATCTTCTCTCAAAGACTGATAATATTTTTCTCTAATACTTAATTCTCTACTCATTTTAGAATGTAATCTCAAAATTACCAAAATTTTTTTGTAATATCTCAAATATATTCGCAGTAACTGTTGTAGACAATTTACCTTTATTTTCTTGTAATGCTTTTTCAAACTCTTCTTTAGATGAATCTACTAATTTATTATCGAGAATCTTTCTAATTATATTTCCTTCAATAATAAAATTAACCCTTCCTAACAAAACCAATTCTGCCTTTCTTCCAGAATATTCAATCTGCATTGTTCCTTTCTTAGCCGAAACTAAATCCGATCTCTGAGCATATTCAGTCAAATTAGAAATTAAATCAAAAGCATCTTTCTTAACACTTTCCACTTCTTTCTGATTTAACTTTCCAGATTTAATCTTTCCTTTTACCTGAACTAAATCTTTCAAAACTGATAGCAATCTAGATTCCAATTTTCCTTTCTTAACTAAAATAGTCTCAAAATCTTTAACCAATTTTTCTTGGGGTTTATTCCCCAGAATAATCTTCAACAAATTAAAAACATTAGTATAAATTTCTTCAGCATCTTTTTCTTGCATTTTCTTTTCGATTTTCTTTCTTAATTCCTTCAACATCTTATTATAATCGACAGATTCTTTAATGAACTTATCAATTTCAGTACCTGAAAATTCCTTCAACTTACCATATTCATATTGCTTAAACAAATAAACTGCTTTCTCGAGAATTTTCAAATCTTTAGAAGGCATAATCTTTTCTCTATCTACTAAAACTTTTTTTACTTCTGCAACTATATCTTTAGGAACTGGTGGTGCTTCACCTGCAAGCATCATCATCGCTTGAGTAGGTGTAACAATTCCATAATAAACATCAACCATTGCATCCAATAATCTCCTCTTAACAAATTCATCAGTTTGATCTCCTTGTTTCATATACAAATCAATAGCTTCAGGGCTAGGTTTAATCTTACCCATCTTAAGCAATAGCTTCCAAGGAATGAAAGTTCCTCTATCATATAATGGAATTCCATCTCTAATAAATGTAAACATCACTGGATGAGCATCTTTAACAGATTGCCAAAAATCAGTTAATAAATAAACCTGAACATTCAAAATATTTTTAACTCCTGACAAAGCAGTAGCTTCTCTAATATAATCATAAATAATTCCCCTCAACTTTTCAAGCAACTCAACTCGACTCATTCTCTTAACATCGGTATCATCAACAACAACAAAAACATCTACATCGCTATCTTTTCCAGCAGTCCCTCTAGCTAAACTTCCTCCAATAACATAACTAGCGACATATTTATCGAACTTCCTTAAAACTAAAGATTTGTGAATGCTCGCAACTCTCAAAGCCCCCAAAAATCCTTTATCATAAATTGGATATCCTTGTGCAACAGCATCCAAAAATTCAAACTTACTATCCAATCCATAATTCCATAAATCAACAGGAGTTTTAATATGTACCCAGATATTTTTTTTAGTCTCTTGAGCCATTTTAACAATTTCAGGCTTTATTTTAGGAATATTTTTATATTGCTCTTCAGGAATTACCAAAACAATATGAAATGGCTTACTCTCGATTATTTCCTTAGGTAAAGCTTCATCCTCTTCAAACATCGCAGAAGCAGGCCCGGGCAATAAAGAAATAGCCATACTGAAAGGATATTTCTTAACAACATTCTTTCTAAAACTCTCTAAAACTTCTTTAAGCTCATCAAATTCTTTCTGAGCCTTCAATTGAGCTTCCTGCTGAGATTGAGTTTGCATCATTCCTTGAGGAATAGAAGATGGAAGTGTCTGAGAAACATAAGGCGAACCCGATGTAAGCTGTCCTTTCAAAGATTTGTCTTTCTTTTCTGACATACACTTCGAAAGTTAAAAGCATTTAAAAAGTTATTGGGTAGCTATGACTAGCCAGTTACATAAATATTTATATATTCATTATTCAAAAAAAACTCATGAAAGCAGACCTTCATATGCATGGTCCAATAGGACTGGAACCATATTGGATAAAATCTCAAGGATATTCTCAAACAGGGGTTCTAGCCCCCTTAATAGAAAGATGTTTTGAAGCCGAATTAGGAATTTGTGCAGTCACAAGCGAATATAACTATACTCCACAAATACCTAAAGGGTCTATGCATGACAGATTAAATTTTTTAGTAAACCATGAAGCAAATGGATTGTCTAGTCAATATAATGTCAGCTGGCTTGGAAGAGATAAAAATGTATTTGTAATTCAAAAAGGAAATCAATATTTATTTTTAGTTAATAGTGTAGTTTCGCATTTAGGTGAAAATGGACACGAACACAATCATCTAATAATAGGCACAACTCAAATTCCAAACTGGAGAAGATTAGAAGACACCTTAGAATTGGCCGATAAAAAAAATTTAATAAGTATTGCTACACATCCAAAATCTAAATCTGGACTAAGTTTCGAAAATATCGAAAAATACCGAAATAAATTCGACGCAATAGAGGGATTTGATTCACAACTATCTCCAAACGACAATGACATTGCAATGGACTATGCTCGACAAAATAATTTACCTTGGATAGCATTTTCAAATGCACATAGAGTAAAAGATGCTGGAATTTCAGCTATAGAGTTTCAAGATGAACTACTAAACTATGCAAGTGAAGAAACATTTATAAGAACTCTTAAAAGAATTGTAAACGATAATAACTTCACTAGAATAACCTCTCAAGCACCTATTTGGAGTAAATTAGATTGGAGATCTAAATTACAATGGGGAATAAGATTTCATCTCAAAGAAATTCAACAACAGGGATTAGTTGATTAAAACTTAATCAATAATTATAACTTCTCCATCAATCACTAACCTTAAATATACTCTAACCTTAAAAACAAAAGGTGAAAAAATGCCCCAAGCTGTTACCCACTTTTTATTCGCTGCACTTTTAGTTGCATTATTTAGGGATTATTATCTTAAAAAAAGAAATAAAAAACATTTTCCATTACATTATGTTTTCATTGGAGGAATCGGAGGAGTTCTTCCAGATATAGACTTCGCAGTATTTTGGTTTTTCCAATTAATGGGTAAAACAGTTTGGGAAGTTCATAGAGGTTTAACACACACTCTTCTATTTGCGACAATATTCATAGTTTTAGGCCTAATGCTTAGAGGATTAAAGAAAAAAGATTATGTAAATCATCACCGAATGAAATTAAGTATAATTTGTACACTTCTAGCATTTGGAATTTTAGCCCACATATTCTTAGATTATATCCTGTTTGGAAACACCACCAATTTGCTTTATCCATTTATGCAACATCCCTCAATTGGATTAAATCTAACTCAATACATTCCAACAGAGGTCATAGGAATATTCTTTGCAACCCTTGATGGAATATTCTTAATGATTTGGTTAATTTACCTAGAAACAAAACATAAAATAAGCGACTTCATATAATGGACACAAAAATAGAAACAAAATTCATAGACCTTCAATTAGAAGAAAACAATTATCAAATCTGTGAATCTTGTGGTGCTAGAATGATAGAAAAAGAATGTAAAATTAAATGCCAACGCTGTGGATATTTCAGAAGCTGTAGCGATTTATTTTAAAATGTTAGAACTAATACTTCAAGAACCAAAATTTGTTAGACTGCCTTCTAAACCTATTAAAATAAATTTTCTTCCAGAGAAAGGAGAAGGATTCGTTATAGTACTTAAAAATCGTGCTAAATATTTATTTAGATATGATGAAGAAGGTAATCCTAATTATTTAGGGAGAGTTCTCAGAGAAGGCAAATATCGAGAAAATCATGGACTTACATCCCTCTGTAAAGTTGTATAGATAATACCAGAGAGTATCTAACTCCTGAATATTGATATAAACTATAATATGATTTTTTCAAGTCAGAATAATAAGTTTTTAAGTTCTTTAGTTTTTCAAACCTTTATGAACTCACTAAACAAAATAATAATTATTTGAAAGCAATTACCTGAAATCCATACTTTTCCACATCTTCTTTTGACCAAAATGTCTGATCTTTAGTTTTTCCAACATAAATAACAATTTTCTCAATTACTCTACCAGTATACTCTTTTGTTTTTGGACTCCATTCTCTTAACACTAAAATATCTCCAGATTTACAATCAAAGTCAGCGAGTCGCAACTCATAAGTTTTAACTCCCTCTAATATCTTTTGGAAATATTCTGGCCAAACTTTCTTTTCAATTTTCATAGATATATTGCTAAATAATAATTTATAACCTTTTCTAAAACCCTAAAACCAAAATATTTGTAACGTCACAAAACCCTTCGAGTTTTTAACCTCGGCTTAAACCTCAAAGACTTATGTCTTTGACGGCACTCAGAAATCAAAGATTCCTGATGAGCCAAGGCTTGTCCTGGTTTTGAGACTGCCGTGGAAATCAGAGTTTCATGTCTTCTGTGATATTAAAGATGCAAATGTGAACGACTTTATCAGTTTAAACACTCTTCATAGCCTCTTTAGACGATTAAAAAAGAAACTTAATATGCCTGGAAAGGTCTATCCTTATTTATTAAGGCATACGCTCATCACCAAATTACAGAAAGATCCTCGAATCCCTATGGCTATTCTTAAGAAATTTGTAGGTCATAAACAATCGTCTAATGTTTTGGCTACCTACACTCATCTTTCTCAAGAAGAGGTCAAGGATATTCAATTAATCCATAATGGAAAAGAGATTAAACGTGAAAAGAAAGAAGAGCGAATGCCTATTACTTGCCCTAATTGTAAGAAAACAAGTGAATATGATTCTGAAATATGTGTCCATTACAATTTAAGATAGGATATTTGCTAAAGTACTGGAGAACAAAGTCAAAAGCAGAAGTAGACTTCATTATAAAAATAAATAACGAGGTTATCCCTATTGAAGTAAAGCTGAAGGCTGATGAGAAGATAGGAAAAAGTTTGCATTCGTTCATTGACATTTATAAACCAAAAAAGGCATTTGTAGTTTCTTACACTGGAGAAAGCAAAAAGCTTACACTAAAAGGCTGCACTATATTTTTTACTGACTTGTTAGGTTTAAGAGAATCTTTAGAGAATCAAGCATAAAGTAATCGTTAAAGGTTTAACGATAATTTAACTAGGGTTTAACGATAATTCTATATTTCTTTTAGTTCACTTTCCTCAAAAAGCAATAAAATAGGTACCTGATCACTCTTTATCATTTCCTCAATCTGTATTCTTATTTGTTCTGCGGATCTTGGCACAAGCATATTGTACTTAACCTGAACACTCTTATTTCTTAATTGTTGAAAGAGAAACAGAAGCTCACGCTTTATCTTGATAGTGTTCCATGCCTGTGCTGCTTCCCTCTTAAGGTCTTCATACTTCCATGTTTCCATCCTAAAGTGAAGTTTAACATTTTTCTTCATAGTTTCTCACCAGCATCTTACAAAGATTCTCCAGGAGCAGTTCAATCTTATCAAGTTGAGAATTATGACAAATGCGCCTTCTGCATAACTCTGCAAGAGATAAGTACTGTGCGTTTGCTTGTTATTGCAATCGTTCTTTAACTGCAGTTTCAACCATTAGATGAATCTGCGAGTTCTTAACCATGCGTCTTGTCCTTCTTCTCTTTATCCATGTGAGCTATAATCTTCTTCAGATCATTAATAAGTTTTTGCGTACTGACCTTATCGCTAGATAATCTCTCTTTCTTCTCAAGTTCAAGCTTTTTTCTTCGCATTTCAGTGATAATGTTCTGTCGTTTTTCTTCTACTTCATTCATCATTTGTTCTATATTGCGTAGTTTCCTTTCCAGCCCAGTTTCCATAAGAGTATCTGTCCTGGAGGATTTTTGATATTTTAGGGTATGTAAAGCATGTAATCTTAGACAAATATGTTTAATGAGGCAAACGACTTTATATGGTGGAAATGTCAAATTTTGGCTCCTTGCAAGGCCACCATTTTATTTTATAGTAGTAACAAAATAGAAAGATTTATAAAGTCAGCCTTATTAGAAAAAATATGAGTTCAGAATTCAATCCAGTACAAGTAAGAGAAAAATATGCAGACTTTAATGGCAAAATAAAAGAGCAGATGTCATTGATTTTAGCTGATGCTAGATATCCAATGTTCACAAGAGAGCTTGCAGAACAAAGAGTGCAGGGAAGAGGCATTGGAAGATATGTTAATGCTGGAGATTTAGTAACTTATAATGGAAAAGGAGACAATCAGGAAATCAGATTCATTCTAACTGCAAACAGGCAAGGACTTACTGAAACAGGAAGATTTGCTCTAGGACTTATTAATCCTCATTCAGACTATGTAAATGGAGCATTAAATCTTACCAAAGCAAAAGATGCGCAAGGCAAAGATGTAAATGGAGCATATGATGCTATTTCAGGAAGTGGAGTAATTGCTGTAAAAAGAAAAGACCTAGGAATTATAGGGGCTAGAATGACACAAGAGCAAGTTTTGAATCATAAAGGCTGGAGAATGTTACTAAGACATCCTGATGAAGTTCCTAAAGAACTTGCAGAAGATTTTGAAGGAGCAAAAGAGTATATGAGCAAGGTTGTTTTCTCAAAGTATGATCTAGCAATGGGAATGTTCCTTTCAGATGGAGAAACAGTTCCAACTTTAAGGGCGTGGTGCGTCGACTGGCTTGATGACGGCAACAGGTCTAGTGCTTATGGCAGGAGCTGGCTTGATGTTGACTATGGTTGCTCGGTCAGTGTAGCGCCAGAGGCGCCAAACGCACTCGATACAAATGTTCAGCAAGTGAAAGCATATAGCCCTGCAGATTTAGCTACTTTTGATAATGCTGTAAAAGGATTGGAAGGCGTTCTTAATCCTGCTTTGCTTAGACCATTTCAGCAATTGAGAAGCAAACTTTAAGTTCCTATTTACTTCTTGGAAATATACATTTTATCAGATGAATGTTTTTATAGTCTATTCTGGAAAGCATTATGTCCTAGCTAACTATGCAACAAGGATGCATAGGGCAGACTGGGCTACACGTCCTTTCACTAAGGCGAGAAATTGCTATAAAATACAGCCATGACAGCAATGAAATGGCAGTGAGTTTGATAAAGTGGAAGGGCTACTCTGGGGGCGTGGTACGTCAACAGGCTTGATGACAACAACAGGTCTAATGCTAATGACAGGAACAGGCTTGATAATGACAATGGTTGCTCGGTCAAATAGAATAGTCTGCCGTTAGGATTTTATAATGCTATACACAAAATTATGCTCTTATGAAAATCTTTTCAGCGCTTACCAAAAAGCAAGACAGGGAAAAACTAGAAAGTTATATGTACTAAAATTTGAGAAGGAATTGGATAAAAATCTTAATCAATTACAAAATGAACTTATGACTCAGACATATAAACCAAAACCTCTAAAGACATTTATTATTAGGGATCCAAAAACCAGAAAAATATCAAAATCAAAGTTTAGAGACAGGGTAGTTCATCACATATTGATTAATATAATTGGACCCTTATTTCAAAAATCATTTATTTATGATTCTCATGCAAATCAAATAGGAAAAGGCACTTTAAAGGCAATAGAAAGATTTAACCATTTTAAGCGCAAAGCCTCAAAAAATGGAACTTGCTCTTGCTATGTGCTAAAGGCAGATATAAAACATTATTTTGAAGAGGTAGACCATGGTGTACTGATCTCAATTCTCAGAAGAAAGATAAAGGACGAAAAAGTAATTTGGCTTGCAAAACAGATTCTATCAAATAGGTCTGAGGTGGGGGGGGGCGAACAACCAAAAGGCATGCCTTTGGGCAATCATACTTCTCAATTTTTTGCTAATGTCTATCTCAATGAGTTGGACCAATTTGTCAAGCACTTTCTAAAAGCCAAGTATTATATTAGATACGTTGATGATTTTGTAATCCTCTCAAATTCAACTAAAGAACTTCAAGAATGTAAGGATAAAATTGATATCTTCTTAAAGGAAAATCTTAATCTTGTTTTGCATCCTGAAAAATCTAAAATACTCAATATTAATCAAGGCATTACTTTTCTAGGATTTAGAATATTTCAGCACCATAAACTCCCAAGAAAGACAAATATAAGAAAATTTCAGGGTAAATTAAGAGAGTTAAAAATTTTGTATGAAGAAAATCAATTAAGCAGAGAGCAAATAGTTGAGCGTTTAGAAGGTTGGATGGCGTATGCAAAACAAAGTAATACCTACAAATATAGGATGAACTTATTAAGAAATTTCAACAAGCATTTTCCAATTAGAAACAGAATCCAAATTATCAAATCTAAAAAAATAAAAAACTTCTTTAGAAAGTATTATTCAAGCAAAGTTGAATTTAGTTCGCAGAAGACTCTTTTTTCACTTAGAAAAGGATTAACAATAAAGGAGATAACTAAAGAAAGAAGCATTAAGGAAGCAACAGTTTGGGAACATATTATCAACCTTATTAAGCATGGTCAATTAGCAGTTGGGACTATTCTGCCTAAAAAGAAGATAGTCTATCTGCTACAAAGAATAAAAAATTCAGAAGATCCTCTAAAGCAAATAAAGGAAAGAAGATATGACAAAAGCATAACTTATGATGAGATTGCTTGTGTTAAAGCACACGTAAAGATGAAGAGTAAAATAAAGAAAAGAGATAGGCTAAAATAAAAATCCTCTATTTTTCCATGGGATTTATTCTTCTTTTTTGGTATAGCCCAGCACCTTTTCATAATAATAAATAGGCTTTATGTCTGTGATAACAATGGATTAGCTAAAGGATAGAACCTTATCAGAATCTATAATCAATTGTAGCAACTCTTTCATCGTTGAAATCGGGCATGTCTCGCTCCCCCTTCTTATTTCTTGATTCCAATAAATAAACCTCTATCTTTCATCAATCCTTTTTTAATATATCTTACTTTAAAACCTTCATTTCTCATTATCTCGAGAATATCATCTTTATCAAACATTCCAAGCTCATGCTTATCTATAAAATATTTAACTTTCTTATTTTTCTCAGCCACTAAATAGTGCATATCCAAGATAGACACATCCCCCTTGACTTCAGAAACAGAACATCTAGCAATTTTAATATTATCATCTTGATAAGTCGTTATATGTGGAAAACCAGACCTATATGATTTCTTTGTAAACCAAGGTTCAATCAATACTAAACCTCCTTTCTTCAAATGCTTAGCAAAATTGTTAATAGTTTTTCTTAAATTATCTTTTGTTTTAACATAGCCAATTGAACTAAATAAACAAGTAATAATATCAAACTCTTTATTCAAATCAAAATTAATCATGTTTGCTCTTTCAAATTTAACACCTTTAACTTTATTTTTCGCAACATTCAACATTCCCTGATTTAAATCAATTCCAAGACAATTATATTTTTTATTTAAATATTTAAGATGTTCGCCTGTTCCACAGGCTATTTCTAATAAATCGTTTCCTCCAATATTTCTATACTTAGAAATCAAAGAGATTATCTTTCTTGCATCTTCCGCAAAGTCCTTAAAAGAATAAATTAAGTCATAATATCTTGCTTGTTCTCCATATATTAATTGCTTCGCCATTTTTATAATTATCTATTATATTTTTTATAATGAATGGCCCCACGCAGAATCGAACTGCGGACCGCTCGGTGTAAACGAGCTGTTTTGCCACTAGACTATAGGGCCATAATTATCTGATGATAAATCGCTTTTTAAAACTTTACAAATGATTATCTGTCAAAAACCACAATCATTTTATAGCTCAATTTCATAGAAAAATTATGATAGAATTAGAACCCTTCAATAGAGTAATCCAAAATTATGAAGAAATAGAAAAAAGACACATAGTTTCCAATTTAGAAGAGTGTGAAGAATATTTAGAAAACCTGACATATCTGGCAGGAAGAATAAAAGAATATTGGAGAGAACCTGAAGAAGAAGGAGCAGCGTATATTATCACCATAATGATTTACAAATCTCAAGAACCACTAGAAATCACAAAGAAGAATTAGAAGAAATCAAAAAAGCGAGAAATTCTGCTCTACAAGGCCTAGCTCTAATTAATATATTTAGAGAATTTATACAAAAATCTAGATTAAATGAAAATATAGACATGGAAAAAAACACATTAGAAGATATTGTTTCTACTTGGGAAAGCTTCAAGCTACCTCAACAGATGTTTATTTACTCTCTAGTAAAATTACAGGAATTAGAACAATGTGATAGAAGATTCTTATCAAACTTAAAAACAACCAATAAATAATTATCCTTTGCTTAACTCTTCCAAAACAATAGGAATCTCAAAAACACCATCATCTTCTGAGAAATGCCCCTTTCCATTCTGAATTAAAACTCTAGCCCCCAATTTTTCTTCAAAAAATTTTACATTCTCAATTGGAACATCTGGATCATTATCCGAAAACAAAGCGAAAAAGTTAATAGTATGATTTTTAACTCTTTCAAAGTCTATTTTCAAATTTAACCAAGGTTTAGCTATTTCTAATTCTTCATCAGTTTTTAAATTTTGAAGAGTAAAAAATCCTGCAACAAAGATAACTCCTCCAATCTTAACGTTCTTAGAAAGACTTTCCAGATATTTAATAATTGTCAAACATCCAATACTATGACCTACAAAATAAGTATTTTCATCTATGCTATTAGAAATTCCGCTTAAATATTCTACCCAAAAACTAACATCAGGTTCAGAGGAATTAGGCATAGCAGGAACAATAACTTCATCCCCTAATTTTTCCAATTCAGTTTTCAACCAAGGAAACCACGCATTCTTTGGATTGCCACCCCAACCATGAACAAGAATTACCTTCTTATTAGTCATAAAAAACAAGTGTCAATAATCTTTAAATAACCTTTTATCTCCCTCCCTTTAAGCGCTGGTAGTACAGTGGTTAGTATCTCTCGTTGCCAACGAGGTGACCCGGGTTCGAATCCCGGCCTGCGCATTTAATTTCGTTATTGACGACCTCTTAACATGAACACAATACAAGAAAGAATAAACGATAATTTTGAATGGGAAAAAAATAATCTTATCGATTATGGGATAAATGACCTATCAATTATCTTATCCTTATGAAATAGTTTCGGGATAACACAGAGAAGATTTGTATATATCATTATCCATACTTCAACTACTAATTTTTATTTTATATTCTTACTTAACGCTTTATCCCCATGGCAAGACCATAGGGCATTATGAACAATCAATTTGTTTCAAAATATTTGACATATCCATCTTCATCTTAGAACTGCTTATAATTGTCGAGTTCTTCTATAAAATTCTTCAAGAGGTATTTGTTTAAGATAAATTATTGTTTAAAAGATTAATCTATTCAAAGATACATTTACAAAAATAAAAAATAAAAAAAATTAAATAGATAGGAAATCTTATTTTTGCTCTTCAGAAGATTCTTCCTTTTTCTCTTCTTCTGTTTCCTTTTTCTCAGTCTCTGAGGTACTCTCAGATTTTTCTTCTGTTTTGTTTTCTTCTGTCATAAAAATTGAACAGAATGAGAGTATATAAACTTATAGCACAATGTGCATCAAATAGAGCCGATTTAAACTAGGGATTAATACGAAATTAAATAGGATTAACATCGCCTAATTGAATTTTAAATAGTCTAAGATTATATTTTTATAACTCTCAAATTCATCGTCTAAATTAAATGAATGGTAGTAAACAATTCTTACAAAATTCTCTGATTCTGTATCAAACACTACTCTTGTTCCAAAAACTAAGTTCTCATTGATTAAAACGCTTTTCTCATAAAAGTTTTGATTTGATTTATCTTTAAATATATTGGTGGATTGATCTAAAATGTATGGATGAAGTTTTGTTATAATATCATATTGTAAATTAAAATAATCTAGGAGATATTTTTCATGAACACATGAATTTGTAGATCCACAATTTTCTGTCCAAATATATTCAGGATTGATTATTGAAGAACTAATAATTGTTATTGAAATGAGAACAAAATTATCTTCAAATTTTGATAGAGCTATTCCCGATCTAATCTCTTCAGTTAGTTTTTTATTAACCTCCTATATTGATTTTTTATCTATTTCAAATCCTTTTAAATCAAGAGTGATAACTTATTCATAAACGGTTCGGAATATCGAACTTGTAATATACTCTGCACTCTAATCTTTCATATCAAAAAAACTTGCTTTTTAATTCAACCATTTCAAGTTCAAGACCTGTTAATTTAGAAAATAACTCTCTCTTAAAATCGCTTGAAAAACCATTCAATGCAGATTCATTTAATTTAAAAGTCAAAACTCTTACTCTTTTTAAACTCTGATTAATTATTTTTAAATCCCCTTCATCAAATCTTCTTCTAAATAACCCTCTAAAACATTGATATCTTTCAGCAACACTTGAGTATCTAATTTGAATTTCTTCATATTCTTTCCTAAAATATTCTTCAAAGCTCATTGTTTTAAAATAAAGAGATTCCATAATCCTTCGCTATTACCCTAGCAAGCTGATGAGATATTACGCTCAGCTTCGAGACGGAAATCTCTAACTTCAAATTGGGTGCAACAAGTGGTAGGGTATTGAACCCAATTTGAAATAAATTAAGTGAATTTAAAGTTTTGCAAACTAGAATATTTTATATATCTAAAAAACTTATTCTGAATATGGTAAAAAAAGAATCTACTCTAACGCCTGAACAATATCATATTCTAAAAGAAAAAGGTACAGAGCATGCATTTACTGGAAAATATTGGGATCATAAAGAGAAAGGTAAATATGTTTGTGCTGATTGCGGAGCCAAATTATTCTCATCCAATACAAAGTTTGATTCAGGATCAGGATGGCCTAGCTTTTACGCTCCAGAAAAAGAAAAAAACATTGCTGAAAAAGAAGATAATTCTCTTTTAATGAAAAGAACAGAAGTATTATGTTCCAAATGCCAAGGACATTTAGGTCATGTATTTGACGATGGTCCAAAACCTACAGGAAAAAGATATTGTATTAATTCAGGTGCTTTAAAATTCAAAAAAAAATAAAATCTCATTTCCCCGCCAGATCCCTATAAATTTTTAAATTAAATTTCAACCTCGCTATTTGAACATCACTAATGGAACCATCTCTCTTCAAAACTGCTAGAGTACTACCCACCCTTTGTCTTAAACGATACAAAGTAATTATCTCTGCATTATAAGTTAACTTATAACTAATATTGTCTATATCTCTTGTATTAACAAATCTCTCTGCATCAATAATCAAATCAGCATCATCTCTTGAAAGATTATCTAACCGAACACCCATAAATATAACATCTTAATCTAATTTATAAATTTCACTAATCTTCTTTAAGATTTAAATCTCTAATCACTCCATGTAAATAATTTAAACAAGCGGCAGTATACGAATGTTCTATTATTATAGGTCTATGATTAAAATAAGTTGTATCGAATATGGTTGTTAAGGGTTTAATTTCTTGCGAAAATCTTCTTTCCAGTTCTTCAACAGGAACATCTTCAGCTACTCTTTCAATATTTGCAGGAAAAATGTTTGAAAAAGAATTATCTAACATACACACTATTGTTTGAGACAAACTAAATGTCTTTGGCTGAAGAGGATAGATATATACATTGGCTCTAGTAACCCCATTAAAATCTAATAAATATAAATCTATTTTTGAAGAAGCGTGCAGATCTCTAGTAGTATGAATTCTAGGATCAGTCTTTTGAAATTCTGACTTACCTAATGTTGTTAAATCTTCTACTCGTTGTTCTGATAAAATTATTGTTCCCATTTAAACATCATTTCAGAATAAAGATTCTGAAAACCCTTGTTATTTAGAAACCATTTCTAGACTTTTTAACTATTTCTATACTCAAGCCATACTCAAACTAATCCATCCCTGAATAATGATTCTCTGCCTTCTGCAAAGAACCTTTACTAATTAAAACATCATCTATTCTCAAAATCATAGTTGCAACTTCAGAAGCCGAAGTAATTGCCTGTATCTTGACTTTAATAGGTTCTATAATTCCTGCCTGAAGAGTGTCTTCTATCTTATCACTAAATAAATTTAATCCATGAAACTTCAAACCTATATCATGCTGTTTCTTTAAATCAGTTAAAACTTCCAAAGGATCAAGACCTGCATTTTCTGCTAAAGTTTCAGGAATAGATTCCAATGCTAAAGAAAACTCTTGTACTGCTAATTGCTCTCTTCCTCCAAGAGTTCTAGAAAATAAATTAAGTTCTTTAGACAATTCTATCTCTATTGCACCGCCTCCCGCAACAATAGTTCCGCTCTTAATAGCCGAAATTACATCTCCTAAACCATCCGTAATTGCCCTTTCAATTTCATCCAAAACATGCGAAGAACCTCCTCTTAAAATTAGACTAACTGCCCTAGGATTGCTGCATCCTCTAATATATACAAAACTTTCATCTCCATGCTTAACCTCTTCAACTCTTTCAGCACTTCCCAAAGTTTCTAGACTTAAATCTCTTAAAGTAGAAATTACTTTTCCAGATGTTGCTCTAGCCAATTTTTCCATTTCTGATTTAGGTATTCTTCTACAAGCAAAAATACCTGATTTAGCTAAATAATATTGTGCAACATCATCAATACCTTTTTGACAAAATATTGCCTTGGCACCTAAAGCAATAATTTTATCAGTCATATTTTTTAAATAAATTTCTTCAGATTCTATAAAATTCTCCAATTGTTCAGGAGTAGAAACTGAAATCTTAGCTTCAGCATCAGGGTTTCTAAGTTCGATAGGAAAATCAACTAAAAGTATTTTAGGATTATCCACTCTTAGAGGCATATCAGCATTAGCTCTTTCTTTCTGTAAAACTATTCCGCTAACCAACTCACTATCGGAAATACTTTCACCCTTTAATTTTTCAAGAGTTATATCTTCAGAATTCACTTCTTGCCCATTTGAAACCTGATCTACCGCATTAACTATTAACTCTGCTAAATGTTCTTTATTGCCTTCCGCACCCTTCCCAGTCATAGCAGTTATTGCAATATTTTTAAGAACATTTCTATCCTGAATTTTAACAGACTGATTTTTTAATATTTCTAACGCTTTTTGAGCTGCAAGTCTATATCCTTTGATTATAACTGTTGGATGAATTTTTTTATCCAATAAACGTTCAGCATTTTCTAGTAATTTACCTGCTAATAGAACTGCAGTAGTGGTTCCATCCCCAACTTCAGATTCTTGTGTTTTAGCTATATCTACCATCATTTTAGCTGCAGGATGATCTATCTCCATCTCTTCTAAGATAGTCACTCCATCATTTGTAACTATAATATTTCCTGTAGAATCTACCAACATCTTATCCATTCCTTTAGGACCTAAGGTAGTCTTAACAATATTGGCAATAATCTTGGCTGCTAAAATATTATTTCTCTGTGCATCTTTACCAAATGACCTAGAAACATTCTCTGAAATTGTATAATTAGATTGCCCATCACTCATGCAATATCAGATAAAAATAATATTATAAAGTTATAGGTAGTCTAAAAACTAATATTCTAAATCTTCGCCATGGTCATGATCTAAGATATCATCTAACTCATGATCTTCTTCAAAATCTTCTTCATATTCTTCTATTAAATCTTTTGTTTTCGCCATATTAAACTCACTAGCTTTATTGCTTCCTTGCGAGAATATTTGCCTTTTTAAATTTAATTATTGGCAAAACCTAGAAATATAAAGTATATATTACATCTACGCATCGGCTTTGCACAATAAATAGTTCTTGTATAAAAAGTCCATAAACATTAACGTAATTTAGTTTTATGGCTAATCCATTGATAATTGATCTTCATAAGATTCTTGCTTCTTCTATAAGAAGCCCTCACTCTTATTTTAGACCGTCAAGAGGGTTCATAAGTGAGCTCAAATGTCACAAAACCCTTCGGGTTTTTAACATCGGCTTAAACCTCAAAGACTTATGTCTTTGACGGCACTCAGAAATCAAAGATTCCTGATGAGCCAGGGCTTGTCATGATTTTTAGACCGTTGGGGAAATCAGTGCTGACAAAACCTGGAATAAATTCCATGGATTTCAACGAGCGTTAAGCAAAAGTATGAGGAGGATAAAATTAATCATTTAGAAGGTGGATGGATATTCTCCAGTTTAAAGAAATTTGAAGAGTTCATAAAAGAAGATCTTATCCATAAATAATTTACTCTAGATAAATAAGAGAAAATCTGATTTAGATCAGATCCTTAGAAGAAACAACCAAAAAAGTGGCTGAATTTAAATTATATGATTATAGCTAACTCATCTCCAAAAAACTTCAACATCATCCGTTCTTTCTCTAGGAGAAATATCAATTTTATCAATTGAAACAAATTTCTTATTCGAGTTATACATTAATTCACCTGTATAAGCTATCATGGCACCATTATCCACTAAAAATTCTTTATCCGGACAAAAGAATTTAGCCTTTCTTTCTTTACACATAAGCTTACACATTTCTTGCAATCTAGAGTTACATGCCACTCCTCCTCCTAAAACTAATTCATTTTTTTCAGTGTGAGCCAAAGCTCTCTCAGCAGCTTCAACTAACATTGCAAATGCAGTCTCTTGTAAAGAAAAAGATAAATCTTCTATTTTCTCTCCACAATTATATAATTGTTGCAATTTAGTTTGTAATCCTGAAAATGAAACATCCATCCCTTTAATTACATAAGGTAATTCTATATATTTTCCAGATAACGCTTTAATTTCTATCTGCGGACCTCCAGGAAAACCTAAACCTGCATATCTAGCAAACTTATCTATAAAGTTCCCAATACCTATATCCAAAGTTTCTCCAAATACTCTATATTTTCCTGAAACAAAAGCAATTACTTGAGTATTTGCTCCAGAAGCATATAACAAAATCGGATCTTTAGCTCCAACACTTCTTCCAATCTCTAAATGAGCAATGCAATGATTTACTGGAATTAAAGGAATATTCAGTTTAACCGCTAATAATTTAGCAAACTTTAAACCTGAAAGTAAACAAGGGGCTAATCCTGGAGAATGTGCTATTGCAATAGCATCCAACTTAATTTCATCAACTTTAGCTTCCTTCAAAGCATCATGATAAACTCTCTCAGAGACCTCAGAATGATGTTTAGCACTTTCCAGAGGTATAATCCCTCCAGATTCAGTTTTATACATGTCTCGAACGTTTACAAGAACTTTCCCATTATGCACAATCCCTACTCCAAAAGTATGTGCAGTACATTCTATGCCTAAAATCATAAATCTGAAACACAAAAAGAATTAATAAACCTGATGATAAAAAAAAATAAAAAAATTGTATAAAAAAAATAAAAAACTATTAAGAAGAATTATCTTCTCTTTTTCTTTCTACCGCCTCGAGCCATTTTAGCTTCACAAACGTTTCCTTTCCCGTCAACGTAGTAAAGATATCCTGACTTTCTCTTAACGACATTCTTTGCTATTATCGAACCCATATCACACCTCCTTTTAACTTAATACACATTTACTAACATTAAATATACTATTCTCTATTTAAATCTTTCTTTCCCGACGAGCAAATGCACTAAAGAACTATTTTTCTTATTCAAAGGAATTTCAATTAACTTTTTACAATGCTCTTTTGATTGAATCATCGTCGTAAAAGGATTAACAAGCTTAACTTCTTGAACATTATTTTTTTCATCTAACCAAACAATTAAAAACGGAAAAAAAACAAACCATGAATGAAAAATAGGATTGCTCGACATAGAAAATTCAAAAAGCAAATTAGAAGTATTGTTAGTTCTAAACATCAATCCAGAAAACTTTCCAAATAAAGAAACTTTTCTCACCTTCAAATTAATTTTTTTCTTATTTTTATAAATAATCATTTTATACTTTAAAATACACGAACATTAAGTTTATAATTCATACGATTTATGATTCTCGAGAAGAAAATAAATATTTGAATAGTCTTATCTCTTGAATCTGTTAAAAAAGATTCCAAATTATTAATTAAATAATTAAAAGAAAATATCGGAAAGATTTATAAAGTGTTATTTCAAAGTATAATAAACCGATGAGGTATATTACGGAGGCCAAAATGGACTTCTATGAGATTGTTGAAAAAGCAAAGAAAACAGGCAAAGTTGATAAAGGAATCAATGAAGTTACGAAAGCAATAGAACTTGGTGTAGCCAAGTTGGTTGTGTATGCAAGTGACGTTGAACCAAAAGAAATTATCTCACACTTACCAATTATATCTAAAGAAAAAGGTATTCCATGTGTTGAAGTTGATTCTAAACAAAAATTAGGTTTAGCAGTTGGAATTGGGGTTAAAACCGCAGCTGTTGCAGTAATAGATGCTGGCGACGCAAAAAGCGACATTTCTAACATTAAAGCTAAATAAAATCATACTCGAACATGGCTAAAGCACAAAAAATTAAGGATAAAACTCAAGAAAACCAAGATAAATCTGGTAAAAGAATGAGATTGACTTCTGACGAGCCAGTTAATGGCATTGTTGAACAACTTTTAGGAAGAACTGGTGCAAGAGGAGAAGTTACTCAAGTTAGATGTAAAGTTTTAAGTGGTAGAAATGAAGGACGCTCTATGAGAAGAAATGTTAAAGGAACTGTAAAAATTGGAGATTTATTAACTATGAGGGAAACTGAAATTGAAGCTAGAAGAATAAGAGGTAGCTTCGAAGGAAGATAAAATGGCAAAATGTGTTTTTTGTGGTAAAGAAGAAAGTGCAGTAAGAGGCGTTCATTTAATGGCTAATGACGGAACAGTAAACTATTTCTGCTCAAGCAAATGTAGAAAAAATTCATTGAAATTAAAAAGAGACAAGCGTAAAGTTAAATGGACTGAATCTTACAAATTAGCGAGAGAAAAAAGATTAAAATCTGAAGCAGATAGAAAAGCACAAGAAGCCGAAAAGCCTTCTAAACTTGCAATCGAAAAAACTGCTAAAAAAAATTCTTCAAAAAAGAAATAAAGAGATTTCCTAAATATTCGCTATATCCACAGCAAGCTGATAAAGCATTACGCTCGGCTTCGAGACGGAAATCTCTAACTTCAAATTGGGCGCAGCAAACTGTGGGATATTGAACCCAAGTTGAAATAAATAAGAAACATTTTTATACATTCTTGACAATAAATAAACATGAGTTTTAACAAAAGAGGCTTTGGTGCTGTTATTGCAACAATTATGTTAATTCTAATGGTCGTTATTGGAATTTCAATTTTATGGACTTTAAGTTCAACATTCTTTAAAGAAAAAGAAACTGCATTAGACACAGGCACAAATTCATTAATATATACTCGAGGAGATAACAATGAAAATGCAAATGTGGCAGGAGATATAGGGGGACAACCCGGAGGATCTTCAAGTTCATCTTCAAGTTCATCTTCAAGTTCATCTTCAAGTTCATCTTCTAGCTCAGGAGGAGCACCCGCATGTACTGATTCAGATAGTGGAAGAATTTATACAGTTAGAGGAACAGTTACTTGTGGCTCACAATCTTACACCGATTCTTGCACAAGTGCTAGCGTATTAAAAGAATACTATTATGACTCTGGAATCGATGATCAAAATTCTGAATCAGTAAGTTGCGATTCAGGAAAAGAATGTGTTGATGGAGCATGTATAACTTCTAGCTCTGAAGGCGACTCTGGAGATGGAAGAAATTCCGAAAATGCAGGACTTTCATGTAAATCGATAAAATCCTCGTTTAGTTCATCCACTGACGGATTATATTGGGTAAATCCCGATGGCTCAGGAGCATTCCAAGTTTATTGTGATATGGCTACTGATGGAGGAGGTTGGACATTATTAATGAGAATAAGCTCAACCTCAACAGACCATGTGTTATATCCTCAATTTGGATCCTTACCTTGCATAGATAATCAAGAAAATACTTTATGTAAAGTTAGTGGAGAAAACATGAATAAATTTTTAGCCCAAACAGGAACCCAAATAATAAAAATTAAACCTGATGATTCTCAATATGTTTCTTGGTATGTCCGTTCAACATCCAATACTGAAATTTGGCCGGATAATCTAAATTGTTATTATAGAAATACCTTAAACAATAACCAAAACTCAAGATGGATCCTAACCTCCTATCCGACATATAATGATGCTAATCAAGAAACCAATGGTGTAACTGGTGGATGCACTACTTCAGGATATTATTATCCAACCCCATTTACTAGTGGAGAAATACCTGGACATTGGATGTTTTTCAGACCAAGTGGCTCCACCTCCAATTCAGCAAAAGGGCTAGGAGTTGGAAAAACATGGGTAACTTCTAGTGGTGGTCAAAAATTAGCCGCACAAGGAACACTCTGGATAAAATAACAAAATATTAATTTATCGACGATAAATATCCACTCAAAGCTAGAAAGGTTTTTAAAGGATGCGTACTTTTCCTAAACGAAAGAGAATTTTTTAATATTATGAGTGATAAAGAAACAAAATCTAATGAATATAAGTCTGAAAATATCAAAGTCTTAGAAGGACTTGAGGGTGTTAGACATCGTCCAGCAATGTATATTGGAAGCACTAGCAAACAAGGATTACACCATCTAGTATGGGAAATAATGGATAACTCTATAGATGAAGCAATGGGAGGCCATTGTGACTTTATAACTGCCAATATAAACAAAGATGGAAGTTTCACAATAACAGATAATGGAAGAGGGATTCCCGTAGATATTCATCCAGTTTACAAAAGGCCTGCTGTTGAAATTGCAGTTACCAAATTACATGCAGGTGGAAAATTCGACAAGGGAAGTTATGCAATTTCTGGAGGTCTTCACGGAGTAGGTATTAGCGTTGTTGCAGCATTATCTAAATTAATGAAGGTAGTAATTAAAAAAGGAGGAAAAATACATCAACAAGAATACAAAATAGGAAAACCATTATATGATTTAAAAATCATTGGCGATTGTGATAAAAAAGACACTGGAACATCAGTTACTTTCTTCCCTGACGATACTATTTTCTCAACAGTAAAATTTGATTTTTCAACTTTAGAAACGAGATTTAGAGAAATGGCTCTATTAAATAAAGGATTAAAAATTGAATTTAGCGATGAAATTACTGGGAAAAAAGAAACCTTCCATTATGAAGGTGGTTTAATCGAATTTGTCAAATGGGTAAATAGAACCAAAGAGGTAATTCATACAAAACCTATTTATTTTATTAGAGAAGATAGTAAAGTTATAATTGAATGTGCGGTCCAATATAATTCAGGATATCAAGAAAATGTTCTAAGCTTTGTAAATACTATTAACACTATTGAAGGTGGAACTCATGAAGCAGGATTCAAAACTGCATTAACTCGAGCAATAAATGATTATGCTAATAAAAACAAAGGAAATGCTAAAAATGAAAATTTTACTGGTGATGACGTTAGAGAAGGATTAACTGCAGTAATTTCTGTAAAAGTTCCAGAACCTCAGTTTGAAGGACAAACAAAAACAAAATTAGGAAATAGTGAAGTTAAAGGAATTGTAGATAGTACTGCAATGAAGGCATTTGTAGAATTCTTCGAAGAAAATCCAAGCGTAATTAAAAAAATTATTGATAAGGCTCTTGAAGCTCAAAAAGCAAGAAATGCTGCTAAAAAAGCTAAAGATTTAGTAAGAAGAAAAAATGCATTCAGTGTTGGAGGTCTTCCAGGAAAATTATCAGATTGTTCTTCAAGGAAAAAAGAAGAAACAGAAGTATATCTTGTAGAAGGAGATTCTGCAGGAGGGTCTGCTAAAATGGCTAGAAATAAAGAATTTCAAGCAATTCTGCCACTAAAAGGTAAAATCCTCAATGTCGAAAAATCAAACCTAGCAAAAGTTCTTTCAAATGAAGAAATTGCTAATTTAATCACTGCAACAGGAGTAGGAATAGGAGATCAATTCGACATAACCAAATTAAGATATGCCAAAGTAATTATCATGACTGATGCAGATGTAGATGGAGCACACATTAGAACTCTTCTTTTAACTTTCTTTTTCAGATTTATGCCTAAACTAATAGAAAAGGGTAATATTTACATCGCAGTTTCTCCATTATACAAAGTAAGAAAAAAAGGCGACCACTATGTTTATTCAGATGATGAACTAAAAAAATTAGTTGCGAAATTAGGACAAAATGTAAATGTTCAAAGATTTAAGGGTCTTGGAGAAATGAACCCTGAACAGCTTTGGGAAACAACTATGGATCCAAAAACAAGATTATTAAATAGAGTTACAATTGAAGATGCTGTGAAAGCAGATGAAGTCTTTTCAAAATTAATGGGTGATGATGTAGAACCTAGAAGACAATTCATAGCAGAAAGAGCAAAGGAGGCTGCAATAGACATTTAAGATGGAAATAAGAATAGACATTCAAGAAAGAATCACCATTTTAAATAATAATTCTAATCTTAGAGGATTAGATGAAGGCGAAGCACATGATATGAATTGGGTTAAAGAAATTATATCAAATACAAAAAATCGCATCACATTGATTCCCAAAGCAAAAAATAAGATAATAGGATTATTAATAGCCCAAATATTAGCAGATAATAATATTTATGGAGACAAAAAACATAGAAAACAAAATATTAAAATGAAACTTTTAGATTCTCTTGAAAAAACTAATTATAAAAAAGACCATAAACTTTACTATTATTATAAGGAGAACAAATAAAAATGACAACAGAAGAAGACAAGATAGAAGAAGAAATCGAAAAAGATGAAATAGCAAGAAGAACCAAGAATCAAATCGGTGATGAAAAAGGAGTTGCAGCTTCAGAAATAGTTGAAGAAATGGAAAAAGCTTACATCGATTACGCAATGTCAGTTATAGTTCAAAGAGCGCTTCCTTCAGTAGAAGATGGATTAAAACCAGTTCATAGAAGAATATTATATGCCATGCATACTTTAGGATTAGATCCTAGCAAACCAACAAGAAAATCTGCAAAGATTGTTGGAGAAACCATGGGTAACTATCACCCTCACGGAAATTTAGCATTATATGATGCATTGGTAAGAATGGCTCAAGATTTCTCCTTAAGATATCCTTTAGTTCATGGACAAGGAAACTTTGGAAGCATGGATGGAGATTCCCCTGCAGCAGATCGTTATACTGAAGCCAGACTAAGTAAAATCGCAGGAGAATTACTTTCAGATATTGATAAAGAAACTGTAAAGATGGTTCCTAACTTCGATAACTCTTTGAAAGAACCATCCACACTTCCAGCAAAACTACCTAATCTACTTCTAAATGGTGCAACGGGTATTGCAGTAGGGATGGCTACCAACATGCCTCCTCACAACCTTACTGAAGTTTCTGATGCAATCATCGAATATATTAACAATCCTAAAGCAACAGTTGAAGACTTAATGCAAATTGTTAAAGGTCCTGACTTCCCAACTGGAGGACTAATTACTGGTCCTGGAATTAAAGATATGTACCGAAATGGTAAAGGTAAAATAATTATCCGGGCAAAAACAAACACAGAAGAAAATAAGGGGAAAACTTCCATAATTGTTACCGAAATACCTTACATGGTTAACAAAGCAGACCTAGTAAAAGATATAGCTAGACATGCTACTGAAAAAAGACTTCCAGACATTTCAGATTTAAGAGATGAATCTGCGAAAGGAAAAGTCAGAATTGTAATAGAATTAAAAAAAGAAGTGGATCCTAAATTTACATTAAACAAATTATACAAATTAACCAATATAGAAACAAGTTTTGATGCAAATATGCTTGCTTTAGTAGGAAATCAACCTAGAGTATTAACTCTATTAGACATAATCTCCGAATATGTAAAATATAGACAAATAGTTGTAAGAAAAAGAAGCGACTTTGAATTGAAAAAGGCAGAAGATAGATTGGAAATTGTATTAGGTTTGATAAAAGCACTTGCTAACATTGATAAAATAGTAGAATTTATCAAAAAATCTGCAAACGCCTCCGAAGCACATGAAGGTTTAATGAAAAAATTTGATATGAGTGATAGACAAGCAAAAGCAGTTCTAGAAATAAGACTACAACAATTAACACATTTAGAAGCCGGAAAACTAAAAGATGAAGAAAATAAGCTAAAAGACACCATTACCGAACTACGAAAAATACTTGGAGATGAAAAAGAGATTCTAAAAGTAATCAAAAAAGAAGTAAATGAAATAAAAGATAAATACGGTGATGAAAGAAGAAGTAAAGTCCTTAAGAAAGTTGATGAAATTACTGAAAAAGATTTAATTGAAAAAAAAGAAGTAGTTGTAATGACTACCTTTGGCGGATATATTAAGAGAGTAGATCTTAAATCCTACAAAGAACAAAGAAGAGGGGGCTCAGGAGTTACTGGCGCAGATCTAAAAGATGAAGATTTTGTGACTAAAATGATTACATGTTCAACTCATGATTATTTATTATTCTTCACATCTAGAGGAAGAGTTTACTGGCTAAAAGCAAATGATGTTCCTTCATCTGAAAGACAGAGTAAAGGAAAGGCACTAGTAAACGTTCTAAATCTAAGAGATGAATCTGTAGCTAATGTAATGGCAATTAAAGACTTTGAATCAGGTTATCTAATGTTCGCAACTAAGAATGGAATGGTTAAAAAATTACCTCTAAAAGACTTATCAAAACCAAGAAGTACTGGAGTTAGAATAATGAATCTTCCAGTAGATAACTCTGACAATATTATCAATGTAAGAAGAGTAGAAGATAAACAAGAAGTATTACTAATAACTAAGAAGGGTCAAGCAATCAGGTTCAATTCAGATGAAGTTAGATCTATGGGGAGGGCAAGTTATGGAGTAATAGGCATAGACCTTGCGAAAAATGATCAAGTAGTTTCTCTAGAAAGTTTACCTTTGGATGGAAAAACCACTATTTTAACAGTCGCATCTAAAGGATATGGTAAAAGAACTGACTTAGAAGAATATAGAAAAACTTCAAGAGCTGGAAAGGGAGTAATAAACCTAAGCGTTAATGACAAAACTGGAGAAATAATCGGATCACTATCAGTTAATGATAAAGATTCTATAATAGTTACAACAACGAAAGGAATGGTTTTAAGAACAAGTATGAAAAACTTAAGAGTTATGGGAAGAGCAACTCAAGGAGTCCATGTTGTAAAAATCAAAGAAGGAGATAAATTAGCAGATATAGTTAAAGTGCCTGAAGCCGAAGAAGTTCCAGCAGATTCTGAAGAACAATAGTTAACGCCCTTTACATAACCTATAAATACCCATCTCATCTGAGAAAGCTATGAAAATTCTAATAATTAATGGAAGTCCTCGAGAAAAGTCTTATACACAAGTTCTAGCTAATTTTACTTTTGAATATGCTAAAACTAAATCAGATACAGTAAAAATGATAGACTTATCTCAAAATGAAATTGAACCATTCAAAGGATTAGATATTAACTACAATCAAAAAACAAAAGAATCTGTCGAACATATGCTAAATGCAGACATATACTTAATTTGTAGCCCAATTTATAATGCCTTCTTCAGTTCAGCAATAAAAAATTTATTCGAACACATAGATTATAAAAAGGTCTCTAACAAAAAAGCAGGATTTGTCTTAATGGCTTATGGCCAAATAAGTTTTTTACAAGTACAAAACCAGCTAAATTCTCTAATGAACTATTTTTCAATAAAATCTAATCCGAAAACAGTTAACGTTAACCATAATTCGTTTAATGAGAATATGGATCTAACCAATGAAGAAACCAAAACTAGAATTCAAGAATTAATAAATTCCACAATAAATCTATAATTTTTCTAAAACTATGTTCTGCATTATATATTTCTTTATATAATATATAGTATAAATTAGGCGATGAAAAAAAGAGGAACGTCATTTTTAGCTTCAGCACTGATTTTTTGGAACACTTTAAACTTAGTTCCAGCAGAACCATCACCGTCGGAAAAACCTTCCAGACCTTACAAAGTAGAACTGAAAATTCGTAATGGAGAAGAAAGATATTTAGAAATTTATGATATTTCTTCAAAAAATGAACAATTAGAAACATGGTCTCGTTCATCATTCAAACCAGATGGTTTAGCTGATGCAATTGCAGATCATAGAAATTCAGATCATTTCTTATATGTTGATGAAAATCAAATTAAAAATATGCCTTTAGGTAAAGTATGGCGAAACCATACTTCAGTATATACTAGAATTATGAGTCCTAAAATAAGAAAAGCTGCTTCTGAAGTTCTAAAATATGGTCTAAATCCTTTCTCTTTGAAAAATACTTGCTCAAAAAATCCATCAAAAGCATTTTCAGAAGATTATTTCAGACACATGCCTTCATCAATAGACTTAAGATTTGTCTACCCTGATAGAACCATTCCTTCCGTTGAATTGAGAATTCTAGATTTAAATAAAGACGGAATTCCAGACCAAGTAATAAATATTTCACCTCAGAATGGACAAGAATACACAAATCCTGAAACTGCAAAAAAAATATTAGAAAGTTGCACTAAACTATATTCTAGATATCGAGAAGACTAATCCCAAACATAATATCCATTCATACGATCATATCTAGGTTGATAATAATAAGGTCGATCATACCCTTCTACTCCGTAATCTAAATATCTATAAGGTCGTCTCATACTTGAACTATAATAACCATAATCATCATAATAATGTATATCTTCCTTAGCTAATGAAGTAGTTCTAGTAGTCTTATAAGTCACTGAACCATAACCATCAATATTTCGATTCACTACACTAATAACTTCCCTAATTCTCTCATTATTATATCCATTTAAATTAGAATAATCAGTAGTTAAAGTGTAATAATTAGTAGTTTTTTCAACTTGACTATATGAAGGATTATAATTTGAATATTTATATTGAAAATCATAATCTTGCTGTCTCCAAGAAGGTTTAGGATAGTCAAAAGCGGAAACAAAAGTCGAAAAAATCATTAAACCTAAAATTAATGATAAAAACATCAATACTAATCTTTTATTCATATATTCGAAACAAATCAAGAGTATTTAAAGATTATTTCACCAAAGAATACCTAAGAAAGTTCATTATCAATTATTTCTTTGAGAACTTTGAAAGACTGTGCTCCAGAAACCAATTTGCCATTAATGATAAATGCAGGAGTTCCCGCAATTTTATTAGAACTACCCATTGCAGAATCCTCATCTAACAGAGAATTATATTTCTTAGAAGATATACACTCATTCAACAAATCCATATCTGCCCCCAATCCTTCAGCTAGACTCTTCATATTTCCTAAAGAAGAAACATCTTCCTGATTCTCAAAAGCTAAATCATGAAACTTCCAAAACAAATCTTGTTCATTCAAACACCATCCGATAAGATGTGCTGAGTTTCCAGTACCATGCCCTGGGAAATACTTGAAAACCAATTTAACTTGCCCAGATTCAATATAATTACTTATTATACCCGGAACTGGGGCACTCCATGAAGAGTCTCTTTCCTTGAAACCCTTAGAGATTTCATTTTCTACTCCTGCGGCAACTGCACAATATGGACAAGAAAAATCAGAAAATCCATAAATAGTAACCGGTGCATCATCACTACCTAAAACTGGAGCATTTCCAATTTCTAATGGAATATATTTTCCGTTATTGCCTCCATTCCCATAATTAAATAATCCAAAACCATTAGTAAATAACGCAACAATAACCACTAAAATAATAAGTCCTGAAATATACAACGCTTTATTCGCTTCTTGTTGATTAACATTCACCTTTTCAGACATATTCAAAAAAAGAAATCTGACTATTTAAGTATTTTGTTCACTCCGAAAAAAACATTCAAAAAGAAAATGAGTGGGCTCACCACGCCGCGTGCGATGAGCCCTTTCATCTCAGCCAAGTGAGATGAATATGATAATAATTAACTAAAAATAGAGGTTATAAACTTATTCAAAACTAAAAATCAATCCTTGAAAACATACTGACAATCTTCGCCCGTATAAACAACTTCTCTCATAAAAGCACCAGAATTTTCAAAGATAGTTTTATCAGAATATAATCCATTTATAACATTTGCAACTTCGTTAGCAGCAGCGGCATTATCTCTACCGAGATACTTTGCTTTTAACATATAATTCATATCTCTCTTTTTTGCTTCTCCAACAAGCCAAGATTCCCTTTCACTAACTGGCTCATGCTTTCTAGTTTCAGCTAAAGAAAGCTCTAAATCCGAATCAGTTCTTGCTAATCTACAAACCGTTGGTAACTCAGTCTGGATTTTATCTCTTGAAGCATCGCACTTAAAGAAAGCATATGCTTCTCCAAAATACTTAGCATTATGGCTCTCCCTAGTTACTTTCTTTCCATTTCTATCAACGAAGGCATACCCTTTAACTTTTTTTTCCATACTTTCCTTAGTAATAATTAGTATTTAAACATTCCTATTTGTAACTACTTAAAAGAGACATATATAAACTATGCTCTTTCAATCAAACCTTTCAATATTTAAACTCCTTCTTCTTCCAATAAATATGTTAAACATATTCCAAATACTGGCAGGATTAGGAATTATATTGATATCCTTAGGAATTCTAACACGAAAAAGAAAAAACGCAGACCTGCTCCATATTTTAGGAGGATTATCCTTAGTTTCATATAGCATCAATATAAAAGACCCATTCTTTATTACTCTTCAGATAATATTCATAATTGTTGCAATTTACGACTTTTCAAGAAAAAGAAAGAAATAATCTTATTTACCCCCATCCATCCCCACCGGTGCAACTGGATCAGGAAAATTCCAAGGATTATCCTCTTCATTCTTAATAACTAAAACAATCGTGTCAACAATTCTCAGAAGAATCTCAACAACAAAAATAGTAAGTAAAAAATAAAATATACTATCAAACAAAAGAGGGATTTCAGATAACCTGTCGCCTAAAAATGCAAAGTTAACTATCTGGGGAGACAATAAAAACACAGATAAAGTAATGAAAGGAAATAACTTAGCTAAATCTTTAGACAAATTTTTATTGGTATATGCTAATAACCTAATAGCTAACACTAGAGAAGCACTCAAAGTAAGGATATAACTTACATCTGAATCCTTAGCAATTAACAATAAGATTATTGCCAAAGCTGCTAACCACACTACGATCAAGAAAGGCATAATAAATGCATTTTCAAACAAATAAAGCAAAACTGCAAAAAACTTCCTTCTTTGAGGATGTTGAAAGGAATTATACTTTTTCAAACTCAAATTAATTAAATCTTTCTTAGAAAGAGTATTATAAAACTGCCAAATAAATAAGGAAACAAATACTATAAATACTGCAAACAAAACCAATCCTATTCCTGCAGAAATATGAGGTGGAAAATAATCAATTACTGAATGATGTGCTCCAACAATCCCTTCATAAGCCGTATCAATCACTCCCACCATATTGAATAATACTCTATAGAATATATAAACCTAGTGACGAGAAGTTTATATATTACTTTTTCCATAAAAAACTATGTTAGATATAAAATTTATCAGAGAAAATCCTGAAAAGGTTAGAGAAAACATAAAAAAGAAGGGGCAAAATGAAAAACTAAAAGACCTAGAAGAAGTTATTAAAAAAGATTCTGAATGGAGAACTCTCAAAGGCAAAATAGACACATTGAGAGCAGAAAGAAACAATCTATCTAAAGTGATTAGTGATACAAAAAAAGAAGGGAAAAATACAACTTCTCTGATGAAACAAGCAAAAAAAATTCCTGAGCAAATAGAAAAAATAGAAAATGAAGCAAATAACCTACAAGAAAAAATTAAACAATTGTTAATAAAAATACCTAACATGATGCATCCAGATGTTCCATTAGGAAAAAACGACAAAGATAATGTTGAGCTAAAGACTATCGGAAAACCTTCAAAATTCAATTTCCCAGTCAAAAGCCATGTTGAAATCGGAGAAGATCTAGGTCTTTTTGATTTTTCTTCTTCAGCTCAGACTACTGGAACAGGTTTTTATTATGTGGAAGGAGACCTTGCTCTTCTCAACCAAGCAATTCTGAGATATGCAATAGATAAAATGATTAAACAAAAATATGTTTATGTTGAAACTCCTTATATGCTAAAGTCATCCGTAATAAACAATGTAACAGATATACACGATCAAAAAAACATGATTTATAAAATACAAGATGAAGATCTTTATCTTATAGGGACAAGTGAACACGCACTTATTGGGAGATATATAGACAAAATCATCTCTGAAAAACAATTGCCTATTAAACAAACAAGTTATTCAATGTGCTTCAGAAAAGAAATTGGAAGTCATGGAATAGATGAAAAAGGAGTTTATAGAACTCATCAATTTAACAAAATAGAGATGATAGTTATTTGCCGTCCAGAAGAATCTATGAAATTCTTTGAAGAAATGAAAGATCTCACAATAGATATTTTTAAAGGATTAGAAATACCTATAAGAATCTTAGCAATTTGCTCAGGAGATCTTGGAGATTTAAAACATATTCAAGTAGACATAGAAGCATGGTCTCCAAGAAAAAAAGAATATTTTGAAGTAGGATCCTGTTCAAATCTAACTGATGCACAAGCAAAGCTATTGAAAATAAGATGCAATGGAAAAAATGAAAAATATACTCCTCACACTTTAAACAATACGGCAATAGCAACATCTAGAGCATTAGTAGCGATCTTAGAAAACTTTCAACAAAAAGACGGTTCAATTAAAATACCAGACGTTCTAGTATCTTATATGGGCGGAAAAAAAGTTATTTCCAAACAGGAAAAATAAGTAGAAATCCTTTTAAAAGATCATATTTCTAGAATTCAATGAATTATAGTCCAAAATCATTGATAGCCCTTATAACTGAAGCATATTCAGATAGATTAATACTAGTGGATACTAATGTAGTCTGTCAAGAAAATCACACTCCCCCTTTAAAAAAAGTATTGAGCACAGTGTATAAATCAAAATCAAATTTCCCTCAAAACTTTGAATTAACTGAATATGATCAAAGGCTCTCAGAAATATGGGAAATTGCAAATAAATTTCCAACTGTATTTATACCTGAAGTCGTAAAAGAATTAAGAACCTATCAAAGTAAAACTAATATGTTAATAAATTATTTACTAAGAGAAAGAATGAGACAAAATACTTCTCATTACAATAAAGAAATAGAGCAATTAAAAAAAACACAATCTCATTGCAGACAATTAGGTCAATTTATAAATTCATTTGAGAATATAAATCCCTTAGAAAGATTTTCCACAATTGAAACAGAAAGATATAATCATATCTTTGATTTAGTATACAATACTAGACAAGAAGATGTACATCTCTATACTAAAAAGTACAATTCTGAAAAACTTGGTGAACAATTACAAACGGATGCTCATCTTGCAACTGCGACTATATCTTCATCTTATGATTTTCCAGTTTTATTATTAACTCAAGATATAGGTCTCTTAAAACTCACTACTAGAGTAAAAGAAAAAATAAATTTTAGACAAACACAAGCATATTATCAAATTGATTCAACTCCTAATTATGATTCTGAAATAATAAATCCTTCTAGGATAGAAGTTCACGAACCATTTTAAGTTCTAAATTTTCTCATTTCCTTCCACTCGATTAAATCTTTCAAAATAGAAGGAATCTTGCCTCTTAAAACAAAATTGCCCTTCTCAAAAATTCCATCATGTTTACCTAAACTGATTACCATTGCTCTTTTACTAGATTCATATCTTTTCAATTTTCTTCCTTCTTCTAAATTAATTATATTTGCAACAACAATTTTAGCCTGCTCCTCTGCATTCTGGGCAGTCTTCTCTTCAACAATTGAAGTTATATCTCCTGCTGAAAAGATATTTCTAAAATCATAAACTTGTAAAAAATCATTAACTCTAATATGATTTTTATCTGTGAGAGAATCTCTCAAATTCTTTTTCATGAATCCAAATTGCGGCGAAATTCCAGTACATAAAAAAATAATATCTGATTTAATTAAAGTACCCTTATCAGTGATATAGGTATTTTTACTTTTTTTACCAATTAACTTTTCCTCTAAAATTAAATTAACTCCTCTAGATTTCAAAAATTTCTCTGAATATTGAATTGATTTAAGGCTATTCCTCTGAATTAATTTTTTATTTAGATGAACTAGTGTAATTTCCTTATCTCGATAATAATCTAAAATTTCTCCTGCAAGTTCAACACCTACTAAACCTCCTCCAACAATCAAAACTCTTTTAGCTTCGCAAAGTTGTCGATGCTTATCAAGTAAATTTTTTCCCCTTGTAGCAATAACCACATCCCTATCTTTAATGGGAGAAGAATATCCAGAACCAGAACAAATAACTAAATAATCAAATTTCAACCTTAATTTCCCAAGAATAATTTCTGAAGAAGTTATTTCTTTAACATCCTCAATAATTAATCTTGCTCTTTTCAAATATTTTCTATGACAAATTTGTATTTTACTCAAATGTTCAGGTTCAACAAGTGTTCTTAAAATACTTGGAGTGAATTCAAAATATTCCTTAGAATCTATCAAAATAACATTAAACTTATCTTCTAAACTCCTGGCCACATACGAACCAGCAAAACCACCTCCTATCACTATAACCCTTTTCATAAAATAAAAAAGTAAAAATAAATACTTAAACTTACCTCTTAGCTTTCTCTATAATTGCAAGTATCGCACCTAGTAAGGTCAAAACCACAACTATCCAACCTGCACTAACTGTCAAAACACTAGGAATACTGGGAATTACTAAAACTCCAGAAGTCATACCAAATCCTACTGCCAATGCAATCAAGATTCCAACTACCCACAAAATTAAACTAATTAACATTGCAAGCGCACTTCCAGTCTTTTCAACCGCTCCAGATACCACACTCTTCTTTTTCGCCATATATCACACCTCCTTTCATAAAACTAAATTCTATCAGTACTAATCAACCAATAATTAGAAGCAACTATTAAACTAGTAGCTATAACTACTAAATTAGGTCCTCCGACTGCTCCAGGACCATATAAATAATAAGTAAAAGCAACTGACAAAATTAACAATGTAGATAACAAGGCAGTGTACCTTACTTGCCAATTAATCAATACCGCAATTCCCAAAAGAACTTCCAAAACCATAAATGCCCAAGACAGATATAACTCTATAGGAAAGCCCATAACAGTTAAAATATTAGCCAAACCTTCAGGCGTAATAAAAAAATACTGAACAACTCCTGCAATAATCAAAATCATACCTACCAATAATCGATTAACCAAAACTGCTAATTGAAATTCTGTATACCTCATATTTTTTACCTAATAAAGAGAATGAAAAAGTCTATTTAAATATTCCCCTCAAAGACCCTTTCTCTGAATTTCCTGAACTGCCTTCAAAACTCTTATATCTGGAGATAAAATATAAACATGATCATGCTTAGACCTAACTGCCCGATATAATCTCTGTAAAAAGTTTCTTTGTGCTTTATCCTTATAAAAATCCCAAAAATAATTCTCATGAGTTTTCTTTAACACTTTCCAAAAAGTCCCATTTACATTAGGATTGGGATATTTAGTAAAAACAACAGAATTACAAACATCTCCTGGAAAATCAATTCCTCTGGAACATTTAGTAGTAAACAATATTTCAGATTTCTTATTCTTAAACAAAGAAATGTTCTTCCCAGATTTATCTCCAGTTTGTAATTCTAAAAGTTTTTCCTTAGAAACCAATTTAGATAGATTATACCATCCAATTTCATCTTCGCTAGGTAAATCTTCAAAAGCATTTACATGAACGAGAGTAGGATTATGAACTTTAGTCAAGCAAAAATCTAAACTTCTCAGATAATCTTCTCGAGTATGTTGTTTTGAAGTAAAATTAGAATACCTGCAATCAAACTCCTGTCCAGTCATCTTAATTTCAATAGTTCCTTGATTAATAGTTTCAGCTTCTACAATGCTTACATTTTTAATTCCGAAAATATTTTTTAAAACTTCTTCAGAGTGTACTGTTGCCGACATTAAAACCAAAGCCTTATTCCGATTAACTATTTCTTCAAACTTTTTAGATAAATTAGTTGTAACTAAACTAACTACCAAATCTCCTTCCTTCTTTTTATAAGTTAAATATGTATCGCCCATAAATTCATAAAATTTCTTAGCTACTTCCAAAGCATGATTTCCATAGTTCAACTCATCAAAAGACAATTCAACTTCTAGCTCTGGAGAACTTAAAAGTAAATCTAATATTCTATCCATCTTAGTTTCAGAACTATGATATATCTGCTTCTCATCTACTCCTAAAGCTCGTTTATTTTTCTCTTCAAGCTGAATCATATCGATAATTCCATCAACTTTTTCTTTGACTATCTCATTCTCTGGACTAAAAGATAAAAAAGAACTACTTAAGCGAGTAAGATTAATTTCCTCTTGAGCAGATAATCCATCTAAAAATTCATCGGCCTCATCAATAATGTCCACTTCAGTTTCAGGCTTTCGATCCATAATATTTTCAATTAGATATTTTGCAGAATTAAATATAATAACATCTGCATCTATATATGCTTGATACTGATCATAATAAGAGCAACCTTCTTGTCTATGATAAAAAATAAATTCCTTACCTAGCAATCCCTTATATCTCTTTTTCCTAGCATCTTTCAAAGGCATTTCAAAACTCGCCTCTACTATTGGGCTCCAATAAGGATTAGTAGGCGCAACAGAAATTCTTCTAAACATTTTCAAAGTAGGAATAGATTTATTTTTAATTAACGGATTTTTATTATAATAATCATTTAACAATTGCATATTCTTCTCGGTAATCTTTATCGTATCTGGCAAAAATGGGTCTGCACAACTAACTCCAGGATTTATCAAAGAATCGTGATTTTCTCGCCCAGTAATCATTGCAATTTTCATTTTTTTACCAGAATTTTTCAAAACATATTTATCGGAAGTATAATCTTCTTCATACTGCCTTTGTAAACTTTTAATTGGAACAACTATCGAAGCTCTTCCTAATCTTCTAGCTAAATTTAATGCAATGGCTGATTTTCCAGTTCCACATGCCCCTTTAATAAAAACTACTTTAATTCCTTTCTTAATCAACTTTTCAACTTCATCTACTACATCTTCCTGAGTCTTTCCATTAGAAAATCTTAAGGGATCCAACTTTTTACCATTAGAACATAAACTCCAACCAGAATCATCCCTTACAGGTATAAAATTATCAGTCTTTTCATCTTCATGTAAAAACTTAAGAGATTTAGAAGTTCTTAATTCTTGAACTTCCTCAATTTCATCAAATTCGTTATTTCCATTTTCATCCTTAATAGAAGGACTCCATTTTTTAGAATTCACTTCATTCCAAGCACCATCTATTCCACTCAATTTTCCTTGAGAATTAAATTTTAGCCTCTTCATTAACTTCTTTACAAGAAAGCATTTATAATGATTTCCGTTCTAAACCTAAAAAATCTTAATCTCTATCTATAATTAAAGAATTTTTAGCACCAGAAATAACTACTCTATTAGGAACTGCTCTTTTGACTGTAGAATCTAAAGTGGCGATATATACTCCTTCTTTTCCTTTTGCAATTAAACCTTCATCTACTTTCTTACTACCTAAGCTAATCCTCTTTACTCTTTTACTTTCCAACTGAGTTAAAGCTACTTCCACATCCATTCTTGTATCATGTGCTACCTTCAATTTAAGATCCTTAAGTTCTTGTATAACTTCTCTAGGAACAACTGCTATAAGCCCTAAACTCTCTAATTCATCTAAAAAATCTATTCTCCTTTTAACACATGAAACTGCAAAATTAGCATCTAATATCACCTTCATAATTCTTAGAAGAATATGGAGTATATTAAACTTGTGAATCTAAGATATCTTTATAAATTCTATTCATCTAAATACATTATGGAAGAGGTAGACCATTTTGTTAAAGTTCTTGAAGAAACTCAACAAGCAATAATTCAAAACAATTCTATAAAACTGCGAGAACTATCCAATCAAACAATTCATAGTGCTTCATGTGTTCAGGACAGCAGCAATTTAGCATTAGTAGTAATTATTTATACAATAAGTAAGTTAATAGAAAGAAATGACCACATCCGAATAAAAAATTGGGATAAATTTATAAAACGATTTAATGGAATTCTTTCCTTAGCAATAAAAGCTCTCCGTGAAAAAAAGTATAAAGAATACGAAACATATATTTCACAAGCTAGAACAACTCTTACTTCAGTCTCGCCAACTCTAAAAAATTATATAGAAGAAATATTCAGAAAAGCATCCATAAATAAAGCATCTGCAATATATGAACATGGAATTTCATTAGGAAAAACTGCTCAACTATTAGGAGTAACTCAATGGGAATTAGCAGAATACTCTGGACAAAAAAAGATTGAAGAAGGATATAAAACAATAGACGCTAAAAAACGAGCAAAAATGGCTATGGAGTTCTTATCATGATTGAAAAAGTAGTTCTATTTGATTCTGGACCATTAATTAATTTGTCTTCAAATGGTCTTTTATATATTATTGAAAGATTAAAATCTCAATTCTCTGGAAAATTCATAATTCCTCATTCAGTCAAACATGAAGTTGTAGATAGACCTTTAGGAGTAAAAAGATTTGAACTTGGAGCCTTAAGAGTTCAAAACTTAATCGAAAAAAAAATCTTAGAGCTTCCAGAATCATTAAACTTAAAAGAAGAAGAAATAAAAAATAAAACTAGAGAATTCATGGAAAAAGCAAATCATGCGGTAATGATTAGAGGAAAATGGGTCAATATTGTAAGTGAAGCAGAAATGGCCTGTTTAGCAATCTCATCAATATTGTCCAAACAAAACATAAAATCAATTATTGCAATAGATGAACGTACAACTAGAATCTTATCTGAAAAACCAGAATCGCTAGAACTATTAATGTCTAAAAAACTTCATCAAAACATAAAATTACAATCGCCAGACTTAGAAATATTTAAAGGATTTCAATTTATTCGCTCTCCAGAATTAGTTTATGTAGCTTACAAAAAAGGATTACTAAATTTAAAAGGCAAAAAAGTTCTTGAAGCAGCATTATATGCCACAAAATTCAAAGGCTCTGCAGTTTCTTTTGAAGAGATAGAACAATTAAGGAAATTGGGTTAATAATATTTAGTAGTAAAAACCTATATAAATGCTAAATTCCTACTAATAACATCAAAAAAAGATTAATGAAAGGAGGTTATAAATGGCAAAATCAAAAAACGGAGGAAATCTAATAGGAAGCTGGGCTTTCTTAATAGGATTTATTCTTGCAATAGTTTTGGGAGCAATGAATAATGTAACATCAACAATGACTGCAGTATTAGTAATTGTAGGTATTGTTGTAGGATTACTTAATGTTGCGGATAAAGAAGTAGCACCTTTCTTAATGTCTGGAGTAACGCTTATAATCGCAGGAGCTCTTGGAGGAAATGCACTTTCAACAATCCCTCAACTAGTTAGCATATTGAATGCGCTCCTAGCAATATTCATTCCAGCTACAATTCTAGTAGCTATAAAGAATGTATTTGCTTTAGCAAGAAACTAAATCCAAATATTTTATTTTTATTTTTTTATTATCGTCACAAAACCATGGAATAAATTCCACAAATTTCAACGAGCGTTAATTAAAAATGGGCACGGAGGGAATCGAACCCTCGCCTACTGCTCTGGAGGCAGCCAGACTACCATTATCCTACGCACCCTTGAAATCCTTAACAAAATAAGAGTTTTAAGCTTTACTAATCTTTCTATCATATTCTTAGAAATTCAAAAAACCATTAAATATAACAGAATTTACCCTTTCAACATCTTCGAGAATAAACTCCTATCTCTCCCCAAATATTTATCTTCATCTATATCAAAATCATAGAAATTAACATACTCTTTAATTCTAACAAAATTGGCTCTTCCAACAATCTGCCCACAAGGCAATTCTGAAAATCCAAATTGAACCATACTCTTCTTATCTGGAATCCTAGAATCATGAATTAAAAAGATGCCTCTAAAAGAAGTTTTCCACTTTCTAAGCTCAATAGTTTTCCTACCTTGTAAAATCAGTTCTGTAAAGAGTTGTTTTAACGATGATGCATTCATGATTAATTAAAACAATAAAAGATTATAATTGTTTCCAAAGGGTATAAAAAACATTTATAAACAAAATTAACCTATAATAATCATGACAAAAAAGGGGAAAAGTGAAAGCTCATCACCACATGAAAAAGATAACAGTTTAGAGAAAAAAATCATCGAGAACTTAGTAGAATTGCAAAAAGTTCAAACTAATCTTTCAGAAAAATTCGACAAACTAACAGAACAACTAACAAGTTTATTAGGATTATTCGAAATGGCTGCCAGAAGCTTTGCTGAAAATCCTGAAAATAAGATTGCTGAAAAAGATAAAGAATTCTTAGATAAAGTAGATAGATTATTAGATCAAAATAAAACTATTGCAAAGGGACTTACTTTAGTAGAAGAAAGAATAAGAGAAAGGATGTCTGGAGGAAGGCCAACTATAACTAGAATGCCTCGTGAAGAAGAATCTGAAGATATTGTAAGCTCCACACAAACATCCGGGAGACCTCTTCCTAGGTTTTAATATGCAAAGGGAAAAAGATTACCGAAAATTATTTCTCGAACAATTTGTATCTCGAATTGTTTCAAGCATTTATATTATAAAAACTTATACTGATAAGGATTTTTTTACAAAACCTCTAGCCAATAAAGAAAATGAATCCAAAAATAATAAAGAAATAGAAAATAATAATTCTGAAACTATCTCTAATGAAGAAAATTCAAACGAAATGCCTGGAGATATCTTTGAACATAAAAAAGAAAATGAAAAACCTGAAGAAAAACATTCTAAAATAAATCTTCATCTAAAACCTCATTCCCCTTCAGAAAAAATTGAAAGAATAAATTTAAATGTTGGACATGGAATAAATCTCCCCTATTCTGTAGCCAGTAGAACAAATAAAATTTTAAGAAAACCTCTAATGACGAAAAAACCAGTAATTCATCAGACTCTTAAAAGACAGCTTCCGCCTCCCATGAAACCTGTTCCAATACTCGCTCTCAAAAAAATAGAAGCAATAATTAGAGATCCAGATGTAACCAGTATAGAATGTCCAGGTCCAGATCAACCAATTACTGTAACAAGTAGAGGATTCTCTAGAAGCACACCAATTAGATTTAGTGAAGAAGAGATGACTAATATCTTAAAAGAAGTTTCCCAAAAAACAAGAATCCCATTTAACAAAAAAAGCGTATTCAAGGCAATTATCGAAGATATCATCTTCACCGCAATGGATTCAGAATATCTAGGAACTAAATTCATAGTTCAAACAAAACCTAAAATGCCTTCGTCATCAAGAAGATAATTTATGGGATTGGGACAGGATTAGCCAATACTAATTTGATTTATGGCTTTCGTATATCTGAATAATTTTATCTATGTTCCCTAAGTAAAGCAGAACTTTTTGCTTTACCTTGCCATTTTTATCCAATTTTCCTTCGACAATGTAATAATAAATTTTGCCCTTTATTTTTTTGTTTCTT
>Ga0210057_1000800_pt1 | contig 51172 bp, 48 predicted proteins | sample CryGeyCG2114_010_2_FD_183968 | JGI IMG/M metagenome (GOLD analysis project Ga0210057, IMG submission 183968) | Groundwater microbial communities from aquifer - Crystal Geyser CG10_big_fil_rev_8/21/14_0.10 (SPAdes) (version 2) | ecosystem: Environmental > Aquatic > Deep subsurface > Groundwater ...
TTTGCTGTATCTCCAAGAGCTTTTTTTCCAGATCCTCTTCACGTTTTCGGTTGGGGCTATCTCCGGAGGGTTTCTTTGTTGTGTCGGTATTAGGCATAGTTAAAGTTTAGCATTTACTAGGTATCAGTTTATAAACAGGACTTTAACCGACTAATGTTTTTTGTCCAGCAAAATTTGTGGACAAAAAAGTAAATCTCATCAGCGTTTTACGCTTTTGAATTTTGGATTTGTTTAGAAATTATAAACTGATATGTTTTGCTTGGATGCGTTTTTTCAGAAGAGACGAGGCGACATTTGAAAAATGGTTTGAATCTCCCGTGGTATAAAAAGTGGTCTCGCCTCCTCGGCTATTAAGAGTTCCCATCTGTTGAAGGACATTCTTTGTGTGTTTCGCTATGGCCTTTCCGGAGTCGATCAGCTTCACGTTCTTCCCTACTATTTTTTTGATTTGTGGTTTAAGAAAAGGATAGTGGGTACAACCAAGAACAATAACATCGGCACCCGACTTTTTTATTGGTTTCGTATATTTAATTAAAAGTTGAACAATTTCAAGTGAGTTTAAATTTCCTATTTCCACGGTGTTTTCCAAGTTAGGGCATCCAATATTTATAACCTCCGTGTTGTTAGCGTGTGTTCTAATCAATTCCCGAAGACCCTTGCTTTTGGACGTTGCCGGCGTTGACAAGATTCCTATTACGTTCGACTTGCTGATTGTTGCCGCTGACTTTACCGCGGGTACTGTACCTACGAGCGGGACCCTAATGTTATTTCTTAAAAAATCTATTACATTGCAGGTGACCGTATTGCAAGCGACAATAATAATTTTAGTTTTCTTTGAGATTAAAAAATCGCATATTTTTAGAGTTTTTTCCTCCAATTCTTTATTTGTCTTTTCACCGTATGGAACATTGATTTGATCGGCCACAAAAACATAATGCTCTTTGGGCATTAATTTAACTAACTCCTTTAACACACTTAAACCGCCCACTCCTGAATCAAATATGCCGATGGGTTGGCTATTCATAAACGCATTATCGCATAGTCATTGACTTTGTTTCAAGGATCTGATAATATGCTTATATAGATTGATAAGTCCGCTGAGTGGCGGACCATTTTATTAAATAACCGCCGATAAGTCGCTGATAAGTACGCCGATATAACGCTGATCCAGCCAAGCTGGTTTGAAATTCAGCGACAGAGTTCCCCAGGAGTGGGGATGCCCACACTCCGAGAACCAATCAGCGTAGTAATCAGCGTTAATTCAGCGGTGCGATAAGCGATGTTAGACATTAAGCAATTCTTATTGGCAATCAAGCAGATCGCCGAAGAAAAGGGCATACCCGAAGAGAGCGTATTAGAAACCGTTGAGGCGGCTATTGCGGCTGCCTATAAAAGGGATTATGGCAAAAAGGGCCAGATAGTTAGAGCCAAGCTTGACTCGGAGACAGGGGACATAAAAGTGTCCCAGGTTCACTACGTCGTTGAAGGTGTGGACGAAGAGGAAAATATAACAGGACAACTGCCGCTTCCCGCTGCCGATGTTGACGGTATGTTGAATCGCCGGGATCGGTACCAAGAGGAATCTGTTTCCTCGGCTCAACGCGAGGAACAATTTCGGGAAGAGGACGTCAAATTCAATCCGGAAAAACATATTCTTCTCGAGGAGGCTAGAAAGATCAACAAAAAGATAAAGGTGGGCGATGAGCTTGTAACCAAGCTGGAGACCCATACCGAATTCGGACGCATTGCCGCCCAAACAGCCAAACAGGTTGTTATACAGCGATTAAGGGAAGCCGAAAGGAACGCCATTTTTGAGGAGTTCAAGAAAAAAGAAGGCGAGATAATCAGCGGCGTCATTCAAAGGAAAGAAGGTCCGCTTGTTTTTATCGATATTGGAAAAACGAACGGGATACTTACAACCATGGAGCAAGTTCCCGGAGAGAATTATAGGATCGGTTCGCGGTTGCGATTCTTGATATTAAAAGTTGACGAGACGTCCAGGGGTCCGGTAGTGGTATTGTCAAGATCGCATCCCGACCTAGTTTACGGTTTGTTTAGCATGGAAGTTCCCGAAATTGACAGCGGTTCAGTTGAAGTCAAAGCTATTGCCAGAGAAGCAGGTTCGCGAACAAAAATAGCGGTGACTTCAAAAGAGAGCGGGGTTGACCCGATTGGCTCCCTTGTCGGACAGAAAGGCGTTAGGGTGCAGACGGTCATAAACGAACTATCCGGTGAAAAGATAGATATAATCTTGTGGAGCGACAAAGTGGAGGAGTTCATAGCCAATTCTTTTTCTCCCGCTAAAATTCTTGAAGTTAAAGTCCTGGACGATAGTAGAAAGCATGCCCTTGTTGAAGTATCCGACGATCAGTTTTCGCTGGCTATAGGCAAGAGAGGACAGAATGTCCGTCTTGCGGCCAAACTCACCGGGTGGAAGATTGATGTCAGATCACCGAAGGAGAAGGTTGGGTTTACTGAAATAACGCAGACGACAGACGCGGACAACGAACAGACAGGTACAGACAATAGTGAGGTCAATAAAGACGAGAAATAGAAAAACCGCCGATTTGTCGCTGATAAGTACGCTGATACGACGCCGAAGACGTATCAGCGAATTATCAGCGTAGTCCCTAGGCCTAAGAGCCGGGATCCCGGCCGTGTCAGACACGGCTTAGGGATAATCAGCGTTAGTTCAGCGGTGTATGCGTAGCAATCTCAAGAAATTAAACAATAACCAGGTCAAGGCAATCGTGGAACTTGATCGTGAAGATCTCCAAAAATACTTAGACAAGGCCGAGAGCGTGCTGGGCAGCGATTTTGAAATAAAAGGATTCAGAAAAGGAAAAGTGCCCAAAGATCTGCTCAAAAAAAATCTTGATCAAAATCAAGTTAAGACCTTGGCCCTTGAAATAGCAGTTCAAGACAGTTTGTCGAACCTTATCAAAGATAACTCTCTTGATGTTCTTGATACGTCCCAACTGTCTGTAGAAAATAATGATTCTACCCAGTTAAAGTATTCAGTGCTATTGAGTTTGTTCCCAAATGTGGTGCTTGCGGATATAAGTAACGTCAAAGTAAAAAGACAGGAGATAAAAGTGGAAGAAAAAGAAGTGGATGACGCCGTAGAAACAATCAAGAATTCAAGGGCCAGCTTTAGCAGTAAAAATGACAGCGAGACGGCAGAAGATGGAGATAGGGTCGAGGTTGATTTTGAAGTAAAGAAAGACGGTCAGGTTATCGAAGGAGGCATAAGTAAGAATCACCCCCTTATAATAGGCGGACGAAATTTTATCCCGGGATTTGAGGAACAGTTGGTGGGAATGAAGAAGGGAGAGGAGAAATTGTTCTCTCTTACCGCTCCCGATGACTATTTCTATAAAGAAGTTGCCGGTAAGGAATTGGATTTCAAAGTCATAGTGAATGACATTAAAAAAGTCATAAGACCGGAAATTAACGATGATTTTGCCAGATCGTTGGGGCAGTTCGCCGACTTAGTAGCGCTTAAAGAGAATGTCAAGGATGCTTTAGCGCAGGAGAAAAAGATAAAAGAAAGCCAGAGGACTCGTCTAGAAATACTGGATAACATTATCAACCATTCTAAAATAGAAGTTCCCGACGATTTGCTGACGAAACAGCTTGACATAATGGTCTCCGATTTTGACCACACCCTTCACGGAAAAGGATTGGAGCTCGGGTTGTACTTGGCAAGAATAGGTAAGACTCAAGAAGAGTTGAAAAAGGACTGGACAAAGGATGCCGAAAAACAAGTTAAAATATCTCTGGTGTTAAGGAGATTGATTAAGGATCAAAACATAAAGGCCTCTCAAGAAGAAGTCCAAGAGTTAGTTGGCCAGGTTGTTCAGTCGGCTATAGCTAGAGGTGAAGCCGGTCAAGCTGATATCGATCCGGCGAAAATACAAGAGGAGATTGCCTCAAAGATAGTGAACGAGAAGGCGTTGGAGTATATAGAGTCACAATGCGTGGTATAAACCGTGATGCCAATATGCGAATTTCATGTCCCGATTGCAAAGCAATCGCGGATCCTCGATTTAGTAATCGTGCGAAGCACGAACGAAATCGGGACGAATGATGCGAATTGCGAGTAATCAAAAACCCCGCCTGGGCGGGGTTTTTGATTGGACCGGCGACCCGATACTTGTTGCGGCAATTGTTCTCCTATATAATAGAAGAGTTATTAATTCTCACTTCCCGTAAAACGGGGTGAGAGTTTCATGTCGCGTAAGTACGCAGTCGCCAGTTCAATTTTTATTGTACTTACATTGTACACTAATTTCATCCGTTTGTCAATACCTTCTAAAAACACGCCGACAGTGGCCGACAGTAGCAGACAAAATTCCGCAACTGTCCGCGCCTGCCCCGTACCGTCCCTGCTTAGTGGGGTCTGGTACTGGGGTGAAGTCCGCAATAAGTCCGCATAGTAGAGATGTTTCAATCATTACGTTATTCCAATCTTTTTTTGCGTCTCGGCCTGGCAGCGGTTTTTATTTGGTTCGGAGTGGATAAATTTTTGCATCCGGAATATTGGTTAAGTGCTTGGATCCCTCAAAGCGTTCTCTCGGTTGCCTCAAGGGTCGGTATCAGCGGAATGGATGTTGTCTATGCAAGCGGCGTTTTTGAGTTATTGGTCGGCGCAAGCGTTTTAATTAATATCTTCATAAAGATATTCTCTGTTTTGGCGCTGATGTTTCTGGTTGTTGTTTTATTCACTTTCGGTATAAATGAAGTTATCATCAGAGACGTCGGTCTTATGGGAGGATTTCTGTCTCTCTTGTTTTGGCCGGAAAATAGAAGATATTAAGATATTGAGATATTGAGAAATTTAACTTCGCAAGTTATAGGAAATACATTTTTTCTGATCATGCCAAATTTCGCATGAAGGAGAGGGGGATAACTATAAAGCTGGTCAGAAACGCAGTTGCAGAGCCAACCAAAATGCTGTATGATAAGAAGGGTAGAGTTTTGTTTAAAAAGCTTTATAAGAAAGCAGGGACCATTAGACTTTTGATGGTGGCTGGAGCGCCAGATAAAAACGTTTTAAGGGTCATCACCGTTATTGATACGTCTAAAATTAGAAAATACCTATGAACAAGAAAAATCCAAAAATATCATATGACCGAAAAAGCGGCGTGCTTTCGATAGAGGCCAAGCGGGGAAAGAGTGTTGACTCTGATATTCAGGGGAATATTGTTGTCGACTATGATAAAAAAGGAGATATAATAAGATTTAATCTCTATGATTTTGATTTTAACGAGTTTAAAGGTAGCGCGAAGGCGATTGAGGACTTTTCTCGAAATTCCAATTTTCCAATCGTTGCCAGATAGTTTTGAAGCAGAGAACCTTTTAGGGCGTCAACATTTGGCAAGTTCTCGGCTTTAGTTGTTAAATAAAAGTAGGTAATTATTTTTTAAAGAATTTGTTGCTAAACCACTTGCCTCGAAAGAGGCAAGTTCTGTAAAGTACGGCTTTGCGGATAAAACTTTAAATTGTCACCTTTTAAACAGTGCTTAAAAATATCTATCTAGATCATGCCGCCTCTACTCCCATAGATAAAAAGGTTGCCATAGAGATGGCTCGGGCCGTCAAATTGTATGGTAATCCTTCTTCACATAACGACTGTGGCAGGGAAGCGCGCGAATACATAGAACAGGCCCGGATGAAAGTAGCCGGATTTTTAGGCGCGCATTCAGATGAAATTGTTTTTACTTCTTCCGGAACAGAGTCTAATAACCTGGCTATTTTGGGGTTGGCCGACTCTCGCAGTAAGGGGGAGATAATTTCTACACCCATTGAACACCCGTCGGTACTGAAACCGTCGGAGTTTTTAAAACAGAGAGGATGGAAGGTTCAATTTGTTAGAGTAGACAAAGAGGGAGTGGTTGACCTTGACGACTTGAGGTCAAAATTAAACCCAAAGACCACCCTTGTGTCTGTAATGTATGCCAACAACGAGATAGGCACTATTGAGCCGATCGTAAAGATAGGGAAACTGGTCAGAGAGTCTGGAAAGGCCTTGTTTCACGTCGACGCTTGTCAGGCGACGGAATATCTGGATATGAACGTGAACCATCTTGGCGTTGATCTGCTTACTTTTAACGGTTCCAAGATATACGGCCCGAAAGGGGTGGGCGTCTTGTATGTAAGAAGGGGAGTTAAGCTTTCTCCCATTTTGCTAGGTGGGGAACAAGAGGGGGGTTTAAGAGCGGGAACCGAGAACCTGATGGCTATCGGCGGATTGACCGTGGCGTTAGACAGGATAGATAAGAAAGAGAACAGACAGCTTAGTAATCTGCGAGATTATTTTGTAAAAGAGATACAAAATTTACTGCCGGACATAAAAATTAACGGCCCTGTGAACGACCGACCACGCCAGAGGACGGGCAGGCATTCAATGTCGGTCATTCACAGGTTGCCGAATAACGTGAACATATCAGTGCCTGACCTGACGAGCGAGGTGCTTTTATTGGAACTTGATAAATATGGCATCTGCGCCGGAAGCGGCTCTGCCTGCACTTCTCACGCCGTTGAGCCATCCCACATGCTTAAAGCTATTGGCGTTGACAAGAAATACTTGGATGGCGCTCTACGGTTCTCAATGGGCAGACAAACGACAAAAAAGGAGATAGATTATATCCTTAAAGTGCTTCCTAAAATAGTTAAAGACCTCAAAAAGAGGTATCAAAAAATTGAAAAATCCGGGTTTTCTGGTATAATAATCCCGTAGTTATGCCCTCGGCCTCACACCTACTCGGCATTTGGCTTCGCCAAACCGAAAGGTAGATGTCGAGTAGGTATGAGGCCCTCGTAGTGAAATGGATATCACGCGACGCTTCGGACGTTGAATTGGGGGTTCGAGCCCCTCCGAGGGCGCTAAGGTTTAAAATTTATACCCGCCCATAGCTCAGTTGGTAGAGCAATCGACTCTTAATCGATTTGTCCCAGGTTCGAGCCCTGGTGGGCGGACCAATTCAACCCAAAACCGCCGTACGGCGGTTTTGGGTTGACGATTTATTTGTGTGAAGCCATTTGTGGTTGGCGATTTGTAGTACTAGGAGACGATCTCAATTCTAATTTTTTTAACTCCGAATTCTTTGGCTGTCTGTCTTTCCGGGAACCAGATGTCTACTCGGTGCCAGTATCTCCTGTTCATTCTGTCTTCAACGACGAATACCTTGTTTCCGTATAGGTCTGGTATTCTGAACTCTGTTCCGAAGGGCAAGAAGTTTGCGGCCACGATGCCGTCTCTGACGCGAGTGTTTCGAGCGGTAATGAATGGTGTATCATCGGTCTGGTCCGGAGTAGAGGAGTAGGCGGTAGCCGTAACAGTGAATATTTCTTTTGCCGGAGCGCTGGAGTATTTGTTAAAAGGAGGCGCGGGAATGTTCTCATTAACCAACCAACCCTCAAAATTATAACTTTGTGTTTCACTCGCGTCCTCTTCTTTTAGCTCCATTTTCTTATCGCTTACTCTGTCGAGCGCTCTGCCTACGGAAGAGTCAGACCCAACAATGAATGAATTGCCAGTGGCATTATACAGCCAATTGAATAATGCCGCGTCAGCCGGGTAGACCGGTACCAAAATAGCCGTAAAAAGAGCTCCTGTTATTGCTAGTTTTTTAATCATATTTTGTTAATACAGATTTCCACGGATTTATTGCCTCTGATTTCCACTGATTATCTGTGGTAATCTGTGGCTCTAAATCGGTGGTTATCGTGTGCTTTTAAGCACTAAAAAACGGCTTATCAAGCCATTCCTTTGTATTTAGACCTTTCTTAAGGTTATGCTATAAGTATAGCAAATTGGGGTCAAAAAGTCAAGGACGAAAAGGCCATAGTTTTTTGAGCATTTTTACCCCCGGTTTGGCCGAAATAATGAGAAAAATTATGCCGGCAACGATCAGAAACCCGTCATAGCTCCAGCGAGCCGGATCATCGTCAATCAGTTTGAGCCAAAAAGCAAATTCGTCAAACGCCAGACCGAGTCCGAAGCCGTAAAGAAGAGAAATAAGATATTTTGCTCGTGGTCCGCCAAAAATAAGAGCCAGATATCCGGAGATCGCCAGTACAGATATTCCCCAGACAAAGTGATGAACATGGATACCGGCGATTGTGATATTTAGTCCCGGCGCCATTAAGCTTACAAATCTTGCCAAGATGAACGTGATTAAAAAAGCCACCGCTATCGGAAAAGTGAGGGAAACATAAAGACCCGGTTCTTGGGTAGTAACCTTGTGTCTTATCGCCCGATGCATTCGTGAGAAGATGTTGAGGATAAACATTTTGAGCGGGTGAACGGAGTCGAACCGTCGTCCTGGCCTTGGCAAGGCCATATAATAACCGCTATACGACACCCGCAATTATTAAGTATAATATAGCCCCAAAATTGATTTTAATCAACGCTATGTGTCATATTTAGAATAAAAATATTGTTGGGACAAATCGAGCCACTTCATAATTTTTTCTTTGAGTTGTCGGCTGTTCACGCGCATAAAGCAAACGCCGTAAGAATTTCTTTTTGTAGGATGTCGACCTTGGATTGTTGTAGAACTTCTGAACTGGGCTAATGAAATTTTAGTGGCTTTACTCCATAGGTTTTTTTGAACCCTTTCGATAAGGTCGGGATAGAGCAACAAGCGTACCGTGATTCTTTCGGGAGAAATATGCATGGTTTTTGTAAGAAATAAATAAAACAAACGAATAAGGTGAGGGTCGCTGTTAGAAAGAGCAACTTGGCTATTTTCTAATTTTTTGTCACCTTCTCCCCAATAAAGCATTAGCCCGACTATAAAAAGGGGATCGTTTTTAAGAGTTTCGAACTCGTTACTAGCTTCTTCTCGATAGGTTTCATGTAAATCTGCCCAACGTTTCTTGTTGGCGGCGACAATCCTTTTAAGTTTTTCAGGGAAGGCGAGGGACGCTTCTTGGCCCAACTTATCGCGTATATCTTGCGACCAGAGTTCATGCCTAAACCAACCAGCCAAAGTACCCAAAGGAATACCAAGTTCCCGGCTTATGGTTTTATAGCTTTTGTTCTGGCGCCTCAATTCAAATGCTTTTTCTTTGTCTTTTCGCATTTGTGGATATGTCTACCCTTAACTATTATGTGTTATAGCTTTATTATACCATGCGGGTTCGGTTTTTGTGGGTAAAAGTGTGGATAACCCCGCTTTTGAAAACAGAATCCAAAAGAAAAGTCGGAGGCATCAACATCTTTTTAGAAATAAATGGCCCTCTTTCTTGTTAATTGTTTATGCTGAAAGCAATCTGTTTTCAAGGGCGAGGGTAAGTAAAATTAAAAAGCCCAGTCAGGGCTTTTTAAGCTTTGTGCCGGAGCGCAGAATTGAACTGCGTTCAACCGCTCTTCAGGCGGATGCTTTACCATTAAGCTACTCCGGCTTCCTTGGTTATTTTTGTTATTTGATGTTAATTATATAATTTTCTTTTTCCTTGCTCTATCTGCTTGCCATATTCTTCCGGATCGAAATCGTTATAGAAAAGAATACTGCCGTCTTTTTTACTTCTGATTACAAACTCACGTTTTCCGTCGCTTTCTTTAATTTAAACTTCGGCTTCGGGCACAGGATTACCCTCTTCATCCTTCTTTTCAACCAAATCCATTGCCTGATCCAGAGCTCTTGCTTCTTCACCAACAAGAATTAAGAGTTCCGAAAGTTTTCTGAAATTGGTTTGCTCTATTTCTGCCGGCGACTGTTTTTTGGGTTGTTCTTTTGATGTTTTCATAAAATTGTGCGCACGCCCTGACTCGAACAGGGAACCTTCCGCACGTCAAGCGGACGCTCTAACCAATTGAGCTACGCGCGCTCTGGTGCGGATGGTGGGATTCGAACCCACACGCCTTGCGGCACCACCACCTCAAGATGGCGAGTATACCAAATTTCTCCACATCCGCTTCAAATGTCAAGTTCTTTAGTAATTTTTAGGAATATTCTACTATTTTTTGACTGAATATGATTATGAACTTTAAGGATATCGCGTATTTTTCGCTTCTTCCTTTCTAGACACGGAACCTGCTTACTATAAAACATTTTATTTATCAAAACAAGCGACTCTTTTTTCGCAAAACGAAGTTGATACAGAATTTGTTTCTTTTCGTGTTTTGTTATGGCAATATGCCCGTTTATACCGATAGTACTAGTGAGTTGTTCCTTAAGCCATTCGGTAAAATTTTTACTTGCTGAAGAGAAAGAGATATAAAACATATGGCTATTAGCCCAGCGGGGATCCATATATGAATAAATACTACCGTCTCCATCAAAACATCCTCTGGCAAAATCAATGAAAAATTGTTTCGGTATTTTAAGAGGGCCAAGTGTTAAAGATTTTCGAGGCGTCAGGCCTATACTCGTAAGCCACCTGTAAAGCCCGATGTTCCCAAATTGGATATAGGGACACATGTTTTCGGAAGAGCCACTACTTTTATAACCAATTTTATTTGAAAGCATCATTAAGCCCTTGAATAGTTCAACTAGCTGAATGTCGCCCGATGTGAAATTTATATGTCGGCCGTCTTTAGAGAGGCAACCATCAGTGGCGATAAGACCCACGCAATATGCTAAATTAGCAGTCCATTCTCGGGCTTCTGCTTCTCTTGGTTTTGGTCCACGTTTTCCCATATCTCAAGTATACTACGTCTACCAGTTTATTGAAGGGGATAACTTTTAAAATTAAGAACCCCCCGTCTGAATAGACGAGGGGGGGGGATTCTTATAGAGATTATTCGGTTGTTTTTGTAGAAGCAACCGCCTTCATCTTCCTTCTTGTTTCTCTGGCGGACTTGTCTCTCAAGTAGTAGAGTTTTGATTTTCTGGTGCCGGCCTTCTTTACGACCTCTATTTTTGTGATGGTTGGTAGGCGAAGCGGGAAGGTCTTCTCAACTCCAATGCCACCCGAGACCTTTCTTACGGTTATCGTCCCTCCGGGTTCGTTGCCGTGTTTTCTGGCTATAATGATGCCTTCGAACGCCTGAACTCTGGATTTTTCACCCTCTTTTATCTTTTGAAAAACCTTAACCGTCCAGCCCGATTTGAGGTCGGGGTAAGGTTGTTGACCGGAGTTGTTTTGGTTGAATATATCCATTTTATTCATAGCTTATTATTCTAGCGCATTTAAGGTATTTTGTAAATCCTCCGGCAGGTCTGTTTCCAGCGTTAATTTTTTACCGTCCGGAGTGACAAATTCTAGTTTATAGGCGTGAAGAAAAAGGCGATTAAGCCCCGGCGGGGGAGAGGATTTTTTAAATCCATAGATCGGGTCTCCCGCGACCGGCGTGCCTATGGAGTTAAGATGAACTCTTATTTGGTGGGTCCGGCCGGTCTTTGGGATGACCTCTAAGAGAGTATAATCTTTGTAATTTTTTACGGTTTGATATTCCGTCACCGCTTCTTTTTTATCTATCAACTTGTCGCCGATTATTTTGGTTGTTCTTTTAAGCCCAATCCTGCCAAGGGGGGCTGATATGACGCCTCTCAAATCTTTGGGCCTACCATTCACCAGGGCAAGATAATGTTTTTTGATTGTTCTTTCTTGAAACAAGTTTTTTAAATAAAAAAACGTCCCATCATTCTTGGCAACTATTAGTAATCCCGACGTGTCCTTGTCCAGGCGATGGACGACGCCCGCGCGGAGGACCTCGCTTCCCGAAGCGATGAATGGTTCACCGACGTTTTCCAGTTCAGGATATTTTTCTATCAACCAACTAGTAACGCTGTCCTGAGTGTCGCTTATGTTCTTAGGATGAGTTATAAGGCCGGCGGGCTTGTTCAAGATCAGCAAATTTTCATCTTCGTAAACGATTGAGATTTTCATCTTTTGAGTTTTTGCTCGAGATCTTCTGTCAACTTGCGAAGTTGTTCTATATCCTTGCCTCTATCTCTTGATTTGGCAAAGACCTTTTGAACCAAGCCGGAAATTGTCTCCATAAGTTTTTCTGATTTGGTGTCCGGGAAAGAAAAAGGAGTTCTTTTCTGTTTTTTCTTTACCGCCGACTCAATATCAACCACATCAGACGGTTTTTCCGGCTTGGGCCTTTCTTTTGCCGACGGTATTAATTTCGTGATTTTTTCCGGTATTGTTTTGTGGGCGATGGAGGGATTGAGCCCCCGGCCTTCTCGGTGTAAACGAGACGCTCTACCACTGAGCTAATCGCCCCTGGTGGGCCTGGATGGAGTCGAACCATCTTCTGAATTTTATAAGAATCCCGTTTTGACCGTTAAACTACAGGCCCAGTTTGTAAAATTTTACGCCTTTTTACGTCCTTGGTCAATTCAGTTTTCAATGATACCACAGTAGACCGTTTATAACGTTTCATGTGAAACATTATAAACGGTCTACTTTTCGGAGACATAAAAACACAACAACTCTTGCTGACAAGTTATATTCAAGATTAGGAGACGAGTGCGTAGAATTCCTTTTGCTCGAGAGTTTCTTTAGAGATAAGTTCCCGAGCGATCTTGTGGAGAGTTGCTATTTTTTGAGCGAGTACTTTCTTGGCCGTTGATAGACCGTTTGAGACCAATTTCTTGACCTCCGAGTCAATTTGGAAAGCGATTGTTTCGGAGTAATTTTTAGTGTGTCCCATTTCTTTACCCAGAAACACCAGCTCGTCTTTCTCTCCGTAAGTTATCGGTCCCAGTTTGTCTGACATACCGAATTGGGTAACCATTTTTCTGGCAAGGTCGGAGGCAACTTTCAGGTCATTGGTTGCGCCCGTGGTCGTGTCTTTGAATATGCTTTTTTCCGCAGCATAGCCGCCAAGAAGCACAGCCAGTTCCGATTCAAACTCTGCCTTAGATCTCAAGTGCTTGTCTTCGCTTGGCAATTTCAAAGTGTATCCGCCGGCTCGTCCTCGGGACACGATAGAGACTTTGTGTACCGGATCGGAGTGGGGAAGCGATACGGCGACTAGAGCGTGTCCGGCTTCGTGGTAGGCGATTATTTCTTTCTCTTTCTTTGAGAAAATGTGGCTACGTCTTTCAGGGCCTAAAATAACTTTTTCAATCGCTTGAAATATGTCTATTTGCCGGACCTCTTTTTGATTTTTTCTGGCCGCCAGTATTGCCGCTTCGTTGATCAGATTTGCCAAATCGGCTCCGGAAAATCCGGACGTACGTTCGGCAACCACTTTTAAATTAACCTCCTTCGCGAGAGGTTTTTCAAGTGAATGAATTTTTAGTATCGCTTCTCTGTCGCTCATTGACGGCTCGTCCAGTATCACTCTTCTGTCAAACCGACCCGGACGCAAAAGAGCCGGATCCAATATGTCGGGGCGGTTCGTCGCCGCCATGATGATGACATTGTCTTTGGTGTCAAAACCGTCCATCTCAACCAGTATCTGGTTCAATGTCTGCTCTCTTTCGTCGTGGCCTCCGCCAAGACCCGCGCCTCGATGTCTCCCGACTGCGTCTATTTCATCTATGAATATAATTGACGGGGATGTTTTTTTAGCCAGTTCAAAGGTATCGCGGACTCGATTCGCGCCAACACCTACAAACATCTCCACAAATTCGGAGCCCGAGACGAAATAAAAGGGGACATTGGCTTCGTTGGCGACGGCTTTGGCAAGAAGGGTTTTGCCTGTTCCGGGAGAACCGATGAGCATAATGCCTCGCGGTATTCTCGCGCCAAGCTTGTGGAATTTCTGGGGGTCCTTCAAAAATTCAACCACTTCTGATATTTCTTCCTTGGCCTCTATCAGTCCGGCTACGTCTTTGAATGTAACTTTCTTTTTGCCGTCCAGATTTGCCAGCCGCGCTTTTGTTTTTCCGAAAGACAGTGCCTGCATTGAGCCCTGTTGGGCTTTTGAGAACATAAACCAAAAGATGAGCAGTATCAAAAGAAATGGTAAAATAATTGGCAAGGCCGTTTTTAAAATTACCGCAAGCCCGCTCGCGTCTTTGACTTCAACTGAAATGGCCGATAATTTTTCTTGCTCGGCGCCAAGGTTGGCCAGCGTTTCAAAAGCGGAGACAGATGTTTCTTTTTTTGTCTCTAGTAACTCGCCTCCGGTAAGTTTGATTTCAAGCAAGTCCTCCTTGACCGTAATACTCTCCACCTCTCCGGCGTTTATTTTACTCACTAATTCAGAAAGTGGAACGACTGTCTTTTCCGGCGACTGAAACAAAGACGCAAAAGCCGCCAGCACCAGTAGCGAAACAAAGATTATTAAGATGTATTTTAGGATGATTTTCATAATAATGTTCTATCTTACCATAATTTGATTTATTAAAAAGAGGGGCGTTGCACGCCCCTCGCCTGTATAAAAAGTGATGGGATCAGGCAACGCCCATTATATCAAGACCTTCCAGAATTCTCATGACATGTGTGTAGTACACATATGTAGTCGGAACCAGAGGATTTTCCCGGTCCTCTTCCGGATTTAGGTAAAATTGCTTATTATCCCACATCCAGCGGAGAAAGCTTACCGGCAGAAGAGCAAATCCGCCGATCTCGCATATTTCTTCCGGATCGGTTTTTTTACCGACCTCTTCCTCGTCTACTCCGAGGGCAATAAGCTCTGCCCGTGAAAGAGTATTTATACTTAGTCCCTGTTGAGCGATAGCTTCAGTACAAACGCCTTCGGCGACGAGGTCGTTCTTCAAACTGAGAAGAAATTCTCTAACCTTTGAGTTAAACCAATCAACCTCGGTAAGATAGTAGTTCATCGGATTCAGGAGTAATTTCTCCTGTGGCCTCAACTCGATATGGACCTGTTGTCCGTCGGTATAGGGTACCCAACGAATCAAATCACCAGTCCTTTTGTCCAATATCAGAGCCTTGTTTTTTTCTCCCGGTATTGGAATTAAGTGAGCCCTGATGACTCCTATCCCACTCTCATTCCCGCCTTCTCTAATGGCGGCTCCCTCCTTTGTTTCAAGCCACTCGGGGTTTTGTCCGCCTCCCGGCATTCCGTAAGCGGCCGGCTTGCCCTTTATCTTGCCGCCCCGTTGTCGGGTATCAAATCCCAAAAGTTCGTCCAACGGTTTTTTCCTGCCCTTATCGGCGTGGTTATAGACCAGAAAAATATTAAGTTCCGGCGAAAACTCTTTATCCCTTATTGGAAAGATACAAAACGATGTTGGAGAAGACGGTAGTCCTCTCCAATCAACTGACTTGGGTTTTCCCCATCGTCTGGCCATTAGCGGCCTCCTTCCTTGGCTGTATTATTACATAAGTTTATCTGTCCGTCAACCCCGCGACACTAACCCCTGTGGATATCCGACATTGAATGTCGGATATCCACAGGTTGGGGTTATAAATTCAAAGCAATTTAAAAGGCCCCTTCTTTTGGTCGGGGCCATTGCAGCTAAATCGCTGCTAAAATGATATCTTTCTGCCATTCAATCCCCAGACCAACTTCTTTGGGGGATGGGGCAAGGAACGAATCCTTTCGGCAAAGGAGTTGAACGACTCCTCGCCGGGGCAATGGTGGACGATGAGCGTCTCCGGCCTTGCGAGCCGAACTCGCTCCACCAGCCCGTTTTGATAGTCGTGGGACGAGAAATCAAAATGTCGAACTTCGCAACGGACATTGACATGAATCGTCTCGAATCGTCCATTAACGAACTTCTCCATCTTGATCGTCCGACCACGCTTGATCTTAAACAACTTCTGCGTGGTTGAATCGTCAAAGATGTGGCTGGTGAAGACCACCGCATTCTTCTCGCCTTCGAGAACCACCGGCGCGTAAGCCGATGCGGCAAAGCCCTGATCAAGGGTCGCCGAGGGAGCGATGATGGGCACAAAGCCGTGAACGCCGGCGGCATACTCGGCTCGCTGTTTCCAAGCGAGGTCCTTCTTGGCCTTGTCTTCTTCGATGAAGACGACCCGGCCGTCTCGGAGCCGCTTTTCAATGTCCGACACTTCAACCCGGATGTGGGCGCGGGCAAGGCCGTCAACGACAACCTTATAGCCAAGGTCGTTCAACCTGACCAACTGATTTCCGGTCTTGGTTCCCGCGAACTCGGCACAGAGGAGAACACCGCCTCTTGCGTCAATCGATTTGACGAATTGGCCGAATTCCTCAACCAACCGATCGCGGGACTTTTCCATCCGGCGGCCGCCGTTGGTTGCCTCGGTAACCATCGTTCCGGGACGGCCAAAGAAGTCGCCCAGAAATTTATCTGGTGGTAGAAGCACACCGCGAGCGTTTTCCTGATCATGACTGGCGACGTCGCCGGTCAGATAAAGATATTTGCCATTCGGCAGAATCATATACGTGGATACCGCGCCGACATCATGGCCGGCGTCATAGAATCCAATCTCCCATCCCGGCCACATACCGCGCAAATCTTTCCGCGAGTCAAGCCAGTATGGAGCGTCAAACACCCTCAAGTTGGGATTGTTGTAGAACGCTTCGGCCATCTCCTCAGTGAAGATCGGCTTGGAAACGGGCAAGTTCTGCCGCGAGGCATTCCTTGCGTCGTTCCTCCAGATCTTCAGAGAATCTTCAATGGCGATACGCGCGCCTTCAAACGTTTTGGCTGATATCCAAACCATGGCTTCGGGGTGATGCCAGACAAGCCGGACAAGCGCTCCGCAATGGTCAAGGTGCTTGTGGGTAAGAACTATCAGATCAATACGTGTTCCGACGAGCCAGTTGCCGTCGGGAATGTATTGGGTCTGAACTTCGTCGTTCTTATCAAACCCCACGCCGCAATCGGCGACGATATTCTTTCCGCAAATGCGGAACATGTGCATGGTGGCGCCAATGACACCTCGAATTTTCTTGCCGTCGTTGTCCATCCGGTACTCGCCAAGCTGGAGGTACCAGTTTCTGTCATTGCTCACGTTTAGCGCCCTCCTTAGACGCTGGTTCTCGTATTTGTATTTGTATAAGAACTCGCTGATAGTTACTAGAATTTAGAAAAAAGTAGAAAGTAGAATCTAGTAGTTATTAGTGAGTGCTTATTACTGTGCTCGGGTAAATATTAAAACGCCCCGGGGAGGGTGGAGAGGACGATGTCCTTCCACCCTCCTTCCGGGTTGTGCGTCCCTCACCAGAATCCGGTGAGGGGTGTGTCGCCGCTCTTAGCGGCGGCTCTGACGACCCGCGGTCGCCGCGTGGGGGGAGTTGCGGTAACGACCGCCGCCCCGTTCCACGCGCTGGCCGTCCTCGGTCACCAGGCCGAGAGCACGGGCGTTCTCGTCCTTGCGGGCGAGATACGCCGCGCGGTTGGCGTCCTGCCGGGCGTTTTCCGAAGCAACGAACGCTTCGGCCTCCGCCTTGCCGAACGACTTCACGAACCACCCGGCGTCCTTGTACGACGCCGACAGGGAACGCTGGTCACGCTGACACAGCGGACCCAACACCCGCAGCTTGGAGTGCTGGTTCTTCGGATCCACGGGGATCGCGAGGTACGCCCCGCGATACGCGATGCCCGTCGGATTCGACTCCGAGATGACGCGTTCGTCGGTCTGGAGCGACCCTGTCGTCGGGTCCACGTGCGCCATCCGCACTGGCTGGAATCCGTAGGTGCACTGACCGCTGGGGGCGGTGCAGGTCACTTCCGGCCCGTCGTACGCGATGACCTCGCGGACTTCGTCCTCCGTCAGCGAGTGGCCGAGCGCTCGTGCTCGTGCGACCCACAGCCAGCTCGGGATTGACTTCCCGAGCACCAGGAACGCTTCCTGGCCGTCCTTGGTCCGCGGGGGGTACGGGAGGCGATCGCTCGCCTCACCCTCCTTGGTCGTCGCATCGGCGGCCGTTGCCGCCGTGGCCAGCTCCGCCTGTTCGACGTCGCTGAGGTTCTCGGTCGAAACCGGAACCTCGTCTGACGCCATTTCCCAAACCGCTGACTTCTTGGCCATAATGGCCTTCCCTTCTGCCCGTAATGGGCATTGACGTGTTTACGAATCCCTCCCTTCGCCTCGCCGAAGCCTGTTCAGGCGAAGGCGGGTCCTCTGTCCGCTCGAGCGGGTTGCAGAAAAGAGGGGATTTAGGGCCGTTCAAGCCACAAATCACCTCTTTTCTGCTCGCCGAGTCAAACTCGGTTTTAGATAGTAATAATTAATGTTCTATTTTCACTATACTCCTTTCACAAAAAAAGTCAAGCCCCGACTGTGGTCGGGGCCGGCGGACTATAGTCCGCTGAAATTTATGGGGTAACCAGCTGAACTTTATTGCCGGCGAGCTTCAGCTCGCTGGCTTTGTTCAGGATTGAAACCTTGGGGCCGATGCCTCGGCTGATGACTCGACTTTCCGGGGTGGACACTTGCTCTCGCCCGCCCTCATAGACCATCACCGGCTTGCCGTCCGGCTGGATGGCTTCTTTTCGGCCATTGCAGTCCAGCATCAGGACATCTTGCTCCTTCTTGCCGGTTGTGCCGTTCTTGTTCAGATATAGATTCAGATGAATCATCGTTGTCCAAAGATTTGACTTTGTCAGGTCAATGAATATGCTGACTAGTTGATGAAACCTTTCAACAAAATCCGGATGAAGCAGATTGTTGGTTAGATACTGGCGATGGCAGAACGTGAAGCGCACGTCACTTCTGCCATCTGCTCGTTCGTTGGCTCTCGCGCCAACTAATATATAGTCACCCATGGTGTAGAGCAGGCCGGTCCGTAGGCCGGCGAGCCACACGTCGGGTGTGGACGGCATAACCTGCACACCCGGAACAGTCGGGGTAACCCCAGAGCGATTGATGGGTAGCCGGGGAATACGATCCGGCACCAGTTTGCTTTTCATCAGAAATTTGAATACCACGAGCCGAACCGATGGCCCGAGGGTTGCGATGGTTGCGGTTTTGTCCACGTTGTCTCCTTTGCCCGCCGAAGCGGGACCGAGGTTAACGAACTAACGACTTCCTCAATTATACATCATAAATAATCTCAAGTCAAATAAAATTTAAACGGCTCACCCGGTGAGCCGTTTAAAAAAGTAAGCTATGTTGGACTTTACTCTAGTGTCAACACTATCTTATGATCTTTAACATCAATACTGACGATAGCAAAGTCGTATTCTTCTCCCGACTTAATGACATCAGTCGTTCGGGCGGGCTTGCCGTCTTTTGTTGTTTCCTCCGATGGTAAGAATCCAATAATGTCCTCCGTTAACTCCACAAACGCTCCGCTTGAGCGGACTTTGATGACTTTGCCTTTGACCTTCTGTCCGACTTGGAATTTTTCTTCAACTTTTTCCCACGGGTCGGGTTTCAGGGCTTTCAGTGATAGGGCGACTCTGCCTCCGTCCAAATTTATTATCTTGGCTTTTATTTTATCTCCGATATGGAGAACTTCTCGCGGGTCTTCTATGAACTTCCAGTCAATTTCCGAAGAGTGTATCAGGGCATCCAAATTATCGCTCAATTTTACGAAAGCTCCGAAATCAGTCACTTCGGTTATTGTGCCGTCCACCATATCGCCGACATTGAACTTTTTGAGCTCTTCTTTGGCCATGTCTTCCAGTATCGCTTTTTCCGAGACGATGAGCTTGTTCTCTTCTTCAGAGAAATCAATTATTTTTACTTGTAATCCCTGACCTTTTAATTTTTGGAGCGCTTGGACGATCTTAGTCGTGTCGCCACCCTCTACTTTGGGGTAGTTTTCCGGAGAGAGCTGGGACAGGGGCAGGAAGCCCTGAACTCCGCTGACCTCAACGATGAGACCGCCTTTGTTGATATTAATGACGGTAGTGGTTATTACTTCTTCTTTGTCCATCTTTTCCTTAATATCCTGCCAAGCGGTTGTCATCTGGGCTGACCTTAAAGAAAGTTCTCGGTAGCCATCCTCGTTCTCCAATTCTATAAGCATGGCGGAAACGGTCTCGCCAGGTTTAAGGGCGCGCATCCTTTCCGGATTATCGTAGAATTCGCCCGGATAGATTATGCCGATGCCGGCCGTACCAAGGTCGACTATCACACTACTCTTAGAGACACTTATTATCTGGCCTTGCAATATCGTTCCGGGTTTTGGTAAATAAAATTCCTCCTTTGCCAGAAGGTCTTTCATGGTTTTGATAGTATTTTGGGTGAGTTCCATATGTCGGTGTAATATACATTATTGTTTGCATAAGCGCAACTTACAAATTCCTAATTTCTAATAAAATTTCTAATGCCCCAATATCAAATGTCTTATTTTGAAATTTAAAATTTAACATTTCATTAGTAATTAGTAATTAGTAATTAGAAATTACTGCCCAAACATCGAAATTTTTAATGTTTTTGTCTCTTGTGGATTGTCATATTTTTTGATACTATTTTTGTATGACGATAACTTGGTTTGGACATTCTTGTTTTCGTATAGAATCCAAAGAAGGGAGCGTTCTTATTGACCCGTTTTCCAAAGACATAGGCCTGAAGCCACCTCGGGTAAAAGACGATTTGATTTTGGTGACGCACGATCACTATGATCACAACAATGTGGAGGGTGCCCCTCCACAAGCGATGGTTATCACTGGGCCTGGAGAATATGAGAAGCAAGGCATATATGTGAGAGGCATTCTTTCATATCATGATAAAGTCGAAGGTAAAGAGAGGGGATTCAACACTATATATGTAATAAAAGCGGAGGATATGGTAATTTGCCATATGGGCGACTTTGGGCAAGCGGAGTTTTGGGGGAATCAGTTAGATGACATTGGCGACGTTGATATTTTGATGCTTCCTGTGGGCGGCAAATACACAATTGACTATAAAGAAGCGGTTGAAACAGTTGGGAAGATAGGGCCAAAGATAGTTATCCCGATGCATTATAAGATCAAGGACTTGAGGATAGACATAGATGGAGTTGATAAATTCATAAAGGAGTTAGGGCTGACCCCTGAAAAAGTAGACCCCTCGACCTCGCTCGGGACAGGTAAATATAAAATCGCTAAAAAGAATTTGCCGATGGAAGAAACCAAACTTATTATGTTTCAAACATAATAACGCGGACTTACACAGACCTGAAACGGACTCTATCGGACTTTTGTCCGCAACTGTCCGTTTAATGTCCGTTTTTGTCCGTGTGTCAGATGAGCTTTTTAAACGACATAAAAAACCAACCCCAGCACACCAGAGAGATAATGTTTGGTCTCGCGGTTTTTATTACCATTTTACTGATTGGCATGGTTTGGTTTCGCTCATTTCAGAGGAATCTTTTTGTGCTAATGAATCCGCCTGAAGAGGTTGATAGGATGTTGGCCGTGGAGAACGTTCCTGTGCCCTCGCTTTTCGGTTTTATCTGGCAATCAGTCGGCGAAGTTAAAGGATTGGTGTCGGGGTTGTTTAACAGCGATGCGAATGTTGTGAATGAACATGCGAATGATACGAACAAAGAAGGAAGCGAGAAAGTTTATACATTGCCACTCTCGAATCCGAAATAGTGACGCGAGTTATACGAATAACATGCGAACCCTGCACTATTCGATGCAGGACTAGTCGGGCACCGACTGGTGCTCGGTGTTGCTAACGAAAAAACAAGCGACCGCTTGCTTTTTAGTAGAGAGATTATTTTTTACTTAAAAATTCAGAGATATATTTTGCGTAAACCTTAAAATCGCTCCGGCCTTTTCTTGCCATTTTCAGTAACAAGTTGAGATCAATGTCCTCATACCTGTGGACTAGGCGATTTCTTAATCCGACAACTGGCGCCAATTGTTCGGCAAATTCATTTTTTAAAATACGAGCTTCTCCGAGAATCCTGAAAGTGCTTTGAAAATCGTCAGGCACCGGCAAGTTAAGTTTTTTAATTAGATATCCGTTTACGTCAACCATTTCATCGGCTATTAACTGGATAAGGCGTTCGACGGTCCGAAGTTTAAGATTATCTTTCTTAATCTCTTGGTCGGAAAATTCAAAAACAGGTTCCAGCTCATCTCTATATTTCAAAATATCGGCCAATCTTTTTTCTAGAAATTGTCTGTCCGATTCTTCCATAAAATTAGTTAAAATTTGTTTATATTTTTAACAGTCGAAAAAATTCTCGCCCTTCGCAAATCAAATAATGGCCTAGCTTCTCTATATAACCGGTCGGCATAAATTAAAAACCCCGGGTATTCGCCCGATGTTTTTTGGTAAACTACCTTAGCTGAATCGGCAATTTGTTTCATTAACAACGGCGGCGCGCCGTGAATATCAACTAGGTCAACTCTGTCTATCGGTAAAATATTAGTAAATTCAAAATTCAGGTAAACCATATCTTTTTCCGATAACTTTTTAGAAGCCAAGATGGCTATATCTATATCACTTTCTCTTTTGGTTTCTTCTCTTGCCTGCGAACCGAAAATTAAAACCAAACTAAGCCCATATTTATGGGCTAATTTTTCAACTCTTCCCTTTAATTTTTCATTAATTCCTATTTGCATTTTTTAGACCCGTTGCTTAATAATTTTCGTAACGAAAGTCTCAAATTTTGAGACAGAAGTTATTGAAATTTTTGAGGAATAGTGTGGACTATTCAGAGAAAATTTCAATAATCTTATGGCCAAAATTTGGGACTTGCAGTAGAAAGGTTATTAAGCAACAGGTCTAATAACCATAACATAAATTTTGAAAAAAAGAAAAGTACCATTTTTGTTTTTAATAAAATAGTATTGAAGTATTGAAATTTAGTTAAAAATTTAGTATACTATAAATACATTTTATGGCTGAAGACAACATTAAACAAAATATCAAACAGCGTGAAATAACCGAGGAGATGCAGCAATCGTACTTAGAGTACGCTATGAGCGTTATTGTCTCCCGTGCCCTTCCCGATGTCAGGGATGGTTTAAAGCCGGTTCACAGAAGGATACTCTATTCGATGCACGAGATGGGTTTGAGACCGGGCGCCAAATATCAGAAGTCGGCAAAGGTGACAGGCTACTGCATGGGCCAATTTCATCCGCATGGTGACTCGGCAATTTACGATTCTCTTGTTCGCATGGCCCAGGATTTTTCTTTGAGGTATCCGCTTGTTGATGGTCAAGGAAATTTCGGCAGCGTTGACGACAGACCGGCCAGCATGAGATATACGGAGTGTCGAATGGCTCCTATTGCCAGTGAGTTGCTTGAGGACATAGATAAAGAAACAGTTGACTTTGAAGATAACTATGATGCGTCGGTCCAAGAGCCGAGAGTTCTACCGACCAAAGTTCCGAATCTCCTAATTAATGGTTCAATGGGTATCGCCGTCGGTATGGCTACCAATATCCCTCCTCATAATTTGGGCGAAGTTCTCGATGCTCTTATGCTGTTAGCTGACCGTCCCGATGCCGATGTTACCGAGCTCATGAACTTCGTTAAGGGTCCCGACTTTCCGACAGGAGGAGTTATCTATAACGAAAAAGACATTCACAATGCTTATGCTACCGGAAGAGGCCCTCTTATAATGCGGGGCAAGGCCGAGATAGTTGAAAGCAAAAAGGGCTTCCAGATTATAATCACCGAGATCCCTTATCAGGTAAGTGTCGCCGAGCTGATAAAACACGTCGCCGATCTGGTCAAAGATAAAAAAATGGACGGCATCAGAGATATACGGGACGAGTCGGACAAAGATGGTTTAAGAATTGCCATAGATTTGAAGCAAGACGCTTTCCCGAGGAAAGTTCTTAACCAGCTTTTTAAATACACCGAACTTCAGAAGGCGTTCCATTTCAATATGCTGGCTCTGGTGGACGGCATTCAGCCCCAGATACTGGGACTGAAAGGACTGCTTGAGAAATTCATTGACCATCGCAAGGAAGTGGTGACAAGGCGCGCTAAATTTGATTTGAACAAAGCCAAAGATCGAGCCCATATTTTGGAAGGTCTGAAAAAAGCGCTTGATCATATAGATGAGATAATAAAAATTATCAGAGCATCCGACTCAAAAGAAGACGCTTTTAATAATTTGGTAAAGAAATTCAAATTCTCCGACAGGCAAGCTACCGCGATATTAGAAATGAAACTGCAGGCCTTGGCCGGTCTTGAGAGAAAAAAGATAAACGACGAACTCAAAGAGAAAAAAGAACTCATAGCCCATCTTGAAGATCTGCTGGCCAGTCCGAAGAAAATTTTGGGCGTTGTCAAAGACGAACTTAAGGCCATAAGAGACAAGCATGCTGATGAACGAAGGACAAAGGTGGTGAAGTCAGCTCTTAGGGAAATAGGGGAGGAGGAACTGGTACCGGAGGAGGACTCACTCTTTATGCTTACAAGGGGCGGATATGTAAAAAGAATAGCGCCTGATATTTTGAAAGCGCAAAAAAGGGGCGGCAAGGGTCTGATGGGGATAGCAACAAAAGAAGAAGACGTTGTATCGCAGTTTTTTGTCGCCAATACGCACGACAGTTTGCTGTTCTTTACGAATTCGGGGAAGGTATTCCAGACCAAGGCATATGAAGTGCCTGAATCATCCCGTCAGTCCAAGGGCAAAGCTATCGTGAATTTTCTTCAAGTTTCACCGACTGATGTTATTACCGCCGTAGTCCCCATACCGAAAGGACAGAAAAGAATGTTTCTTTTCATGGCCACGACGAAGGGAGTTATAAAGAAAGTTGATATGGATTCGTTTGATGCTGTGAGGAAAAGCGGAATGCTTGCCATTAAATTAAGAACGGGCGATGAGCTGGGCTGGGTTATCCCAACTTCCGGCGATGACCAGATAATGCTGGTCACGTCCGATGGCAACGCCATTAGATTCAAAGAAAAAGACGTAAGGCCGATGGGGAGAGGCGCGGCTGGTGTTTTTGGTGTCAGGCTTCCCGCTGCCGAAGTTGACGGAGCGTTGAGCCGCGGGGACCGGTCTCTTCGTCTCAACGAAAGGCAATCTCGGCACGGGGACGCTAAAGTTGTTGGCGCCGATGTTGTGCCATCAGGAGTTGAAAAAGGCCTTCATGTTTTGGCAGTGATGAAGAACGGGTATGGTAAAAGAACGGACCTCAAGTCATATAAAGTTCAAAAACGAGGTGGCCACGGAGTAATGACGGCAAAGATAACTCCCAAGACGGGCGAGCTGGTTTCGGCGCACATAACTTCGGAAGAAAATAAAGAGCTCATCGCCGTATCGCGCAAAGGAGTTGTGATAAGAACTTCAATAGAAAGTATCTCCGTATTAAGCCGAGCGACGCAAGGCGTAAGGATAATGAGAGTTGAATCAGGAGACGGTATTGCATTGGTTGTCGTCGTGTAGGAACGAGGCCGTCAGGTAATTTTTAGCAACTGAAATCCTTTGGCACAAATACTACGTAGACCCGGCTAAAGCACGGGTCCCTCTCCGCGAAAGATATTTGTGAAATAATGCGGGATAATAAAATTTAGCCGGAAAATCCGACAGCAGGCGGAGGAACGGTTGCTGAATTTTTATCCGCATTATGAACAAATATCAAAGAATTTGTTAAAGGATTTCAATGTTAAAAATTACCTGACGGCCTCGTGACCACAGCACAGAGTGATTGAAAATTGGGCGGGATTGAGCCAGCTGAGCTGGCTTGAACGACTATTTGTTTATAACTAAATTCTCTATCGTGGTAAAATAGTTATGATGCTAATCTGCTAATCTAATGCTAATCTACGAATCGCGAATATTCGCAATTCGCATCATTCGTCCCGATTTCGTTCGTGCTTCGCACGATTACTAAATCGAGGATCCGCGATTGCTTTGCAATCGGGACATGAAATTCGCATATTGGCATCACATTTATGCAATCAATGGCGACTCCAATAGTCGGCTCCGGCAATCACCTTAGCACGGGTGGGTTTTTGAATCCGGATTCTATAGTTAATGAATTTGGAGTAAGAGAAAGAATGAGCATAGCTGATTTTGGTTCGGGAGCGGGCTATTTCACCATTTTAATGGCGGAGAGGGTTGGCAAAGAAGGACGGGTTTATGCTTTGGATATTATGGAAAGCGCTCTTGACAGTGTAAGGGAAAAAGCCAGGACCGCCGGGCTTGAGAATGTAGAGATGATTCGAACCAATCTTGAGGTTGTGGGCAGTTCCGGTCTGTATGACCAGTCGCAGGATATTGTTTTGCTTGCGAATATTTTATTTCAGTCGGAGAAAAAAGTTGAGATAATTAGAGAAGCGAAAAGAGTGTTGAAAGACAACGGATCGCTGATAATCATTGATTGGAAAAAGGGTGCCGGAAGTTTCGGCCCGCCCGACAGTTTGAGAACGGACGATATGGCAATGCGTTCTCTTGCCACCGGTGAAGGGCTGATTTTTGAAAGAAGCTTTGATGCCGGACAGTTTCATTTCGGCCTGGTGTTTAGGAAAACTTCAAATTAAACACCAGGCCCGCTGATAAGTCGCTGATAAGTACGCCGATAGGACGCTGAAAAGCGTTCATCCTGGTTAGAAAAAGTTCTCTAACCAGGTCAGCGTAAAATCAGCGTAGCAATCAGCGTAAAATCAGCGGTATGGTTATTGATAATAAAAAACTAATGGTGATTCTTGTAGGGGGCATAGCCGTGCTTGTTTTTCTGACGGTCATTTTAATATTGCGCAATGTCGGCGGGGGAAGCACCGGTCCGAGAGTTGCCGTAGAGTTCTGGGGAGTTTTTGATGACAGGACCTCTTTCGACAAGATTATTAGGGACTTTCAATCCCAAAATCCCGGTATCACGGTTGTGTATAGACAGTTCTCATTTGAGGATTACGAGAAAGAAATAGTAAATGCTCTTGCGGCCGGCACAGGACCCGATATTTGGATGATACATCAGTCCTGGTTGCCAAAGCATATCGGCAAACTCGCGCCTCTTCCGGAAAAAATCTCCGGATTAGATCAGCCATTAATGACATTTAGGGACTTTCAGGACCAGTTTGTTGAGGTTGCGGTTCAGGACCTTACTTTAGGCGGGCAAATATATGCTATGCCTTTATATGTAGATACTCTTGCCCTCTACTATAACAGGGATCTTTTCAATAACGCCGGTATCACTGCTCCTCCAAATAGCTGGGATGAATTCAATAGCGCAGTCGAACGGCTTACCAAGATTGACTCTTCAAGCAATATCATTCAGTCGGGGGCGGCTATAGGCACCTCTCAAAACGTAAACAGGTCAACCGATATTTTGACGGCACTGATGCTTCAAAGCGGAGTAAGGATGACTGATATCAACAATACATCCGCCACATTTTCAAGATCGGTGAATAATACCCCGGTTGGAGAAGTGGCCTTAAGATACTATACTGATTTTGCCAATCCCAATGTAAGGACTTATGCCTGGAATAACAGCCAGCATTATTCAATTGACGCGTTCACCGAAGGTACGGTTGCAATGATGTTCAACTACTCTCATCAGGCCGGTATCTTAAACCAAAGAGCTGCGCGCTTGAATTACGCCATCGCGCCTATGCCCCAGATAAGTGAGAGCGATATCAAAAACTACGCAAACTACTGGGCTGTGGCTGTCTCAAAAAATTCGCCGGTTTCCAATGAGGCCTGGAGATTTACGGCTTACCTTACTTCCAAGGAAGGGGCGTCAAGTTATCTTGCCCAAACACTTAGACCTTCAGCAAGGCGCGATATTATTGACCTTCAAAAGAACGACCTGCGTTTAGGCATTTTCGCCAATCAAGCTCTAACAGCAAGATCGTGGTATCAGACAGACAATTCCGCTATAGAATCCGTATTCATCGAGATGATAGACAATGTTAATTTCGGACGGCTGTCGGTAAAGGAAGCACTTCAGAAAGCCGAAGCGGAGGTCAATATTTTGATGACAAGATCGCAACGAAGCCGCTAGCCGTCTGGTTAAAAAGTAAAATCTAAAAATGAAAAACGACAAAAAAGGCGGGGGTTCATATTGGCGAAGAATCTGCAAAACACGGCTCCGGTTGAGGTCGTCTCAAAAAAAATTAAAAATCACTATCTTTTTACTTTTTTTTGCTTCCGCCTATTTTACGGTTGGAATAGGATACTTATTTAAACCATCTCTTTATGCTCAAGCAGATCAAATAAATTCTCGTCGCATCGGAACGGCGGGACAATATGTTGATTTGAAAGGAGTAGATTATCAAGTTGAAATTTGGGCTACTACTAATAGAAGAAACGGAGATACTGACTATTTTCTTCTATCTTTTCCAAAAGTCGGATCAGCTCCATATCCGCTAATAGTTTTTATTAATCCTTATTCAATATTTCCCGCTCCGCCTAGTTCAAATCCCGAAGATAATCTTTGGACAGATTTAATCAAAAACCCAGGCCCGTATTATGATGTGTCTCTCTTGCCTCAAAACAAGTTTGTCAATTGTTCGACGCCAACTGGCGATTGCGTTGTTACTACAACTGGACTGGCTTCTCTTTCTGACCTAGCTTCTTTGGGCGATGTTTCGATGGAAGGGAGAACGCTTAGTAATGTTGATTGGGCCTTGACTAATGGTTATGCAGTCGCCGTGGCTTTTACCCGTCACTATGCCGCCAGAGACATTTTTTCAGCGGTCTATTCTATTCAAGACCCCATCGAAGCGTTAAAAGCCATGTCGTCAATCGATGGGAATAAGGTTGGCGTTATGGGTCGTAGCCAAGGCGGTCACTTGAGTATACACCCTTTAGCTAATCCAGATTTTCCATTATCTATTGCGGCAGCTGTAGCCGAAGCCGGCTGGGTTGACGCGCGGGCAGTACACAACTATTATCTCGACGAATTAAGTCGCATTCAACCGCCGAGTTTATATGCTAGAAGCTATGACTTTGTAGCCCAGTTTTTAAATCGATTATATCCAGCGCTCGGCACTGATTTAACTGGGCCGTGGTGGAGAATAGTGACTACAGATTCAGTAGCTTCAAGATTTAACACGCCTCTTCTTCTCTTGCACTCTAGTGACGATACCATGATTCCTGTTTCTGAATCCAATAATTTCTATACGGCGTTAAAAAACAGAAATAAACCGGTATCTAAATGGATATTTGACAATGGAGCCCCACCCCTGACAAATAAATCAGCAGATGAGGGAGCCCATGGTCTTATGGACGCCAACTCTTCTGTTAAAAGAAGAATTCTTGCTCGAAATTTTTTTCTTGATCGCATGCCCCCAAATATCTTAGAAGTAACTGTCAGGGTTCCTCAAGAAGCCGACCCTTTCTCAATGCTTTCTGAATTTAGGAATTCTGCCGACAGCTCTCCAGAAGGTGAAGCTGGCATCTCCGACTTAATCGTTCAAGCGGCTAACCCTCAAATAAGATATATTAGTTCTGACCCCAATATTCCTAGCGGTAATGGACCTGAAGTTATTGCCGCGGTAGTTAACGCGGTTTGGGCAGACGAAGGACTTAATTGGGACGGAACAAATGTCATCCAGAATCTTCAAAACGGACTTCTTCCTTCTTCAGCTGGCGGAAGAGGTGCAATCAGAACGGAGAGTTCTTTTCCGCTACTTCAACAAGATCCTCAAGCTCAATCAAGTCAGCCATCGCAGCGTTTTTCGATTTCTATTCCCGGTCTGCCCATCGTTCAATGTGGTACTTCCACGACTCCTGATTGCACTCGCTGCGATCTTTTTAAACTTTTGAAAAATCTGATTGACTTTACCGTCGGCGTCTTGATGCCCGCGGTAGCAATCTTGCTTTTCGTGTGGGCGGGATTTCTTATACTGATGGGTGGAGCAAGTCCTAATCTTGTGGCTCAAGGCCGGGGTATATTCAGCACCACCTTTTTCGGCATTTTAATTATGCTCTCGGCGTGGATGATAACTAATACTTTAATAAAAAGTATCGGTTCAAACTATGACAATGCCGATACCTGGTGGCAGTTCACTTGTGTTGAGACGGCTCCCGCCGTGCCACCTGTAGTGCAGCCACCATCGGGACAACCGCCGTCAACCGCCTGCAACCAAAATTTTGGGTTGACTCCCTCAAGCGGATGTTCAGGTACTGCCTGTGTCGACGTGTCAAATATCACGCCGACTCACGGTTGTGAAAGCCATGACGGCGTTTGTCTGACATCAGCACAAGCGGCGCAACGAGCCAGGAATTTTATATCCGCATTTAATGATTTAAGTGGAGGTCAATGCAGTTTGCGTTTGTCATCGACAATACAAGGCGGAGGAGGGCCTAGCATCTCACAATGCCATAAACCCGGCACTTCAAAGAGCGGAACTTGCGCCGACTTTAACTTGCTGCCAAATTACGACAGCTGTCGTCAGTATTTTTATCAAGCCGCTCGTGACTCCGACGCCGTCGTTTCTTTTTTGGATGAGTATGCGCAATCCTGTAGGCCAGCTCAAGCAACTGGAGGGAATATACATGTTAATTTTTAAACAACCAGGACTTACGCGCTTGAGTCACGAAGCCAATATTTTTAGGGCTTAGCGCGACTCAAGCCGCAAGGGTTTGGCCAATTTCTGCGTTAAATCCTCCGCTTTGTCCTCACCATACAATAGTATGGCTCAGCCAAATGCTCGGATTTGCCTTGAACTTGGCCAAACGCGTAAGTCCTAACAACAATGAACATCAAATTTAAAAAATCAAAAGCGCCGATTGTTTTCTTTTTTACCCTACTTTTTGTTGTTAATCCGGTTTTTGCTTCGGAGTTTGTTCCTGATACTCCGCCGAGCCAGTTAAGCTATGTTTTTCGCCTTTACTACGATAACGGCCAGCTGTTTGCCGACAGGGATTTTGAGTTTGCTTATGACGTGATTCCGGAAAAGTTTGTTTCGGAGACATATAGCACACAATTTCCTTTCAGGGGCGAAGTAATTAACTTTTTGAACCAAGTCGTAGCGGTGTTTCAATTCGACCCTCGTGGGGGCGACCCGAATTTTTTGAAAGGGAAGATCTCCGTTAAAGCGCCCTATGTGCCAGACGGCCAGAAAGCGGTCTTCTACGATTCACAGGGAAGGACGCTCCTAACGGTTTTTGTAAGCGAAAGTTCATTTTGTAACGACGACGGAGTGTGCAATTTTGACAGGGGAGAAAACGAACAAACTTGTCCGAATGATTGTAGGGGAGTCGTGGCTCCACCACCACCAGAACAAGGTGTCGGTGGACAAGACAGTATGCTAATGTATGCAATTTATGTTTTAATTATTGCAGGAGTGGCGTTAGGCGGTTGGTTCGGGTGGAAATGGTGGAAAGGGAGACAAGCTCCACCCTCAACACAGCTTCCTCCGGTTAATTTGCCCCCACAACAACCTTTAAACTGATGTTAAGGAAGAGAATAAAATTATTTTTGATATTACCCCTGATTTTTGTGGGAATTTTTGCGCTTGCTTCCTATAGCGATGCCGCGATTTGTGATTTAAAATCCGTGGGCTGGGATAAAAATAGAGCAGGAGAACAAGAGTTGGTGGGCCTCACGGTTGTTGGACAAGATTGTGCTGGGTCAGTAATCGACATCAAGATATTAGAAGACGGTGTAACCTCTGATGACATTGTTTCAACAAGATCACGAACTGCCACAGCCGCTGGAGTAAATGACTCATGGATTGTGGATCTGTCTAATGTAGGATTTTCTCTAGACCCTACTTATGAATTTTTTATCCAGGCTCAAGTTAGAGGAGCTTCGGGTACTGGTTCTTTTGTGGATTCGAGAAGTAATCCCGGAAACAAAAAGCGATTTTTATATGTGGATAGAAGCGGAGCTGGGGATGGAGGAATAACAATTACGGAATTTGAGGTTAATCCCAGTAATTTACCGCTGAATACTTTAGGGGAAGTAACTATTTATTTTAAGGTTACCGTCGTTAGACCCGATGAACTTAAGACATATTGCGGTACTGATCCTAGTTGGTCTGTGGTTTTAAAAGATTCTACGGGAGACCAAACATTGAGAGGTGGGCAAATGAACTTATCATCTTCTCAACAACAGTATAAGTTCGATTTTGTAGAGAGATTTAGAACTGCCGCCATAGATTCCTCCATAATCCTACAGGGGAAAATAGAGTGCGGTGCTAGCGAGGCTCCAATAGATTTAGCGACATCAGAGGTTAAGACCGTGACTATTGGAAGCGGAGATTCCGGTAGTGGTACTTGCAACAACAACGGAATTTGTGATGTCGGCGAAACGACTTTTACCTGTCCTGCTGATTGTAAGGGTGAACCCGGAGAAAACCAAACATTCGAATTTTCGCTTGATAACCCTCTTGAAGCCGACAACCTCCTTGAACTTATAGATGTTCTTGCCACTTGGCTGTTCAATTTATCAATTCCTGTTGTTGTGGTGATGATTGTTTATTCCGGCGTTATGTTTTTAACTTCTCGCGGCGAATCGGCTAGGATCATCCAAGCCAAACAGATACTGCTGTACGCCGTCGTCGGATTTGCTATAATACTGATAGGCAAAGGATTTATTACGCTAATAGAGAGCATACTAAACTTAGGGACAACGCCATAGGCGAATTTTCAATTTTCAATTTAAAATTTTCAATGAATTTCTCAATTACTAAATTACCCGATTACTAATTATAAGTATATCGTGAAATACCTAAACGAAATTAAAAATAACATTCTTATCTTTGATCCGACTGCTGCCAATCGGTATTTTCTTTTTGGTTCTTTTGTTAAAGACAAAAAGTTCCACGATATTGATTTGGGCGTGGTTGGAAATGCCAAATCCCGTAAAAATCTCTCCGAATTGAGGGAAGAGTTCTATGATTCCGCGATTCCTTACAAGATTGATGTCGTTGATATCGACGAGGCCGACCTTGATTTTAAAAACCACGTCTTAAATGAAGAAAAAGTTGTATGGTTGAAGTTAAAATAAAAATATTAGAAAATTTTAAAAAGGTAGTAACGGCTTTGGATAAAGCCATAGCATTGAGGCCTCTTCCGGAGTTGGCCAATCGCGACGCTGTTCTACTTCGATTTGAATTAGCCGCGGAATTAATGCCCAAGGTACTAAAAAGAGTCCTGGCCGAGCGGGGCGCGGCTCCGGCTTTACCAAAAGACATTGTGCGGACGGCGCTTTCGGGCGATATAATAAATGAGCATCTCGCTCCCGTGTTGCTTGAGATTATAGACGACAGGAACAGAATGGTCCATGATTATAGTGAGGATTATTCTGAAAAATTATTTATCCGCATTGAAGAAAGATACGCCCTCGCTTTTCGAGAACTTCTAAATAGTTTGACTGCATGAAAAACCTACAACCCACAACCTACCCATTTGATAAGCTCAGGGTCCTGAGTTTATTGAAGGACAGCCTACAACTTAAGACGATTTTGTTGTTGGTCGTTGGTAGTTGGTTGTTGGTAGCGCCGTTTTCGGCGCTGGCCAGTAACCATTTAACCAATCAGCCGGGGATAAACCTGACCATTCAGGATGTTTTAGGAATTATCACCGGCCTTGCTTGTTGGATTACGCGAGTTGCCCTTGTTTTTATAGTAGTCGCCGTCGTCTATTTTGGGGTTAAGTTTCTAACGGCCCAAGGCGACCCGACAAAACTTACCAACGCAAAAAATTCATTTATGTGGGGACTGGTCGGTATTATTGTCATTCTTGGCACGTATACTATAATTGCTACAGTGGCGCATAGTTTAGGTGTTACTGAATACGGTCGGTTCATACCGCTTAACTGCCCAACGTTTTAACATTTAATCATAAGAACATGATGCTAATCTACAAATCTAATGCTAATCTACAAATTGCGAATAAACGTATGCGAATAGCCCGCCTTCGGCAATGCGAACGGGCACATGCGAATATTCGCGATTCGCATCATTCGTCCCGATTTCGTTCGTGCTTCGCACGATTACTAAATCGAGGATCCGCGATTGCTTTGCAATCGGGACATGAAATTCGCGTATTGGCATCGCATTTATCATGAAAATCAAAATTACCCAATTATCAAATTACTTAATTACCCGCCTATTTCCTATTTCCTATTTCCTATTTCCTGGCTTTACTTTGGCGCAGAGTTTGCCCCCGGGCACGCCGATAACTCTGGACGTTTTGGACTACATCATATTCAGGGTTAGCACCTTCTTTATTTCTATCAGCGCTGTTTTGGCAGTAATATTTATTATTTGGGCAGGAGTAACATATATGTATGCCGGTGACGATTCAACCAAAGTAACCAGCGCCCAAAATAGATTGAAGAGCGGTATAATCGGCGCGGCAATCATCTTGGGCGTAGGGGTGATAGTTCAGACGATTGCATCGGTGGTAACACTTGATTTCTTCTGCACGGTAAGAATTCCGATTGTGGGTTGGTGTGTGTATTAATATTTGAGAGGAGAGGTACAATAAAATAGTCCGCCGATAAATCGCTGATAGGTACGCTGATAGAACGCTGAAAACTAATCAGCGACAAATCAGCGTAGTAATCAGCGTCAGTTCAGCGGTATCTGAGAGGAGGTGGAGGAATGAAAAATATCAGCAAAACAACCTTAGTCGTGTTGGCGGTGATAGCGGTTTTGATGCCTGTTTTGGTATTGGCGCAACAATTACCAGTCCCGCAACCTCCAACCGTCGGTACAGCAATAACGCTCGATGAGATTGAGGATTTAATCAGAAGGATTGCCCAGTTCTTGATAATTATTTCTGTTATTATTGCGGTTATATTCATTATTTGGGGAGGAATTATGTATATGGCGTCGCGAGGCGATGAAGAAGCAGCTAAAAAGGGCAAAGATACTATTTGGAATGGTGTAATCGGAGCAGCGGTAGTATTGGGCGTAGGCGTGATACTACAGACATTAGCAGGACTAATAACCAGAAGTTTCTTCGACTAAATTTTGTTAAGCCAGATAGTAGAGGTTCGAGTTGCTTTCAGCAAAAAGAATTCTTTATCGAACTTTCACTACCTGGTAAGGATACTTAAAACAAAAATGACTCAATCGATTGGGTCATTTTTGTTTTAAGGGTTTCTGGTGTAAGATATTTGAGTGAGAATTTTTACTGGGCGAGTGATGGAACTGGTATACATGTACGGTTTAGGACCGTATGCCGCAAGGCTTGTGGGTTCAAATCCCACCTCGCCCACAAATAACAATTTGAACACGCTCTGCATGTTCAAATTGTTATTGCGAGGAGCAAGCCAACTGCTTGGCTTGCTGTGGGATTTGAATGCCGGAACGATGTTGAAAATCGCAATTGGCGATTTTCAACCGTGAGGCGGGGTCGCGAAAAAATTTTCGGAAGAAAATTTTATTTGTGACCAAATCCTCTCGGAGGCACAAATCAGGAGATCACAAGTTTTTAAGGTTGACTGTACCAATAGATAGTGGTAAGAATGAGATAGTTTAACCCTTGCCTTGTCCAAAGGAGGACATTGTGCGGATTAGAATTTTGTTCTTTCTTTTGTTGGCCGCTCTTCTTTTTTGGCTGATTTCGGCCTGCAACACTCCAACAGGCCCAACTTCACTATCTTGCAATATTAGCGTTAACCCAAGATTCATTTTCCAAGGAGAATCAGTTGTCCTAAGCTGGACATCAAATGGCGCTACTTCAGCAGAAATTGAAGGAGTGTTGAGGACAGCGCCGTTAAGTGGTTCAAGGGTCGTGACACCACGGGAAACGACCACGTACATAATGAGAGTTTCAAATACAAATACACTCAGAAGAGCAGAGTGTCATGTGACAGTGAATGTTTCCAAGACCCCGCGATAATATCAAGGGGTTTTTTCTGCTGAGCAAGATTACTCCAAGGGATTTTTCTCGCGCGGAGCCGGCGCGCCATAGTTTGAGTCAAATCTATTTTCTTCCGTTGCGCCGTCGGTGTACGAAATCTTTCTTACGAAGTACGCCTTCATCGAGCCATTTGCTCTCTGGTCGTACTGGAAGGGTCCCTCAAGGACAATTTTTCTGCCATCGTCCGAACCGTAAATATCAAATATCAGTTTGGTGCCCTCTATTCTTGATTGTATAAGAATGTGATTAGATGTGTCATTCTTGAATTTCAAATCAACTACTCCCGGATATATTGTGGCATCGTAGCCCTGCGGATCATAGTATCTTACCGGAAAAGAATGGGGTTTTCTCTCCAATATCGGTAGCCCGGCCATTATCGCTGATCTGAATAGGGTTGTTGAGACCTGGCACAGTCCGCCTCCGTATTCGTAGACCAGTTTGCCCCCCTTGATGACAAGCTCTGATTGGTAACCGCTCTTTTCATCAACTTCTCCGAGGATATTATTAAAAGAGAATTCTTCGTCCGGCTTAACTATTTCCCCATTGTATTTAGCCGAGCCAACTTTAATATTGTGAATTCTAGAAGAAGGAGAGCCGCCAAAGTCGGACTCGCCCCGACCGATTAGCGTAGTTATGCCAAGTTCGTTGACCCTGTCCAAAGTTATGGCCGGTTCAATAAGTTCAACCGATAAATTAACTTCCCGAACCCCATTAATTATTGCGCCTATGATGAGTTTTTTAGAGGTCTCCATGTTAAGATTTAATCCGTATTCAGCCGGGACGAACTCCTTAACTCTGGCTTTCTCCCGATTTTCTTCCCGACTGGAGTCGGGATTAGAAAATCGAGGATCCTCGACGCCTTCGGCATCGGGACCGTTGACCAATATGAACCTGGCGTTTATAGGTTGAATGTTTACTAACGGCGCTATCGAGGTAAGATACTCATGGATATCTTCAGGTGATATTCGAATGTCTTCTTTGCCCGTATAATCCCTGACATAGGGCTCAAGCCAACTCTCTATCGTTTCGGGGGGTATAGTTTTATTGTATTCTTGGACGTATATGGTTAGACCTTCATTCGACTGGTTTTTTATCTCTTCAGATAAATTTCTTGTTGCAACTTTCTCCGGCTTACCGCTTGTGTCTGCTATAAAAAAGGCGGAACCGAAGTGAAAACTTCCCAAAACAATAACGCCGGCTATGGACAACCGACTGGCAAATTTTAAAAAACCATTGGAAAAATTTGTGAGCATAATCCTAATCTACCCGTTCGACAGGCTCAGGGTCTTGAGTTTATCGAAGGACGAATTTATCCGAATGCTCCGAATGTAGTTACCACGAATCGCCAACCACGAATGGCTTCATCCTAATAATTTATTTGGATGAGCGCGTTCGGATTGCCGAAGGCCATAGGCCTAAGGCGCGCTATTCGGATACTATTTGGGGCATTTGGATATCATTTGTGGATTTGGATTGTGATCATCCGGAGATTTTAATTTTCTTGGTCTTTGTCTTGGCCAATTTGGGTAAACGTATAGTCAAAAGCCCATTCTTCATAGACGCCTTTGCGGTGTCGGAGTCAACATCCTCGGGCAGGATTATTGACCTTGAGAAAGGTCCCCAGAACAACTCCTGATAGTAATAGTCCGACGATCTTATTTTTTCCTGCATCGCTCTTTTGCCTTTTATGGTGACCATGTCGTTGGTAACGGCTATATCTATATCGTTCTGGTCAACTCCGGCTATGGTTGATTGGACGACAATTTCATCCTCGGTTTGGTATACGTCAACCGTCAGCTGGCCGTCGTGGTCATCATCGCGGGTCTTTTTAGAGACTGCTAAAACAGGAGTTAATTCTTCGTTATTGTTTTCGTCAAAAAAATCCATACTCGCTTCGCTCATTGATTATAATCCCAATCTACGAATGTATCCGAATACCCCAAATAGGTTACCACGAATCGCCAACCACGAATGGCTTCATCCTAATAATTTATTCGGATGAGCGCGTTCGGATTGCCGCAGGCCATAGGCCTAAGGCGCGCTGTTCGGATACTATTTGTGGATTTGGATTACGATCAGGCGTTTTCAACTTTTGTGGCGTGAACGCCACGCTCTTTTATCTTATCAAATAATATCGAAACAAGGAAAGCCATGGTTATTAACAGAAAGGTTGTATAGACAAGGCCGACAACCGGGGTGGCTGATTCCTGGGCGAAAGAGATGAGCATATTAAATGCTGCGTGGAAAAGCGTCGCGATGGCGAGTCCGAACACGATTAATTTCTTCTTGTGTTCTTGGAAGAACCAGGACATAGCCAGAAAATATCCCAAAAGGCCGGAAGCCAAGGCATGAAGAAGGGTTGCGCCGATAAAACGAAGAGCTAGTGTATTAAGGGCCGTGCCAACTCCGCCGGATATCAGACCAAACATAACCAGCACATTCTCTATGGCGGCAAATCCGAGAGCGGCGGTTATCATATATATCATTGCGTCTATCGGTTCGTCAAACTCCGGACTTCTGACAACCACCAGATAAATGGCAAAAAATTTCAGGAACTCTTCCACGAGCGATGACCATAGAAAGAAGGCCGGTGTGCCTTGGCTGAAAATTTCCAAGCCGAACATGTGCCTCAATTCAGAAAATCCCAACTGGAGCAGTATGGCAAGGGGAGAGATGATTATCCCCATTAAGAAAGCTTTGACTAAAAACGACTTGGGTTCGGGGTGACAATCCTTCCTCAAGTAAAAAAAGAGCCATATCAAACTGGGCGCAAGGCCGAGAGTTACTAGTGTTACCGCGTAGGTAGGAGACATACCTTAAGTATACAATTGACAATTAACAATTGACAATTGACAACTATGCCGGCCAATCTTCCACAATGAGTAATTTTTTGCTTGCTCCGAGATCGCTTTGAGATTTTTCGGGGTCTTTTATGGGTAGTTTTGACCAAATTTCTTCGGTCACAAAGGGCATAAAGGGGTGAAGAAGTTTCAGGGAAGTTGTCAGTATTTCTAGAAGCATTTTTTGAGCTGATGCCTTGACGGCCGGATCCCCGCTAGCCAATTTGGCTTTGCTTTCTTCAATAATTTTATCCGCGAATGTGTGCCAAACGTAGTGATAAATTTTTTCCGCCGCCAGATAGAACCGGTATTCTTCCATGTCTTTGGTTAGGTCTTGGGCCGTTGCATTTAATTCGTCGAGATTTTTTTGATCTTCGGCAGTTAGATCGGCCTTCATGTCCAGCGCCTCGGGCATAGATATCAGCACGAATCGGGCAATGTTCCAGAGCTTATTCGCGAAATGTTTCTGGCCCTTAATCTTGTCTTCGGCCAAAGCAAGGGAAGTGCCCGGTGTGTTTCCGATAACCAAACCCATGCGCAAGGCGTCTGTGCCATATTTTTCGATCAGGTCTAAGGGATTAATCACATTTCCCTTGCTCTTGCTCATCTTCCTTCCTTTGGCGTCCAAAACCAGCCCGTGCAGATATACGATTTTGAAGGGAATTTTTCCGGTTACATACAAACTGAGCATTATCATGCGGGCTACCCAGAAAAAAATTATCTCTCCCGCGGTTTCCATAACATCAGTCGGGAAGAATTCTTTATAGTCATCGGAGTCGGGATAACCCAAACTTGCGAATGGCCATTGCCCAGACGAAAACCAGGTATCGAATGTGTCGGGGTCTCGGGTAAATTTTGCTTCGCAAAATTCACACTTTGGTTCTTCGACGGAGATAATTACTTTTTTGCAGTGTTTTATTTCTTCCTCTGAGGCGATTCCCGCTTCGCGTGAACCTTCGCCTGGCCGCCCGGGACGGGGAATGCATTTTGGTTCATGGTGCCAGGCGGGTATGGGAATGCCCCAGACGATTTGGCGCGATATCGGCCAGTCAAGGATATTCTTCAACCAATGGAGGGATATCTTTTTATAGTGTTCGGGAACGAATACAATTTCGCCGTTTTCGATTGCTTTGATAGCCGGTTCGGCAAGCCGTTTCATTTTCAAGAACCACTGTTCTCTAACCTGAGGCTCAATTATCGATTCGCATTTATAGCACTTTTTGACCACGTGTTTATAATTCTCGTCTATCTTGACAAGAAGGCCTTTGGATCTTAATTTTTCAACGATAAGCGGCCGTGCCTTGGAAATTGGCATGCCGGCAAACTCGCCGGCAATAGGAAGAAGCTTGCCCCGGAAATCAATAATTTGAACTCTTTCAAGCTTATGGCGTTCGGCGATATCAAAGTCAACGGCGTCATGCCAGGGAGTTATGGTCATTGCCCCCGTTCCAAATGTCATGTCAACCGCTTCGTCTTTGACAACCGTTGCGGTAATAGGTCCGTTTATCCATTCGAGGTCTATTTTCTGGCCGTCTTTGTAGCCCTCATATCTTTTGTCGTCCGGATGCATAACCACATATTTGTCTCCGAACTTTGTTTCCGGACGAGCGGTGGCAATAACGAACGGGCCGTATTGGAGATAATAAAAGTTGTCCTGTTGCTCAACGTCCGTTGTTTCCAGGTCCGAAAGGGTCGTCTGGTGTTTGGGGCACCAGTTAACTATTTTCTCACCTCGATAGACAAGATCATCATCCGCCAGTTTTTTAAATGTTTGATAAACGGTCTGGATGATATCGGAATTTAATGTGAATTTTTCCCTGGACCAATCGCAGGAAGCGCCTATTTTTCTGGTCTGGTCTTCAATGTTCTTTTTGTTGTTCAAAGTAAAGGCGAGTATCTCGTTGTAAAGCTGTTTTGGTTCCATTTGAAAACGGGAGCGCCCTTCTTTTTCAAGCTGTTTCTCATAAACCACCTGCGTTTCAAATCCGGCGTGGTCCAGTCCGGGAAGCCACAAAGTTTTGTGCCCCCGCATTCTTTTGTAGCGGATCATAATATCTTCTATCGTAAGAACCAATGCGTGGCCGGCGTGCAAGGAGCCGTTAGCATTTGTTGGCGGCATTATGATAGTAAAAGGTTTTGCGTCCCCGTGCCGACATTGTCTTCCTGTTGAAGCGGACTGGTTCCTTTGTCCCTGCGGCTCAATGCACCGGCAACTTCGGTAGCGGGACGGTAAATTGTCAGGATTAAAAAACCCACTCTCTTCCCAGAGTTTATAAATCTTATCTTCAACGCTTTTTGGGTCGTATGTTTTCGGAAGTTCTTCCATACCTAAAATTATACAACTCCTATTTCCTATTTCCTAATTCCTAAATCCTAAATTCGCATTCATCTCGGCCGACTGCCAGTCGGTTTTCTTATTATTCAAAAATGAAAAATATCCGGCGACCGCTATCATGGCGGCGTTGTCGCCGGTGTATTCCATTTCCGGTTGGGAGTATTTAACCTTGAGTTTTTTTGCTTCTACTTCCAGACGACTTCTCAATTCTTTATTAGCCGATACGCCACCGGATAGAAAAATTGATTCGGCCTTATATTCTTGGGCGGCTTTGATGGTTTTGTAAACCAGTACATCAAGCGCGGCGTTTTGAAATTCGTGGCATATTTCGTTTATAACGCTAGCGGTTAATTTTACTCCGGCATTTTTAATGTCACGGACTTTGTATAAAACGGCTGTTTTTAGACCCGAGTAACTAAAGTTGTGGTTTTTCTGATTTATCATCGGTCGGGGGAATTCAATCTGATTGAATTCCCCCGCGGACTCACGCTGACTTGACGCGGACTCACGCTGAAAAATTCCGCGACTGTCCGCATTCGTTCTGCGTTGGTCTGCGTCGCCTTCAGGCGGATTGTCAGCGTTTATCTGCGCAAAGTCAGCGATAGTCCGCGCAAATTGCTCGGCATGCCGAGCAATTTGAGGACCACCGGGATAACCCAAACCAAGGAGTCGCGCTACCTTATCAAACGCCTCACCAACCGCATCGTCTAATGTTTCCCCGATAACTTTATATTTTCCGTGATCTTGCATCAGCACTAATTCTGTGTGTCCCCCAGAAACAATTAAATTGAGGATTGGAAAGTTGTGGGTTGTCCCGCCTTTGCGGGATCTCGCTGGGGCGGTGATAGGTTGTAGGTTGTAGGTTACTCCAACTTTTTCTAAAAAGTTGGAGTAGATATGACCTTCTAAGTGGTTAACACCAAGAATCGGCTTTTTATATTTTGCAGAAATCTCTTTTGCGAAGTTTATTCCGCGCCAAAGAGCGGGGGAGAGTCCTGGTCCTCTGGTTACGGCTATTAGATCAATGTCAGCCATTTTTGATTTGGATTTTTTGAGAGCGCTCCTAAATACACGAGGTAGGTTTTTCTCGTGTTCTCTGGCGGCAAGGTTAGGCACAACTCCGCCATATTTTGCGTGAAGCTTTACTTGTGAAGAGACGACGTTCGACAAAACTCGGATTTTACTATTCTTAACCTCAACAACCGAAGCTGCTGTTTCATCACACGATGTCTCAATTCCTAAAATTTTCATAGCGCAGATTGATAATTACAATCGTCTTTCCAATACGATCGTATTAGAAAGACGATTTTTAAAGTTTAAAAAGTTTTTGCATGTCTTTGTCGTATTCAATGTCAGTAGTGGTAATAAAACGAGTGTATGGTTTGATGTTTTCGTCCCACAGTAATTCTTTGAGGAATAGGGGAATCTTATGAGGGTATATCCAGATGCTTTTCTGAAATTCTCTAAAACCGATTTGTCTTACCACTGTTCTCAAGTAGTCCCTGCTTCTACGTTTCTTTTCAGGAACGTCAAAGAAAATAATTCTCCACTTGCCATCCCACTTTTCTTTCTTTGGTTTGTATATTCTTGATTCGGCATTTAAGTAAGCAAAGAATGCCTCTTTTTCTCCTTTTTCGGTTAGACGATAAATACCGTCATTGGTTTTTTCAACAACTCCGCGTTTTTTTAACCCATATAATGAATTTCGGTAATAGTTTCTATATAAACTCGTGTAACCGTATTTTTTAGCATATTGGGGCGGAAAGAACGATTGAACGGTAATTTTTCCAGTTTCCCATAATACCGCTAAAATAATTTTGGTTGCGGACAAAGCCACTTTTCCGGCTATCCTTCCAATCTTATTTTTTCTGGCTTCTTTGATGTTGTTCATGATCTGATTTATACTACGATCGTGGAATAAATACAACTTCTGTTTTGCGGTGATTTTTACAGTTTTTTAAGATCTGATTTATAATACGATCGTGGAATAAATACGACAATTGAATTTTCTTGGGTTTTTTGTTAAAATTATAACTGAGTTATTCGGGACAAGTTGTCCGCATAATGGCCCCATCGTCTATCGGTTAGGACATTTGCTTTTCAAGCAAAGAAGAGGAGTTCGACTCTCCTTGGGGCTGCTAAATGGGAAGTGTCAGAATGAAATGATAATGTAATTATCTAGTTAATTGAGTTATCGGGGGTTTTCCTAAAACAACTTTTTCGGAGGGGCCAAGGGGAGGGGAAAACTTTTAGATAATTAAGCAATGAAAAAAATAATCTTTTTCGACAACGGCCTTTCGGCCGTTTTTGATTTAGAGCCAGCTGAGCTGGCTAGAGTTCCGATACTATTTTCTTGAACACTTCAGGATTATTGGCGGCGAGGTCGGAGAGTATTTTTCTGTCTAGTTCTATGTTTGCTTTTTTGAGCTTATCTATAAGTTTGGAATAGGTGAGACCGTTTTCTCTGGCGGCGGCGTTTATTTTGATTGACCAGAGTTTTCTGAATTCTCGCTTCTTTTTCTTTCTGTCGGCGAACTGGAACGACCAAGCATGAAGGAGGGCCTCTTTGGCTTGGCGATATTTCGTGGAACGAGTCCACTTAAAACCCCTTGCATGTTTCAGCAGTCGTTTTCGTCTGGCATTCGCTTGTGTTCCTCGTTTAACTCTTGGCACCTTACTACAATTAACATTTGACATTGCTGTCAAATGTTACATGTTACTTTGCAATAGTGATTTGCTTGATTTAATCAGTTCGCGCGGGCCAATTTTATCTCCCCGTTTTTGGCGGGTTTGGTTTCCAGAGTCCTTCGCATTGAAATGATTCTGGTGCGGACGCCGCTTCGTTATTTTGCCACGTCCGGTTATTTTGATTCTTTTTAAGAATGATTTGTTGGTCTTATCTGTGTGAGTCATATACCGCTGAATTTACGCTGATTACTACGCGGATTTTACGCTGAAAATTTTCGGCGTTTTATCAGCGTACCTATCAGCGACAGAGTTCCCCAGGAGTGGGGATGCCCACACTCCGAGAACTTATCGGCGGTTATCGTTTTATAACGATAATCCAGCCGAAGGGGGATCGTCTGATTCCATCTTGAACCGAGAAGTCCTCCAGTTTGGTTAGAAATTGATCTAGTTTCTGTTTGCCTATATGGGCCAACGCTTTTTCTCTGCCTCTCAAGGTTAGTTCTATCTTTACCATGTGGCCTTCATTAAGGAATTCTTGCACCTGTTTGGCCTTGAAATCCATATCGTGAGCTCCTGTCTTGAAGCCGACCCGGACGGTCTTTCGTTCCTGTTCTTTGGGTTTGCCTCTTTTCTTTTCTTCTTTATCCTTCCGGTACATATATTTACCATAATCCATGATTTTGGCAATAGGCGGTCCGCCAGATGGCGGATGAGGAGATACTTCAACTAGGTCTAAATCTTTTTCTCTTGCGAAGCGCAAAGCTTCTTGTGTAGGTAAAACCCCGAGTTGCCTACCCCCTTCGTCTATGACCTGAAGCTCCCTAGCTCGTATTCTGTTGTTGATGTTTAGTTGTTTAATCACTTTATTTAGATTAACCATTCTAACACAAAGTGTGGATAAATACCAAGTCCGTAATGGTATAATAATACTAGGTCGATATATAAAAGTATAAATTTTAAATTAAATAAATTACAAATGTTAAAAAATAAATTATTTTTCGTGTTGGTTCCCGCTTTTATGGCGGTCTTCGCCGTGGGTTTTTTCGTGGGCGGGCGAGATAATAACGCTTACGCACAAGAGGCGTGCACGGTGGACAGGGCGTTGCTTGCCAGAATATACAACTCTATATTCCATCGTCCGCTTGACGCCGGCGCCGACTTTCATATTGGCAGGCCGTTGAACACAGTACTCACCGACATAGAGGGTTCGGAAGAACATACAGTTTATACCGGTTTGGTTAGAGCAACTAAAGCGTTGGAAGAAGCTAAAAGAGCGCCGGGAGAATTGTCTTCCGCCGACCTTGAAAGCTATAGGAAGATAGTTAATTCTGCGCTTTCGCATGTTGCCGCTTTCGCGGACACATTGCCGGAGCAGGCGATTAACAACGCTGTTGTCGGCCCCGATCAAGCCAGAGCGGCAATTCGCAAGGCCTACGACAGAATGAATGCCACAGCTCGCGCGAAAGCCGAATATGGATTGTTTAACGCCACAGAAAGAATAGGCCAGCCCGACGCGATTCCGTTGCCATCAGTGCGTCCTAGCCGTACCATCAACGACGCAGCAGAATAAACGACTGGCAAAGATTAGCTCTGCAAAAACAAAAATCAAGCGGAACGCTTGATTTTTGTACTGGATATTTAGGCTAGTTTAGCTCGCTAGAGACCCAGCTGAGTTTGGTGGAGATGGGCAGATTGAACCGCCGTCCGAAGCTTTTCTCAAAAAGTGTTTACTTAGGTAGTTGATTTATTGTTTCACCAAAGAGTAGAAATCAACAAAATTTATCTTTGGCTATTCCTCCTTCATTTCATCGCACAATGGAGGACCCCTTATGCGATAGAGCTCGCTGAATGACACCCCGGGATCCTCTAGCGAGCATCGAGGCCAGGATGGCTTTATCCCAGTACCAGAGCAAGCTCGGTACGGGACTTCGCCTAAACGATGTTAGGCGTAAGCGTATACAGGTGAATGATTTGCACCTATTAAAATGGTCGGATTTGATTATGGTGGTGTAACAACCATACCACCCTAAGCACTTAATGGGTCAATAACCTCGTCGAAACTTACATCCCCATAACTCCATTATACCACATTTTGGTTATTCTTCAAACGTTCCTCTTTCTTTAGTTCTTTGAATATCCTTGCGTTTTATCGCTTCTCTCTTATCATATTTTTTCTTTCCTCGAGCGATGCCGACGAGTAGTTTTAATCGCCCCTTTTTGTCGTAAATTTTGAGCGGCACTAAAGTCAGGCCGTGGGCTTGGGATGTGCTTGTCAGAGTTGAGATTTCCTTTTTTGACAGAAGAAGTTTGCGCGAACGTCCTGGGTCGTAGTCCTTGGGAGTGTTGGCGGGTTGGTAGGGTGAGATAGTGGCGCCGACGAGGTACGGTGCGCCGTCCACTATTTTCACATACGAGCCCTTTATAGACGCCTTGCCGGTTTTAATCGCCTTGACCTCGTGTCCCTCCAATACCAAACCCGCCTCTATTGTCTCAAGAATTTCGTAGTCAAAGCCAGCTTTTGGATTATTGGCATATTCAGCCATGATTGTATTGTAATATCTAAGCTTGAAAATAACAAAATCGGTCCCGCCTAGGCGGGACCGATTTTGTTATTTTCTCTCCTCTAAAGTTGCCGTAAGTTTGAATTTCTTATCTCCCCTTATTACCGCCAGTTCAACGTTTTCGCCCACTTTACATTTTTGAAGCATATCGCTGAAGTCAATTTGTTCGGTTAGTTTTTCGCCGTTTAATTCCAATATAACGTCATTCTCTTTCACTCCGGCTTTTTCTGCCGGTGAGTCCTTCACTATAGCAATTGAACCGGGAGTGTGATCTCTGACCACCATAGCGCCAAAGTCCGTGGGTAGGTCATATTGTTTTTGAAGTTGTTTGTTGAGCATCACATATTGCAGTCCCATGAACGGCTTTATAATTCTGCCGTGTTTGATGATATCTTCAAGGTCCTGTTTGGCCCAGTTGATGGGAATCGAAAAGCCGATATTCTGGGCTCCGTAAATTATCGCGGTGTTAATGCCGACTACCTCGCCGTCAAGATTAATAAGCGGTCCGCCGGAGTTTCCTTGGTTAATTGCTACGTCTGTCTGGAGGACCCCTCTTAAATGTTCCATTCGGCCTTTTTCTCCGAGTGAGGCGGAGATGCTTCTGGATAAACCCGACACAATTCCCTTGGAAACGGTGTTGGAGAACATTCCCAGAGCGTTGCCTATCGCGATAACCGTCTGCCCCAATTCTAGCTTGAAAGAATTGCCAAGCCGGACTACGGGTAAACCTTTTGCCTGTATTTTAAGGACCGCAATGTCGTTAATCGGGTCTCTGGATATTACCTTGGCCGGATATTCCTGAAGGTCGGTAGTGACTACGGTGTATTCCGAGTCCGGGTCAAAGACGACATGTTTATTGGTTAAGATAAGACCGTCGGGATGGACTATGAATCCGGAGCCGCCCCCGACTTTTACTTTCTCTTTAGCCCCTTCTTCAACGTCGCCGAAAAAGAAAGGATTAAAAAACGGAGCAGGGGATAAGCTCTTAATTTGTGAGACATATTTTGATATAACAATACTGACCACGGATGGCGCGATTTTTTTGACCGCCTCTATAGATAAGCGATCGTATTCACTACTGCTGGCTAGGTGTATGTTAGACATAGAAATATTATGCGGCTAAAAATAAATTTTTTCAATAGGTCCACTCTGATTGTCGCCAAAGAACTGCTCGGCAAGTATTTGGTTAGAAAAATTGACGGGAAATTAGTCAGAGCAAAAATAACGGAAACTGAGGCCTATTGCGGTCAAAATGATTTGGCTAACCACGCATCCAAAGGTGTTACTCCGAGAACCAAAATAATGTTCGGCCCGCCGGGACATGCCTATGTGTATTTAATTTACGGGATGTACCATTGTTTGAATATCGTTACGGAGAAAAAGGATTATCCGGCCGCTGTACTCATAAGAACCGCCAGTATTACGAATTACGTAGTACGTATTAAGGGCAAAAACTTAAACTCAGTAATACTTAATACTAATCCCGTAATACGCTTAAGTGGGCCGGGAATACTGTGTCGCGAATTAAAGATAGACAAAAAATTCAACGGAGTTAATTTGTGTAAGAGTAAGAAGGTTTGGATAGAGGACTCTAAAGAAAAACCATCAAAAATTAAGAAAGGTAAAAGAGTCGGTATAGAGTATGCCGGTTCATATAAAGATAAACTTTGGCGGTTTTATTTGCCGTGAATTCCTAAATCCTTTGACTATTTCTCTCAATTTTGTAGTTTATACTTAGTTTATTAAAAACAGAGAATAAGAGTGAAGAAGAAAACAGTTCTAGTGGCTGATTATAATAAAAGGTTCATTTGGTTTGACGGAGAAATCAATCAAAGCACCGCGAATCAGTTTTTAAAAATATTGAGAAATTTCAAAAGACGGTGCCTAAATAACGTAACCATCTATATTCGTGGTATTGGAGGCGACTTCTCTTCTGTATTTATGATGATAAGAGCCATGAGAGAATCAGGACTTAATATTGGTTGTGTTGCTCATGATTATGTGATGTCGGGGTGCTTTGCGCTCACTCAAGCCGGAGGGGGGTGGACAGCGGCTTTATCCAAAACTAAATTCTGTTTCCACAGCGCGATTTTGGATTTAAAAAAAAATGAACAGTATGGTTTTAATAAACCGGACCGTATTGAAATAGTAGCAATGTCAGAAGCTCTGGACGCCATTCAACTGTCTTGGTATCTCTCAAAGAGTCATAGAGTGGAAGAAATATTCCACCTGCTTTACAACGACGTGATTATTAATGCTCCACAAGCGATGCGCTTGGGCTTGATAGATGCATATTTTGACAGGAATGAATTTTTGAAAGACCAAAAGATAGTTCGGCAGATTGTAAAAAACAACAAAAGACGACCTGGGTCTCTCTAGGTCGTTTTTATTTCCTTATTTTTCGGGTATATTAAATATTAATGGTAAAAGACATTCTTAAGCAAAAACTGCAGATAAGATTTCCGGGCGTTGGTTTTGATATTTTAGTACCTCCTAACGATAAAATGGGGGATTATTCAACCAATGTTGCCTTTGTGTTGGCGACCCGTCCTTCGCATAAAGCTACGGAGGGCAAAGAAAAAGAGGGCCTGCCTGCGCAGGCAGGCAAGGGTCCGATGGAAGTTGGGGAAGAATTGGCGTCAGAGTTAAGCAAGGATAAAGACCTTGCCGGTATTTTTGAAAAAATAGAAGCGGTAAAACCGGGGTTCGTTAATTTTTTCTTGAAGGATGACTTTTTGAGAAAAAAATTAAGCGAGATAACCGGCGACAAAAATTACGGCTTTAATGAAACAATGAAGGGCAAAACCGTGATGGTTGAATATACCGACCCTAATCCGTTCAAACTGTTTCACATCGGCCATTTGATGAGCAATACTATCGGCGAAGCGATTGCGCGATTATATGAGGCATCTGGAGCGAAAGTGCTGAGAGCTAACTATCAAGGAGATGTAGGACTACATGTGGCGAAAGCCATTTGGGGGGCATTGAGAGAGAAAAATAATCCGCATAATTCAGAAAGTTGGCGAAATATTTTATTGGGCGAAGGATATGTAATAGGATCTTTGGCTTATGACGATGACGAGATATATCAAAAAGAAATCGAAGAAATAAATAAAAAAATTTATGACCGTTCCGATGAAGAAATAAATAAAATTTATGATCTTGGAAAAAAATTGAGTTTGGAATATTTTGAAACCGTTTATAAAAAGTTAGGTACGAAATTTGATCACTATTTTTTTGAAAGCGAAGTGGGGAATGAGGGGACTGACATTGTCAAAAATAACCCCGGTATCTTTGTTGAAAGCGACGGAGCAATCGTTTTTCGGGGGGAAGAGCATGGTTTACACACAAGGGTCTTTACAAATTCCAAAGGACTACCGACCTACGAAGCGAAAGAGCTTGGTTTGAATAAGAAGAAGTTTGATTTCTACTCACTTGACCTGTCCGTTATAATTACTGGAAATGAAATTAATGACTACTTTAAAGTTTTATTAAAAGCTATGGAACTTATCATACCCGAGGTAGCGGCAAGGACAAAGCATATTTCTCACGGCATGCTTCGCCTGCCCGGCGGCAAAATGTCTTCAAGGACGGGCGAGGTCATTACCGCCGACTCGCTGATAGAGCAAACCAAAGCGAAGTTGCCGGAGTCAGAGAATGGCAAGTTAAACCCGCCTTCGCCCGAAGGCTTAGGCGAGGCAAGGGAAAAAATTGCCATCGGTGCTATAAAGTATTCCATTCTCAAACAAAGCCCGGGCCACGATATTATTTTTGATTTTGAAAAATCTCTTTCGGTGAAAGGGGACTCTGCGCCATATCTTCAATACACATATGCGCGATTTAATAATATTGTAACCAAGTCAGAATCGAATCCGTCGGTTGGCGCGGTTGACCCAGTGTATCTTAACGAGCCGGTTGAAGTGAGCTTAATGAAATATCTTTTTAGATTTCCCGAAATCGTCAAAGAAAGCGGTGAAGAGATTGCTCCCCAACATCTGGCCTTGTATCTTTACGAACTTTCAAACGAAGCCAACCGATTCTACGAGTCAGTTCGTGTTCTCGAAGATGAAAACGCTGAAAGGCGTAATGCTCGACTTATGCTGGTAGAGACAGTCGCAACAGTCCTTAAAAGAGGACTCAACCTTCTCGGCATCGAAACTCTAAAAAGAATTTAGCCGATTCACATTAACAAAGGGCACCTTCTGGAGGGTGGGATAAAACAAAGATGATTGCGGATGTTTGCGAGGGTGGTGTTGATAACTATTATTTTGTCTAGATAAGTTGGTAATGAAAATAATGAAAATAAAGTTGAGACTTAATTAGTTATTTTTTAGACACCGGATTTCTCCAAGAAGAGATAGAAGGCGTAGGACACTTAAAACCTTTATTAACTTCTATAAACATTAATATAATATTTCTCATTTAAGCCCTGCTTTAGTGGGGCTTTCTGATATTTAAATGATGGCAAGTATTATTATACCACACTTTTTAAAAAACAAAGGACACCTTCTGGGGGCTTCTGGGGGCATTTGAGTGGGACTATGTCCGGGGTATTGTCGGTTAGTCAGATTTTGCTAAAATTAATGTAGATACCTCTTTGCCTGCCTGCGTAGGCAAGTTTGAATGTTCGGATGTTCGGAAGTTCGAATGTTTGAATGTTCGGATGTTCGTTAACAGTTTGTTCTGCGTTTGCTGGAGCTTTTACCTGCTCTGTTTATGTTTAATTCCAGCAAAGAAAAACAAAATATCTATATTTCACTGGACGTCTTGGCAGAAAAGTATGGGTATACCGAGTACCATATTCGCCGTCTTGCAAGATCCGGCCGGATTCAGGGCGTTCAATATGGGACTAAGGGCGAATGGCGCGTTGATGAGGCGTCGCTTAAAAAGTATTACGAAGAAACCACTCATCGTCGTTTTATTCAACCACGCCAAGAGCAGAAAACTCCGACCCCGAAAATCTCGCCAAGGCGGGACTCGGGGAAATCAGTTCTTTTATCAGCACCTTTAAACAACGTAAAATCGCGTGGCGATCATGTCGCTTTACGCGATGAGGGTTCCTTAAGCGCAGAACCCCAAAGACAAAGAGGATATAACCCTTCCAACTTTTCTCAAGGAAAACTTAGAAGGGTAAATGCCATCCCGATGAAGTTTCTACTCCTCGTGGGTGGCATTTTGTTTTTGTCGATATATTTCCGTCCTTTCGTAAACGACCTCGCTCCTCAAATGGCCAGAGCAACAATGGGAGAACGGACATATG
>Ga0210057_1000801_pt1 | contig 51131 bp, 66 predicted proteins | sample CryGeyCG2114_010_2_FD_183968 | JGI IMG/M metagenome (GOLD analysis project Ga0210057, IMG submission 183968) | Groundwater microbial communities from aquifer - Crystal Geyser CG10_big_fil_rev_8/21/14_0.10 (SPAdes) (version 2) | ecosystem: Environmental > Aquatic > Deep subsurface > Groundwater ...
TTATTGAAGGTGCGTCTAAAGGCAAGGGCCTCGGTATTAAATTTTTACGGCATATAGAGCGCACGAAAATCATTTTTCATTTCGTGGCCGCAGATTCGACAGATCCTGTGTCGGATTATAAAACGGTTAGAGGCGAGCTTGGAGCGTATAACAAAATGCTTCTGAAAAAGCCAGAATATGTTTTTTTGAGCAAAAAAGACGCGGTTTCAGAAGCCGCCGCCAACGAGGCGTCAGAGAAGCTTAAAAGTGCGAAGAGAGAAATCTCTTCTTTCTCTTCGTCTGCCGACGGGCAGACTCGGAAATTCAATAAAAACATAACGCAGATTTCCATATTTGATTGGGACAGCATCGAGCTTGTCAGAAAAATACTTAATGATTTAATTTTAGAAAAAACAGAGTTAAAATTATAATTCTAACGTTGTCCACGATGCGGAGCCGCCAGAACCGGCACCTCAAACCACTCTTTTGTGGTCTGCCAGTAGGTTCGAACGTCGTCTGCTCCGCGGAGCTAACAGTTTGACACTGGTTTTCGATAATATACAATAAAATTAGAAACATATGCTTGACGATAAAGACATTCAAAAACTTATAAACGTTTTTCCCACTAAGGAAGAAAGTGTTTCTAAGGAGGAGTTTGGGTCTTTTCAAGAAGAAGTGAGGAAAAGTTTCTCTGATTTATATTCTGCTGTTGATGCCTATGCCAAGAAAGCAGATACTTACTTTCAAGAGATGGTTATGCTGGCTCATAAGGTTGATAAATTGGAAAAATGGATTCACCAGATAGCCGAAAAAGTCGGGATAAAGCTAGACCAGTAAAAATTCTTATTTAGGATAAGGAATCAGCCAACTGGCTGGTTTTTTGTTTAGAGTTCTAGTGCCTTCCCACCAATTCTCTCATTTGTCCCAATACAATCTCAGGATACTTAAACACCTCTTCTTACCTTAAAGTTCTCCACCTTCGTTAAAACTTCGGCGGACACAGTAAAATCGTCCGCTAGAGCGAGCAAAAGTTTGACATCTTGTTTTGGAACAAGATATAATAGAGTTGTTATGGATAAAGACTTTAGTGAATTAATTACATATTTAGATCAGAAATTTACTCGCATTGATGAAAGATTCGATGGAGTGAAGAAAGATTTTATAGATCTTCAAACTTCGGTTGATTCTTATGCAAAAAGAGCCGATGCTTATTTTCAAGAAATGGTTGCTTTGTCTCACAAAGTTGACCGTCACGAAAAATGGATTCAACAACTTGCCGAGAAGCTAGGAATAAAGTTGGAATACTAAATTTAAATAAACTAAAAAATCGCCAACTTGTCCTGAATTGTATTGAAGGATCAAGCGGTTTTTGGGTAGAATCTTGACAGATTCTTAGGTTGGGGATAGAATTACATTGATGAGAGGTTCCAACGGGGCTAGTCTCTCAGTGGCCTCTCTTAAAAACGGACTTCAAAAAGCTAAAAAGGGGGATCTAAGGATTTCCCTTTAAGCATTAAAGGAGCCCAAAACAATGCCAGACAAACCAAAACCATCTTGTAAGTAGCCGGAAGAGGGGATACCTTCATGGGTGTCCCCTTTTCGTTTAACAAAAATCGCCAACCAGGCGGTTTTTTGGTAGAATTTAATAAAATCAATGAGGAAATATAAAATTTTTGAAAAAGAAATTAGTGGATTCTTTACTATTCCTTCTGGTATTGTTACCACCGAAATATCAGTACTTGAGAAAATTGCCAGAGAAATTCCTGAAATTGGCATACTCACTACAAAAAGTATTGGATTAGAATCAAAAGAAGGGAATAAGGAACCAATTATAGCTAAATACGCTCCTTTTTCTTTTATCAATGCGGTTGGTCTTACTAATCCTGGAGCCCGAAGTTTTGCTGAAGGGCTTTCGAGCCTTGAGATTCCAAAAGATAAGTTCTTATTAATTTCCATATTTGGAGAGGCTGAAGAAGAATTTAAGAAAGTAGCTAAGGCATTATATGATTGGGCAGATGGCTTTGAATTAAACATTTCTTGCCCCCACTCTCAAAAGTATGGTCAGATTATAGGTCAGAATGAAGAGTTAGTAGGGAGAATAACAAAAGGCATTGCTTCAATGGGGAAACCAGTTTTTCTTAAACTGTCACCAAATTTAGATATAAAAAAGGTTGTAAAAACTGCTGTTAGAAGCGGTCTTTCTGGAATAACAGCCATTAACACCAGGGGGCCAGAGTTATTTTTACATGACAACTATCCGGTTCTTTCCAATAAAGTAGGTGGTATTTCAGGAAAAGCAATTTTAGAGCTTGGGTTAAAAGTCGTAAGAGAGATTAGGAGCATGACAGATTTGCCAATAATTGCCTGTGGGGGTATTTCAACAGCGAAAGACATAATGAACTATAAGAATGCTGGTGCGAATTTCTTCGGGGTTGGCTCAGCCTTAACAGGGATGAATACGGAAGAGATAAAGGAGTATTTCCACAATTTATCACTGGATTTAGAAAAAGGGACAAATAAGGCGGAAAGAAGCTTGAAAATGAAGCTAAATATGGAATATAAGAAATACGGAGTGGCTGAAAATAAACAATTAGCAGAGGATTTATTTCTTTTGAGGTTGAATGGGGGCATGAAAGTAGAACCAGGACAATTCATTTTTACTTGGCTACCAAAAAAAGGAGAAAAACCATTTTCTGTGTTTGATGATGAACCATTAACTTTACTCATTCAGAAAAAAGGTTATTTTACAAACAAACTATCAAAATTAAAGAAAGGAGATTCTCTATATATCAGAGGACCTTATGGGAATTCTCCGAAAATAAACGAAAAAACTCTATTAGTTGGCGGTGGGACAGGGATAGCAGCACTTTACCTCTTCGCTAAAAGAAATAAAAATTCAGTGGCTTTATTAGGAGCAAAAGACAAAAATCACCTGCCAGATTTTAAGAAATTTAAAACATTGGCTAGAGAAGTTTATCTTGCTACTGAAAGCGGAGAGATGGGCTATAAAGGACTGGTAACAGACATTTTGGAGGATGTTATAAGATATACAAAACCTGAATGCGCCATAAACTGCGGTCCAGAACCTATGGTTAAGACTGCCATTCAAAAAGAAAGCAAATATATAAATCAGGAGAAAGTTTATTCCTCAGTAGATTTTTTAACAAAGTGCGGGATTGGCTTATGTGGAAGCTGTGCAACCTCAAGGGGATATAGAAGCTGTGTTGACGGCACCTTTTTAAAATATAACCAAATTTAGCATTTAATAAGCTCCACTCCAGGAAATTTCTCCCAAAACCAAGCCCGTAAAGCCACGTTGGCCACCGGCCTTTTTGTGGTTCTAATATTGTTCCATCCTCGGAGCTACGAAATAATCGCCAAGAAGGCGGTTTTTTGGTAGAATAAAATAATAAATTAAAATAAGAAAAAATATATGCCTTCAATCTTTCCTTACGTTTTGGTAATAGCTATTCCGGCCATTGCCAGTTTCGTTCTCTTTTCCCGGATTAAATTAAATAGCATTTTACAATTTAGAGATTTCTTTTGGAATTATGCCTTTGCTTTTGGAATACTTTCTTTGCTTGGCATCCCTATCCTTCTTATAAACTTAGGGGTGAATATCAGCCAAGACGCCTTGATTTATCTCTATGTCCTAACCACTTTTTCAATATTGATTTCTTACCTCCTGTTTTTTAGAGGAACAACCTTCCTTTTCACTCAAAACAGATTCCTGACAACCGTCCTTCCCCTGATTTTTATCCCAGTTAGCGCCGCCTTCAGCTTAATTGCTCTTTTTTATCTTAAAATGTCAACCATCATAATTTACACCGCTTTTCTCTGGGGTTTTCTCCTTGTTAATAACAATATCTTAGGCGTTATTTTCCTTTACTCTTTTGCTCAAGGGTTTCCCTTGAGAGTTATGAGAGGAAAGCTTTGCGCCCTACTTTTAAGTCTGGGATGGTTTTTTATCTTAGGATTAGATTTTTTCCTTTGGTTTGTCGCCGTCTTATATCATCCCGAATTCTGGATATTAAAAATTTCTTCTATAGGAGGCTGGTATTTACTGAGAAGCCTGGCTTATTTGATAATTTTAGCGGGAGCCCTGCTTTGCGCTCGATGCCGCCCAAAAGCCGAACAATAACCCCATGATCAGCTTGAACCTGCGGTATGTTTTTGTTGTTTTTCTTTTATCTCTTTTAACTGGAGCAGGAACTTTATGGCAGGTTTCTAAATTAGATCTTTCTTTAGCTGAGCCCCCTCTCGTTAGCTACCAAAGAACAAGGGGGGCTGATCAATCAAAAGAAGCTCCAGTTGATTCTGAAAGACTGGAGAAAGATTTAGTTTTAGAAAAGATTGAACAAGGAAAAGAGTTTTTGTTGAGAATGGAACACCCGGAATTGCACGGTTTTTACAAAAAGTATGATGCCCTGGCAGATAGTTTTGAGGCAAGACTTCATACAGTTTATTCTGCTTCCATAATTTACACTCTCTTGAAAGTTTATGATTTTGATAAAGACGAAAGAATTATAGCAGGCGTTCCTCTTTGGACAGACTTTTTGCTTTCCAGGCAGAGCGAAGCGCCTGAGACCTTTGGGGCTTTTTACTATTCTTATTATTTTGGAGAGCAAGAAAAAGAGCCAAGGTTTGTTGTAGGAACCGCAGCCTTGAGTATCTTTACCTTGCTTGATTTATATGAGAGAACGGGGGAGACGGTTTATTTAAGTTCGGCCAGGATGGCCGGGGACTGGCTATTATCCATGAAAAGGCCAGACGGAGTCATGAAAGCTGATAAAGAGTATGAAAATGGCCAGTGGGTTTTTGATGAAAGAGAATCTCTTTTGTACAATGGCCAGGTTCTGGCTGCTTTCTCCAGACTCTATCTGGCTACTGGAGTTGGGGACTATTACTTAGCTGGAGAAAAAATAGCCCAGCACTTTCTTAGTAGGGTTGAGAAGGAAGGTTGCTATCTGGGGGACGATTACCGGATTAAAAACCCAATTTCTAGTGCCTGGCTGGTAATGTCTCTTTTGGATTTTTACAAAGCAAAGGAGAAGACAGAATACAAAACAGTTATTTTCCAGTGTGCTTCTGATCTTTTGGTCAGGCAAATGGAGGATGGAGGCTGGAGCGGGGCTTATTCCACGAGCGGAAACGGGTGGCTGGCAGAAGTAATGGGAGAAATGTATCATTTTTGCCAAAAAGAGAAAGGGGTTGAATGCATAAGGTACAAAGAAGCTCTTTTGGGAGTGATTGGTTGGTTGATGGAAAACACTTATTCCCAAGAGAATACAGCTAATTTACCCAATCCCGATATGGCTTTGGGAGGATTATTTTGGAACCAGGACAATAAATACGTCAGGACAGATGCCCTTTGCCATGGGCTTAATGCCTACCTTCTAATTGTCGAGGAGCTCTAAATTATGTTATTCTAAAATTATGCTAGACTATTTCTTTTTAGGAATAATTCAAGGAATCTTTGAGTGGATTCCCATATCGAGCGAGGGAGTGGTGGCTTTAGCCAGCCAGTTTTTTATAAAAGAGGTTAATCCTGTTGAGCTGGCTCTTTTTTTGCATTTGGGTACCCTTTTGGCGGTTTTAATTTATTTTCGGGAAGACTGGAAAAGAGTAGTTCTGCTTCAAGATTTAAAACTCCTTCGTTTTTTGATTATTGCCACCTTAATCTCTGCTGTCATTGGATTTCCCTTATACAAGCTCTTAAAAGATGTTTTGGTAGGTAGTAGTCTTTTGCTAATAATGGGTTTTGGGTTGCTCTTGACAGCTTACTTTCATAGCAGGAAGCAAACCCTTGGTTTTAGTTTAGAGAAGTTAGCTGTAATATCAGGTATCTTTCAGGGTTTGGCCGTCATTCCCGGGCTCTCGAGGTCTGGTTCCACCATCTTTGGTTTGAGTCTGGGCAATTTAGCACCGGCTGAGATATTGAAGTTTTCCTATATGATGTCTTTGCCCGTTGTTTTGGCATCTAGTTTTTATTTATTCCTGGGAAACCCAAGCCTTATTTTGGAAAGTTGGCCAGCCCTGATCAGCAGCTTTCTGGTTGGGTTGTTAAGCTTACGTTTCCTCATTACTTTAGCTTTGAGAATCAGTTTCTTTGCTTTCGCTCTTATTTTTGCTCTACTCTGCTTTTTTGGAGCAGCTGCGGGACTTTTAATTTAAAGGTCGCAAATAATTAATTAAGTCATATGCTGTCAAAATTACCAATTAATCTTGAGAAGATAAAACAAGAAGACCTGGATAAAGAAATATTAAGAGCCGGCATTTTAGCTGAGTTAGACGCTATTAACCTTTATGAGCAGATGGTAGGGATGACTCAGGACGGGAAGATTAAAAAGATTCTTTTAGATGTTGCCAGAGAAGAGAAGGCCCATGTTGGAGAGTTTCAGGCTCTTTTGCTAAAGATTGACGAAGAGCAGGTAAAAGAATTGGAAAAGGGCGAAAAAGAAGTGGAGGAATTAACAGAATAATTAAAGGAGTTGATTCTCAGGAGAGAGAAGTGATACAATAAGCTGATGGTAAAAAAGAGTTTTTTTGTTTTTTTTGTTGTTTTCTTTCTCAGCTCCCTTTTCTGGAACGCTAATTTTGTTTTAGCTCAAGAAAACATTGAGATCAATTTCTTTTCCAGCCAGACCTGTCCTCACTGTGCCGCAGAAAGGGAATTTCTTGTTGAGCTGGAAGAAAAATATCCTGAGATAAAAGTGAATGAGTACGAGGTTGTTTTTCATCCGGAAAACAAAACATTTCTGGAAGAGTTTTATAAAAACTACAATGTTCCAGAAAAGGACCAGGGCTGGGTGCCGGTGACATTCACTTCGACCAAATACTTTATTGGGTTTAATGATCAAGTTGCCCAAGAGATAGAAACTTGCCTGGAAGAGTGTTTGGGAGGGGAAACAAAACCTTTTCAGGAAATTAAGATACCCTTTTTAGGCAGTGTTGACATCACTAGTGTCTCCTTGCCCGTTTTAACTGTTATCTTTGGTGCTTTGGATGGCTTTAACCCCTGCGCTATGTGGGTTTTGCTTTTCTTGATTGTTCTTTTGATTAATACCCGCTCCCGAAAAAGAATGTGGCTTATTGGGGGCACTTTTATTGCTGCTTCCAGTCTTGTTTATTATCTCATTCTGACAGCTTGGTTTAACCTCTTTTTGGTAATTTCTTATGTCAACCTGACAAGACTACTGATAGGGGCTTTGGCTATTTTAGTCGGTCTCTGGCAGATTAAGAGCTTCTTAATGTTTCAGCCCGGTGTTTGTAAAGTTTTGGATGGCAAACCCGGCTTTCAAGATAGAATAAAAGAAAGATTGAGAATTCAGTCAGAAAAGCTGGTGGCTTCTCCTTTAACTTTTGCCATTTTTGGCGGAGTTATTCTCCTGGCCCTAGGAGTAAATCTGGTTGAGTTTTTCTGTTCTTCTGGCTTGCCAGCTATTTACACCAGGATTTTAGCCTCGCAGAACTTAAATGCCTTTTCTTATTATCTTTATCTTTTGCTTTACACTTTTGTTTTTATACTGGATGACTTAATTATTTTTTCTCTGGCTGTAGTTACCATGAGCAAGTTTGGTTTCACAGAGAAGTACAATTATTGGGCCACTTTAATCGGAGGCTTATTACTCATTGTTCTGGGGCTTTTATTATTATTTAAACCAGAATTATTAATGTTTGTGTAAATCCATGGCAAATTATAAAGTCAATAAAGAAAAATGTATAGGTTGCGGTCTTTGCGCAGCTAACTGTCCTGGAGGAACCGAATTAAAAGAGGATGGCAAGGCCGAAGTCATCGATTCTAAAAAGGTCAAAGAATGTGGAGGAGAGGAACTCTGTCCTTATGGAGCGATAGAGGAAAAAGAAGAAGAATAATGGACTTGACGGATGAAAACTTTGAAAAGGAAATAAAGGAAAGTCAGAGACCGGTTTTGGTTGACTTTTGGGCCGAATGGTGTAGCCCCTGTTCTATACTTACTCCGATTTTGGAGAAATTGACCGAAGAGTTTAAAGATAAATTTATTTTAGCCAAAGTGAATCTTGATGCTGCTCGTCTAACTGCCCAAAAATTGGGAATAGATAGAATCCCAATGGTGGTCCTTTTTAACGGAGGCAAACCAGTCAGCGGATTTATAGGAGCGAAACCAGAGCCAATAGTCAGAGAGTTATTAAATAAAATGTTAGAAGACGTCGCAAACAGAAAAGATGTTAAAGAGATAATTAAAAGCTATCAAGAATATGCTGAAAAAAATGGATTTAAGCTAAACCCTGATAAGGAAGTGACAGAAAGATTAGTGATGGGGTTGCTGGAGAACGAAAAGAAACACGGCTTCAGGTATTGCCCCTGCAGGCGGGTTACCGGCAACCAAGAAGAGGATAAAAAGAAAATCTGCCCCTGTGTTTGGCATCGCCAGGAAATTGAGCGAGATGGTCATTGTTTTTGTGGATTGTTCGTCAAGGGGTGAGGTTTTGGGCTGTGGATAAAATCTCTCTTTAAGAGAGTTGGCAGGGCTTGACCGTCCTTTTAATCAGAGATAAAATATAATAATATTTCATTTTTTTCTCAAAAATGGCTAAAATCCATATTAGTAAAATTCAAAAAAGGGACGGCACAATAGTTGACTTTGACCAGAGCAAAATTACCAATGCTATTTTCAAAGCCATTACCGCTACCGGGCAAGGGGACGGCGTTAGATCAAAGAAGCTTTCTGATAGGGTGGTTCAGATTCTCAATCGGAGATTTAAAGAAGAAGAAATTCCTCATGTAGAGCAGATCCAAGATATAGTGGAGGAGGTTTTAATTTTGGAAGGTTTGGTGGAAACTGCCAGAGCCTACATTTTATATAGAGAGCAGAGGAGAAGAATTAGAGAAACAGTTGGAGTGATTGACGAGTCAGTGGAAATGGTTGATAAATATGTTCAGGAACTAGATTGGCAGGTTCGGGAGAATGCCAATATGGCCTATTCTCTCCAGGGCTTGAATCATTACGGGGTTTCAGCCATTACCAAGAAATACTGGTTGAATAAAGTTTATCCAAAAGAAATCAGAGAGGCCTTGGAATCAGGAGACTTTCACATTCACAACTTAGATAGCCTTTCAACTTATTGTTGCGGTTGGGACCTTTATGATTTGCTTCTTAAGGGTTTTCGGGGAGTGGCCGGGAAGGTTGAATCAAAACCACCAAAACATTTCAGAACAGCTTTAGGTCAACTGGTTAACTTCTTTTATACGCTCCAAGGGGAAAGCGCAGGCGCACAAGCTATTTCTTCTTTCGACACGCTTTTGGCTCCTTTTGTTAGGTATGACAATCTTAACTACCATCAAGTAAAACAAGCGATTCAGGAGTTCCTGTTTAACATGGCCATTCCCACTCGGGTTGGTTTTCAGACACCCTTCACAAATATCACCTTAGACATCACCCCTTCGCCTACGTTATCAAAGCAGCCTGTCATTATCGGAGGAAAGCCTCAAAAAGAAACTTATGGAGAATTTCAAGAGGAAATGAATATGATAAATCAAGCTTTTTATGAGGGGCTAATGGAAGGAGATGCCAAAGGAAGGCCTTTTACTTTTCCCATTCCGACGGTTAATATTACTCCTGATTTTGATTGGGAGTCAAAGACCTTGGAGCCTCTTTGGGAAGCTACAGCTAAGTACGGAGTTAACTATTTTGCCAACTTTATCCATTCTGACATGAAGCCAGAGGATGTCAGGTCAATGTGTTGTCGGTTGAGATTATCAAACAAAGAACTTTACAAAAGAGGAGGAGGGCTTTTTGGCTCAGACCCCCTGACAGGTTCAATTGGGGTAGTGACGATTAATCTTCCCAGAATTGGTTATCTTTCTAAAACTAAAAAAGAATTTTTTGAAAGGTTAGCCAGGGTAATGGATTTAGCTAAAACCAGCTTGGAAATTAAAAGAAAGGCTCTGGATGATTTCATGGAAAAAGGCCTTTACCCCTATTCAAAATTCTATTTAGCTGGAATTAAGAAAATGAGAGGGAGTTATTGGGGAAACCATTTTTCAACCATTGGTATTCTGGGGATGAATGAAGCCTTGTTGAATTTTATTGACGATAACGTTGGTTCAAAAAGAGGCAGAAGGTTTACCATAGAAGTTTTGGACTTTATGCGAGAGAGATTGATAAATTACCAAAAAGAAACCGATAACCTCTATAATTTAGAAGCCACTCCGGCTGAAGGCGCTTCTTACAGATTAGCTTTAAAAGACAAAGAAAAATATCCCGAGATTATTACTGCTGGTACCAAGAAAGTTCCTTATTATACAAACTCTGCCCAATTGCCGGTTAACTACACAGATGATATTTTTGAAGCCTTAAAAATTCAAGATGAAATTCAATGCAAGTACACTGGAGGCTGTATTGAAAAAGGAAACAAGGTTTTAACTGATAAAGGACTATTACCAATAGAAGACATTATTAAAGATTTTGAAAAATTAAAGCCTATCAAAGCTTTAAGTTATAATCTGGAGAAAAAAAGTAGTGAGTGGGACGAAATTTTAGAAGCAGTAAAAATTGGTGTTAAAAAACACAATAAAATTAGAGTAGAAGGGGAACGAAATTTAGATATAGTTACTTCTGATTGGCATCCATTTTTCGTCCTCGAAAGATTCAAGCCAAATCCAACCTGTCCAATTTGCGAAGAAAAAGTAAAAAATATAAAAGCCTTTGCCACTCACATAAGATGGAATGCTGAATGCCGTGAAAGATATCAGGAATTTCCTAAATATCGGGTAATAGAGAAAAGAGCAGATGAATTAAAAATTGGAGATTATATTTTACAAAATTCTGATAATTTATATCCCGAAAAAGAGACAGAATTAAATGAAGATTTAATGTGGTTATTAGGATTCTTTATTGGCGATGGTTGTATTTCCAAATTTATCGATAATCGAGGAGGGAATAAGTTAAAAAAATATAAGATTCGTTTTTTCAGTGCCCATCAAGAGCCTTTAGAGAAAGTGGTGGAAATTTTAAATAAATATTTTAATTGTGAGGTTAAGGTAATTCATAATGAAAAAAGAAGCGAGGTGCTGAAAGAAGTTGTGTCCTCCCAAAAAATTGTTCTAGATTTTTTCTTTAAATATGGTTTTAAGTCGGGTAAGAAAGTTTACAGTGTTTTTATCCCTCAAATAGTAAAAGAAAATATTACCAAAAGCAATCTATTCTCTCTTATTAGTGGTTTAGTTGACAGTGATGGTAATATTACAAAAAGAGATGGTAATATTGAATATTTTACTGTTTCTTCTAAATTAGCCGAAGATATTTTAGAGATTTGCACTAAAGCAGGAGTTATAATTTCAAAGAGAGAGAAACCAACGAAAAGAAAAAATGAAGTAAATGGCTTTAGATTAATAATACCCTCTTACGAAGCGAGCAATATAAAAAATAAGTTAAAGATTACTGTTAATCCTTCAAGAATTAAAGAAAATTTATCTAATAGAAAAAAACGTCATCTTCCAGTGGTAAGAGTTAAAGGAGTTTCAAAAATTGATGTTCAAGAGAATCAATTCTACGATTTAATGACAAAGAAAAATCATAATTATTTAGCTGGTAAAAATTGCTTAGTTTTCGTTCATAACACGGTTTTACATCTCTTTTTGGGAGAAAGGATCTCTGATCCCCAGACAGCCAAATCTCTTGTTAAGAAAGTTTTTGAAAACTTCCACCTATCTTATATTTCTCTCACCCCTACCTTTTCTATTTGCCCTGTCCATGGCTACATCTCTGGAGAACACTTTTTCTGCCCGCAATGCACAGTTAAACAGCCCTGCGAAGTCTATAGCCGGGTAGTCGGTTATTTGCGTCCTGTTAATCAATGGCATGAAGGGAAACAAGAAGAATTTAAACAGAGAAAAGAATTTAAAATACCAAGAGATTTAGCCAGGGCTCAATGATAGAAATTGGTGGGTTTCAAAAAACAACTCTGATTGATTATCCAGGCAGAGTAGCCTGTACTATTTTTTTAATTGGCTGCAATTTCCGTTGTCCTTTCTGTTATTCGGCAGAGTTAGTTTTACCAGAGAAAATAAAAAAGCAGCCCAGGATTTCAGAGAAAGAATTGTTTGATTTTCTGAGAGAAAGACAGGGATTGTTGGAAGGGATTGTCATCTGCGGAGGAGAGCCTACCATAAATAAAGATTTACCGGAATTTATCAAGAAAATTAAAAATTTAGGGTTTTTGGTAAAACTGGATACCAACGGTTCCAATCCCGAGATGCTAAAGAAATTGATAGATGAAAATCTAGTTGATTATGTAGCTATGGATATCAAAGCGCCGAAAGAAAAATACGAAATGGCGGCCGGAGTAAAAATCAACCTAGCTGACATCGAGAAAAGTATCAAAATATTAAAAGCAGGAGAAGTTGATTTTGAATTCAGAATGACGGTAGTCCCGACCTTACACACTAAAGAAGATATTATAAGGATTGCCAAATGGATAAGTCCAGCTAAAAAATTTTCTCTCCAGAATTTTCGGGCAGAAAAGACTCTCAATCCCGGTTTTGCAAAAATCAAACCTTATCCAGATGAGTTTTTGGAATCAATTAAAAAAGAAATCTCGCCTTATTTTGAAACCTGCGAAGTGAGAAACTAAACTCGGCAGTCGAAGAGATAAATCTCTTCTTCATCTTCGTTTCCGCTTCGCGGAAACTCGATAAATGAATACAATTTTAAGGGTAAAAAATTTAAACGTGAAGTTAAACGATGAAAAAATCATTGAAGATTTATCTTTTGAAGTAAAAAAGGGAGATATTCTAACGATTTTGGGACCAAATGGAGCGGGGAAAACAGTTTTATTGAAAACTTTATTAGGAGTTTTGCCATATAAAGGAGAAATTGAGCGGCAAAAAGAAGTTAAAATTGGTTATGTTCCTCAAAGACTGCCATTTATAAAAGATGCCCCGATGAGCGTTGAAGATTTTTTGAACTGAAAGGAGCTTCAAAAAAAGAAATAAAAGAAATTTTAAATTCAGTAGGGTTTAAAGAGACTCCTACTTTATTCCAAAAGAGGGAATTAGGAGAGCTGTCTTCCGGGCAGTTTCAGAGAATATTAGTTGCCTGGGCTTTAATTAGAAATCCCGATATTTTGCTTTTTGACGAGCCAACCGCCGGAATTGATATTAGTGGTAAAGAGACCATCTACACTTTATTAGCTGAACTAAAAGAAAAAAGAAATTTAACGATTTTACTGGTTACCCATGACTTGAGTGTTGTTTTTAAATTTTCCAATTTTGTGATTTGTCTAAACAAATGCCCAATCTGTCAGGGTATTCCAAAAGAAGTTTTAACTCTAGAAAACTTACACAAACTCTATGGTGAAGAAGTGAAATTCTACGAGCACCACAAACACTAAAAAAATTTCAATTACCCGAGCATAGCGAAGGGCGAAGATAAAGACAAACTCCCAAGCCCGAAAGGGCGCAGGGTCATAGATGAAGGATTGTCCTTCATCGCCTCCGAAGGGGCAAACTTCATCGACTCTAAATATTATGGACTTTCAATTTTTTCTTAGTTTAATTTGCGGAGTTTTTATTGGAGGAGTGGCGGGATATTTAGGAACTTTAATGCTCTCAAAAAGAATGGTTTTAGCTGCCGGTCCCTTAGGTCACCTAACTTTGCCTGGAATTGCCCTGGCTTTGCTTTATGGCTTTGATGTTTCTTTGGGAGCTTTCCCTTTTGTTATTTTAGGAATTATTTTAATTTGGCTTTTTGAAATAAGGACAAAACTACCAATGGAAGCTTTAACTGCTGTTGTTTTTGCTTCAGGCGTTGCCATTGCTTTTTTATTTTTGCCAATTGAACAGGCAGAAACCGCTTTAATCGGTGATATTTCCAAAGTTAATTTTTGGGACACAGTAATAGTGAGCTTTTTATGTCTTTCTCTCTTTTTAATAATCAAAAAAATTTATTCTAAAATAACCTTGATTAATATCTCTGAGGATTTAGCAAAGTCTGAGGGAATAGAGGTTAAAAGATATAATCTTTTGTATTTGTTATCTATTGCGATAATTGTTGCCCTGGGAGTAAAAGTGGTCGGAGGTCTTTTGACTGCCGCTTTAGTGGCAATTCCGGCCGCTACTAGCAGAAATTTCAGTAAAAATTTATTTCAATTTTCTCTTTTAGGATTATTATTTGGAGCGATAAGTTCGCTTTTGGGAATTTTTCTTTTTAAAGTAATTGGATTTCCGGCTGGCCCTTTGATTGTTCTTGTTGCTACTTTCTTTTTCTTAATTTCTTTAATTCTCAAGCCCCGTTAGAAATTAGACAAAGAATCAAAGCGCTAATATAAGACTTCAAAATTTCTAACGGGGCAAGAAAAGATGATAGAAGAATTGGAAAGAATAAAAAAAGAGGTTCTGGATTGTAAAAAATGCGAACTTTATAAAACCAGAAACAATCCGGTAATTGGAGAAGGTTCAGTTGAGGCAAAAATAATACTGGTAGGGGAGGCGCCAGGAGCTTCTGAAGACAAAACAGGTCGACCCTTTTGCGGAGCTGCAGGAGAGGTCTTAGATGAACTTTTGAGATCAACAAAAATCAAAAGAGAAGAAGTTTATATTACAAATTTGCTCAAATGTCGTCCGCCAGAGAATCGTGATCCTCAATCAGAAGAAATTGAAGCCTGCACTCCTTATCTAGAGAGACAAATTAAAATCATTAAACCAGAAGTAATTTGTCCCTTAGGAAGATATTCAATGAGATTTCTTATGGAAAAATATGGTCTGAAAGAGCAAATTGAGGGAATCAGTAAAATTCACGGAAAAGTTTTTGAATCTAGAAGTTTGTTTGGGGGAGTAAAGATTATCCCTCTTTATCATCCAGCCGTAGCTACCTATAACCCTAATCTTAAAGAGATCTTAAAAAGAGATTTTAGTGTTTTGAAAAGTTGCTAAGATTATTCTAACGGGGTTGACAATAGATAGTTATGGGTGTATATTCAAAATGGAAAGGTCGTTTATAAATCATTTAGCATAAAAATATGCCAAGATTTGACGGAACAGGTCCTGGAGGTTCGGGTGCCGGCACGGGCTGGGGTTTAGGCCCTTGCGGCGCAGGAATGGGACGAGGAAGAGGCTTTGGTCGTGGATATGGAAGAGGATTCGGTCGGGGAAGGCCTTCATTCCTTTATGGATATTTTTTCCTCGGCAGTCGGTTATATTGGAATTAGGATTTCCAAAAAGCCGGAGGACCAAAAATATCCTTATGGCCATTACAAGTTTGAGGTTTTAGGAGGTGCGATTATCACTATAATTCTTTTGATAACGGGTGCGGGAATTATTTACGAGGCTTTTCAAAACCTTCTTAATCCGGAGAAAATAACAATCGGTTACTTGGCTTTCGGTGTAATGGTATTTTCGGCCATCGTGAACGAATCAATGGCTAGAATAAAAATTCATTTTGGCAAAAAGGAAAACTCCATCAGCTTGCTTTCAGACGGATTCCATTCCAGGGTTGATGTGTTTGCTTCCTTGGCGGTCCTGGTAGGATTATTCTTTGCCAAATATTGGATTTATACCGATTCGCTTTTGGCTCTGCTGGTCGGTTTCTACATCGTCAAAGAATCTTTTTCGTTGGGCAAGGAAGCTGTTGATTCTTTGCTTGATGTCTCGGCAGGAGAAGAAATTGAAGAAAAGATAAAAACAATCGCCAAAACCCAAAATGTTGAAATTTTTTCCCTAAAAACACAGAAAAAAGGTTCAGTTATCAATGCCAATTTAGAAATAGAACTGCCAAGTAATTTAAGCGTGGAAGAGGCAACGAAAATTTCTGAAGATTTAAGAAAAAAATTAATGAAGGAAATTGAAAATCTTTCTTATGTTGCCATTCAAATTAAAAGTCATGAGGTTTCGACTGGATTTTACAAGCCCGCTTTTGGTCGAGGCTTCGGCTGGCAGAGGCAAGGTCGGTTTAGAAGAAGTGTAAAGGGGGCAGCCAGTCGGGGGCCCAGCGGTTATTGTACTTGTCCAGAATGCGGATACAAAATGCCGCACCAACAGGGAATACCTTGCCCAAACTTGAAATGTCCCAAATGCGGCACAAATTTAAGTAGAGAATAATATGCCGAGACCAAGACTTTTTCGGAGAATAAAGTTTAATCCCAATGTAACCTATTTTAAACCCCGGGGCGTGCCGATGAGATTTTTGGAAGTAGTTGAGCTGACTGGCGAAGAAGCTGAGGCTTTAAGGCTGAGGAATATCCAGGATTTGGAGCAAGAAGAAGCAGCTAAGAGAATGAACACTTCCCAAAGCACTTTCCAAAGGATATTAACCTCTGCCTACAAGAAGGTTACTAAAGCCCTGATAGAGGGTAAGGCAATAAAAATAATAAAATGAATACCTCCGAGCGGTTGCAGGGCTTGACTACCACTTTTACTTAAATTAAGCTAAAATAAGACTGTGGATAACCCCCCACCACTTTGTCGTAATTTAAGACTCAATAACAAGATTTTAGCTCAATGAGAAAAAGTTATTGCAAAGTGGTGGGGGGTAAAGGTCGTTCTGAAAATTAATCTTTTTTAAAATACTATGCAAGGTTACTGTGTTAAATGTAGAAAGAAACAAGAGATCAAGAATCCAAAGGAAGTGACAATGAAAGGAAAGGGTGGAGTAAAGCGAAAGGCTATGACCGGTGTTTGCCCAAAATGTGGCACCAAGATGTTCCGAATTATGGGTAAGGCCTAAGGTCTCGGTATTCAAGGCTTCCGGAAGTCTTTAATGTGAACGTCCAGAGTTAAAACCTTTGGGCGTTTTCTTTTCTGTTATAATAAAGTAATATAGAGATTAAGCCAGGCTTAATATAAAAATGAGAAACCCTTTTAAGACAATAGTAGTTAATCTAGTTGGTCTTTATGGAAAACTAGCCATAAAGCCCTTTAAGAACAGCCTAAGAAAACTGTATTTAAAACAGCTGGAGCCGAGAATGAAAGAAAACAAAATTGCGGTAGCCGAGATAGACGGTATTAAATACAGGGTTGACCTGAATATCAAGAGTGGAGTTGAGATGTATTATGGCAGAGGCTATGAGCCCTTTGTTTCGGCCGTCGTTGACAGGTTTGTAAAAACTGGCATGACGGCAGTTGATATCGGAGCCAATATAGGCATTCATACCTGTCGTCTGGCAAAAGATGTGGGTCAAGAGGGAAAAGTAATAGCTTTTGAGCCAGACGAGAAAAATATAGAAAAGTTAAAACATAACTTAAAACTAAACAATTTAAACAATGTGATAATAAGAAAAGAAGCTTTGTCTGAGACCAACCCCCTTAATTTAAAAGAGCGAGTAGATTTTATAAAAATTGATACTGACGGCTACGAGTATAAAATAATTAAAGCCAGCTCTGATCTAATCAGAAAATATAAACCCAAAATGGTGGTTGAATTTTGTAAGTTTAGTTTAGCCTGGCATAATAATACTTTAGATGAGTTGATTGATTTATTATATTCTTTAGATTATTCTCTCTATTCACTCAATAATCTTAAACGCCTGACCAAAGAATCGCTCTTTGCTCTTTATGAAAAAACACCCCCCATTCCAGGGTGCTCACTAGGGGCAGTGATTAATGTTTTGTGTTTGTCCAATGAAAGTTAAGCCCGGTTTAATTATGGTTTTTCTTTTTGGGCTGAATGTTTTGGCTTGGTTTTGGGTCTACGATTTGAGTCAGGTCAAAACTCTAGAGATTACTTTCTTTGATGTTGGCCAGGGAGACGCAATTTTTATTGAAACACCAGAAAGCCATCAGATTCTGATTGACGGCGGGCCGGACGGTACGGTTTTGGAAAAATTGGCTGATGAGATTCCTTTCTGGGACAGAACTATTGATTTAATTGTTTTAACCCACCCAGAGCACGACCACATTGGGGGGCTCTTGGAGGTTTTAAAGAGATATAAGGTGGAAAATATTCTCTGGACAGGAGTTTTGAAAGAGACGGCAGAGTACAAAGAATGGAAAAGGTTGATTCAAGAAGAGGGGGCTAAAATATATATTGCCAAAAGAGGTCTTTCGGCTGAGCCCGGCCTAATCGAAATAAAGGTTCTGTTTCCTTTTGAGAGTTTAGAAAACCAAGAGATGAGCAATACTAACAACAGTTCCATTATTTTCCGATTAGTCTTTGAAAATAATTCTTTTTTATTCACTGGTGACGCCCCTAAAACTGCGGAGCGTCAATTACTAAGCCAGGCCAAAGAAGAGATTAGAGCCGATGTCTTAAAGGTGGGGCACCACGGCAGTAAAACCTCCAGTCTAGAAGAATTTGTAGCTGGGGTTCTGCCAGCAGTTGCCGTGATATCTGTAGGTCGAGACAACAAATATGGTCATCCGAGTCCTGAAACATTGGAGACTTTGGAAAAATATGGTATAAAGATTGTCAGGACAGATTTAGAAGGTAATATTAAGATTACTTCCAATGGTCAATCGTATGAAGTTTCCACTTTTTAAAACTAAAATTAAAGGACTTAAGAAGGAGTTTGATTTGAATAACCCCAAAGAAAGGAAAAAGTATTTTCAGGCTAAAGCCGGACCAGAAATTAAAAAACTCAGGCAATATCTTAAAAAAGGAAATACTTTCATAGCTTATCTTTTAGGGAAGAAAAGTTCTGGCAAGGGAACTTACTCTAAAATGTTTGCCGAAGTGGTTAATCCTGAGATGATAGACCATTTTTCTATTGGTGATATGATTCGTGAGGTTGATACAGAGCTGGCAGATAAGAAAAAAAGAAAAGAGTTAATTGAGTTTTTGGAAAAGAACTATCGGGGTTGGAAGTCGATTAATGAATTACTTTCTCTTTTGGAAACCAGAAGCACCACAACTCCTCTTTTACCCACAGAGCTTATTTTGGCATTAATCAAGCGGGAGATTGGTCAAAGAAAGAAAAAGACTCTCTTTATTGATGGTTTTCCTCGAGACTTAAACCAGATTAACTTCACCCTTTTCTTTCGGGATTTGGTAGGCTACCGAGAAGATGCCGACCTTTTTGTCTTGATTGATGTGCCGGAGCAGGTGATAGATGAAAGAATAAAGTACCGAAGGGTTTGTCCCCGTTGTCAGACTTCCCGGAATTTCAAACTCCTGCCGACTTCAAAAATAGAATATTCTGAAAAAGAAAAAGCCTTCTATTTGCTTTGCGACAATCCTGCTTGTCAGCCAGTTCGTTTAGAGCCAAAAGAAGGAGATGTTTTGGGCATTAAACCAATTCAAGCAAGGCTAAAGAGTGATGAACAGCTACTTTCTCAAGCCCTTTCTCTTTACGGTGTTCCCAAAGTGCTTTTGAGGAACTCGGTGCCCAAGAAGCTAGCCAGACAGTATATTGATGATTATGAAATTACTCCAGAGTATCGTTACGCTTGGAATGCTAAGAAGAAAAAAGTAGAAGTTAAAGAGAGTCCTTGGGTGGTTCTGGATGACGAAAAGCAACCTTCTTACAGTTTACTTCCTCCGCCTGTTGCCGTTTCTTTAATAAAACAAATAGTAAAAATCCTTAATCTCTAGACCCTTCTTTTTTGGCATTGACAGCCCTGCCTTAAAAACGATATAATAAAATAGGTTCCGCTTCCTTCCTAGTTAAATCTGGTACAAAAGTTCTTTAGGGGATTCTGACATGATTCTTAGCCTGTGGGCTAAGACTGAGAGTCCCACCTGGAATTTTTTCCGATAAAATTTCTAGGAGCAGCGGAACCATCAAAAATCCCTCCAGAAGAGGGGTTTTTGAATTAGTCGGGGTGCCGGGAATTAATTTTTTATAATTTCTGAAAGATGGTTAACTGGCAATAAATCTTTTGGAAAAATTTTGATCAATTTTATTTTATATTTTTTTGCTAATTTCTCTTTTAATTTCGTATTCTTATCGTATTCTTTAAGTTCGCCATTTAGTCCAAGAAATTCTACGAGTTTTCCTTTTATCAAAAAATCAGCAGTATAGGAACTATTTGGATAGGGGATATTTCGTTGATGCTCTACGTTATTAGAATATAGCCAGTCGTCAATTATTTTTTCTGCGAAGGAGTCACATTTATGACCGTCCTTGGCAATAAACTTCCTTGAAAATATAACTGGATTCGGCTCAAATCCCGCCATTTGGATAGCCTTGTTCCAGGAGTTAAAAACTTTTTGTGCTCTCCAAGCCAGTCCCGGTCTCTCTTTCTTAACCGGGATTCTTCCTCGCTTATCGTAAAAAACTTTAATTTCTTTAAGAATTTCCCTTCTTTTTTGAGAATCGCTTTTTCTTAATATGCTAGTGTGGCATTCGGAGGAACAATAGATTTTCTGGCCAGAAAATTGTTTTCCGCAGATAGGACAGGTTTTAATTTTTCGTCTTAATGGATTATTGAAAATAGCAACGCACGAAGAAGAACAAAAAATACGTCCGGATTTAGACTTTTTAAATTGGTTTAATTCACGAGACACCCTATTTTTACAATTAGGATTTGCGCACAATTTTTCAATTCTCCTAAGCCTAATTCGGGATTGGCATTCTATGGAGCAATATTGACGCCAGCCGAATTTTTGAGCTTCATTTATGCGTCCTGTCGTTCTAGAAAAATATTTTCCGCAAAATGCACATTTTATCCTAATTAAATTCATAAATTCTGTCGGGGCATCCGGATTTGCACCGGAAATCTTACGCACCCCATGCGCAAATGTTGCTGTTACACCATGCCCCGAATTTTTAATCTAAAAAACTTAGCTAAAAAAACTTAGCTCAGCTAAGTTTTGCTCAAGGCTTTGATACATTTAGTGCAGGCTTTGACTCTTTTGCCAGACGGTAAGCGAACCCATTGGAGATTGGGATATTTTCTTTTCTTAACGGTTGGATTGTATTTTCCTCTTAATTTCTTTAACCGCCAAGCTGTTTGAGATGTTTTGCCGCAAATGGCGCATTTTCTTGCCATATATAAACATCTTAGCAGAAATTTTACCTTTTACAAGATTAATGTAAGTAGTATAATAAAGAATATATGGAAGCCCTGTTTGGGTTTAAAATTTTTTTATATATCATTATAGTTATTTCAGCTATTTTTCACGAATACTTTCACGGCTGGGCAGCTTTTCAATTGGGCGATCCAACAGCAAAATATGCAGGAAGACTGACCTTAAACCCTTTAAAACACATCGATCCCATGGGCACGGTTATCATCCCTCTTTTTTTATTGTTTTTCTTGGGAGGATTTATTGGCTGGGCAAAACCCGTACCATATAACCCTTTCAATCTCCGTGACCAAAAGTATGGAGCAACCAAAATAGCAATAGCGGGTCCCGGCGCTAATTTCTTAATTGCTTTAATTTTTGGGCTGATAATTAGATTTCTGCCCGTTGGAGGACTTTTATACGTCACTTTTAGTTGGATTGTTTATGTTAATATCTTCCTGGGTTTATTCAATTTAATTCCTATTCCTCCCTTAGACGGTTCAAAATTATTAATGGACTTTTTCCCTAAATCAAGAGTACTTCAAGTTTTAGAGCAGTCACTGGTAGGAATATTTCTGGCCGTTGCCATAGCTATTATGTTTTTGCCGTTTCTTTCCTCTCTCATTTATTATCTTTTTGCAGGAGTCCCCTTCATGGGATTGACTTTTTAAAATTCATCTGTTAAATTAAAATTTGTTATGCCTACTATTCACCAATTAATCAAAAAGGGAAGGAAAAAAGGGAAAAAGAAGGACAGAACACCTGCCCTGACTTTTGGTTTTAATGTCTTGAGAAACAGGCCCAGAGACTATGCTTCTCCTTTCAAGAGAGGAGTTTGTTTAAGAGTATTTACGACAACTCCTAAGAAACCTAACTCTGCCTTGCGAAAAGTAGCTAGGGTTCGTTTGACCAATGGTATGGAGGTGACAGCTTATATTCCAGGCGAAGGCCACAATTTGCAAGAGCACTCCGTTGTTATAATCAGAGGAGGCAGGGTAAGAGATTTGCCTGGCGTCAGATACCATGTGGTCAGAGGGATTTTAGACACAGGCGGAGTGGAGGGCAGGAAAAAACAAAGGTCAAAGTATGGAACCAAAAGAGAGAAATAATTTTTACCCCGAATTTATTTTGTAAATTTCGGGGAGCCCAACAAATATGGCTAGAAGAAAGCAAGCAGAAAAAAGAGAAGTTGCCCCAGATTTTGTTTACAACAGTGTTATTGTTGCCAAACTCATTAACCAGGTCATGAAAAGGGGTAAGAAGACAATTGCCAGAAAAGTTGTTTATCAGGCCTTTGACATTATTAAAGAAAAAACAAAGAAAGACCCTCTGGAGGTTTTTGAAAAAGCGATTGAAAACGCCTCTCCTCAGCTTGAGGTAAAATCCAAAAGGGTAGGAGGAGCGACCTATCAGGTTCCCAGAGAAGTTCGGGGAGAGAGAAAGTTGGCTTTGGCCCTTCGTTGGATTTTGAATGCTGCCAGGTCAAAAAAGGGGAAACCGATGAAAGAAAAGCTGGCAGAGGAGCTTATGGCCGCAGCTAACAATGAGGGAGCTGCCATTAAAAAGAAAGAAGATACTCACAGAATGGCAGAAGCCAATAGGGCTTTTGCTCACTTTGCCTGGTAAAGGGTGCTCGGTAATCAATTTTTCAGAGTACCAGCCCTTAAAATCCCAGCGAGATTTTAGAGCCTGCGCTCTTTCGGCCTATTTTTCGCCTCTGGGCGAATCCATGCAAATAGGCCTCCGAGAGCTACTTGAAAAATTATTACCTCGCTTATCGAGCTTTCGTCCAGCGAAAGCGAAGATCGAAATGAAGCTTTAGCTTCATTGAGCACTGAGGGTAGTCAAAGAGATAAATCTCTTTTCCACCTTTGTTTCCTTCGGAAACTCGGTTTCTAAAGAGCGAGCTAAGCGAGCGATTAAACTTTGTATTACCAATATGCCAAGAATCTATCCAATAGAAAGAGTTAGAGATATAGGGATTATTGCTCATATTGATGCGGGGAAAACAACCGTGACCGAACGGGTTCTTTTCTATACTGGCATTTCTCACAAAATAGGAGAGGTCCATGATGGTCAGGCTATTATGGACTGGATGGAGCAAGAAAAAGAAAGAGGTATTACCATAACCTCTGCTGCCACCACTTGTTTTTGGATACCCAGCTACTTAGAAAGAGAAAAGGAAGGCGAAGAGAACAATTTCTCTTCTTCACCTTCGTCCGCTAAAGCGGACTCGGCGAACGAATACAGAATAAACATTATTGATACCCCAGGCCATATTGATTTTACGGTTGAAGTCCAGAGGTCTTTGCGAGTCTTGGATGGAGCAGTGGTAGTGTTCGATGGAGTGGCAGGGGTTGAACCTCAGTCAGAAACAGTTTGGCATCAGGCAGACAGGTTCAAAGTGTCCAGAATTTGCTTTATTAATAAACTAGACAGAACTGGGGCTGATTTTCAAAAAAGCCTTGACTCTATTTGGAAAAAGCTTTCTCCCAATGCCGTTAGCCTCCAGCTGCCAATTGGTATAGAGAGTGGCTTTTCTGGAGTCATTGATTTATTAAGAATGAAGGTGCTTCGGTTTGAGGGAGATTTTGGCCAGATTGTAAAAGGTGAAGAGATTCCCCAAGACATGGTAGAACTTGCCAAAGAATGGAGAGCAAAACTTGTTGAGAAGATTGCAGCAGAAGATGAAGCTTTGCTGGAGAAGTATTTGGCTGGAAAAGAAATAGAGGTGGCAGAATTAAAGAAGGTTTTGAGAAAGGCTACCATTAACTACCAATTAGTTCCTGTTCTTTGTGGTTCAGCTTTAAAGAACAAAGGAATTCAGCTCTTGCTGGATGCGGTGGCAGATTATTTGCCAAGTCCATTAGATTTGCCTCCAGTTAAGGGGACAGACCCAAAAACAGGCAAAGAAACAGAAAGAAAACCAGAGGATTCAGAGAAGTTTTCTGCTCTAGCTTTCAAGGTGGCTAGCGACCCTTATGTTGGAACCTTAACTTATTTTAGGGTTTACTCTGGTTCCTTGAAAAAGGGCTCTTATCTTTTCAACACAACCACAGGAGAAAAAGAAAGAATTGGCAGGATTTTGAGAATGCACGCAGCAGAGAGGGAGGAAGTGAAAGAGATCTTTACTGGAGATATTGCTGCCACAGTTGGTTTAAAAAATACTTCTACCGGTCACACTTTGTCTGATGAGACAGCTCCTATTGTTCTGGAAAAGATTACTTTCCCAGAGCCGGTTATTTCCATTAGGATAGAGCCCAAGACCAAGGCTGATCAGGAAAAGATGGGTCAGGCCCTGAGAAGATTGATGGAAGAAGACCCAACTTTTCGGGTTAAAGGGGACATAGAAACAGGAGAGACTATTATTTCTGGCATGGGGGAGCTCCACTTGGAAATCATAGTTGACAGGATGAAAAGAGAGTTTGGGGTGGAAGCTAATGTTGGCAGACCTCAAGTAGCTTACAAAGAAACAATTAAACTGGAGGCTTCAGCCGAGGGAAAGTACATTCGCCAGTCAGGTGGTCGGGGTCAGTATGGACATGTTTTCTTAAGATTAGCTCCTTTAGAAAGAGGTAAGGGCTTTGAGTTTATAGACGAGATTAAAGGTGGCATTATTCCCAGAGAGTTTATTCCAGCGGTTGGAAAAGGAGTAAAAGAGGCTATGGACAAAGGAGTGGTGGCAGGCTACCCTATGGTAGATATTTCAGCCACTCTTTTTGATGGTTCTTTCCACGAAGTTGACTCTTCAGAAATTGCTTTTAAAATTGCTGCTTCCTCTGGTTTCCAAGCAGCTGCCAAAAAAGCTAACCCCATTATCTTGGAGCCAATTATGAGTTTGGAAGTGGTTGTCCCAGAAGAGTTTTTCGGAGACATTATTGGGGATTTGGCTGCTAGGCGGGGAAAGATTGAAGAAACAACTGACAGGTTGCAAATGAAAGTGATTTCGGCTATGATACCCTTAGCTGAAATGTTTGGTTACGCAACTTCGCTCCGTTCGTTGACAGAAGGCCGAGGAACCTTTACTATGGAATTTGACCGGTATCAAGAGGTTCCCCAGCAGATAGCCCAGGAAATAATTGAAGGCAAGCGTAGGTAATAGTCGTTACTCATTGAGAACTTCGTTCTCATTTCGAGCTTCGCTTCCACATATATTTATTGACTAATGTATGGAAGCTTGCTGGTTGACAAAATTAAAAAGGTTTAATATACTCATACTATATTATAATTAATCACCGAGCTGAGCATATAAAAGTTATGTGCCTAGCTGGGGTAAAGAAGAGGACAAAGTCCTCTTCGCCGAAACAAAAAATATGGCAGAAAAATTCATCAGAGAAAAACCCCATGTCAACATTGGTTCTATTGGCCATGTTGACCATGGGAAGACTACTTTAACCGCAGCCGTCCTTAAAATTCAAAAAATGAGGGGCTTAAGAGCAACTGAGAAAACTGTAGACCAGATTGACTCAGCGCCGGAAGAGAAAGCTCGAGGTTTGACTATCAACGTAACTCACGTTGAGTTTGAGACAACGAAAAGGCACTATGCTTGGATTGACTGCCCAGGTCACGCAGACTACATCAAAAACATGATTACGGGAGCCGCTCAAATGGATGGTGCTATTTTGGTTGTTTCCGCTCCCGATGGTCCCATGCCCCAGACCAGAGAGCACATTCTTTTGGCTCGCCAGGTGGGATTACCCTCTTTGGTCGTCTTTTTAAACAAGGTAGATGCGGTAGATGACCCAGAGATTATTGATTTGGTTGAGTCAGAAGTCAGAGAGTTATTGAAGAAATATGAGTTCCCTGGGGACAAGATCCCAATCATTCGGGGTTCAGCTTTAAAGGCTGTTGAAGCTAGCTCTCTGGACGATGAAGCAGTAAAACCCATTATTGAGTTGCTAGACGCCATAGACAACAGCATTCCTGAGCCTGTCAGAGAGGTAGAGAAACCCTTTTTGATGGCGATAGAAGATGTCTTCTCTATTGAAGGCAGAGGGACGGTAGCTACAGGCAGAATTGAAAGAGGGATTATTCATCCTAACGAAGAAGTAGAACTGGTTGGTATTAACCCAACCCAAAAGACAGTGGCTGTCAGTATTGAGATGTTCAACAAGATGTTGGACGAAGGCAGGGCTGGAGATAATGTTGGTATTTTATTAAGAGGCTTGAAAAAGGAAGACGTTGAAAGAGGTCAGGTTTTGGCGGAACCAAAAAGCATTACCCCCCACACTGAGTTTAAAGGCGAGGTTTATGTTTTGACCAAAGAAGAAGGTGGCAGACACACCCCCTTCTTTAAAGGTTACAAACCCCAGTTTTATTTCAGAACCACAGACGTAACAGGAGATGTTAGCTTGCCCGAGGGAACAGAGATGGTTATGCCAGGTGATACAGTCAGCTTTTTGGTCAAACTGATGGCCCCGATTGCTATGGAAGAGCAACAGAGATTTGCCATTAGGGAAGGAGGAAAGACGGTCGGGGCAGGGGTAGTCACCAAGATTAACAAATAACCTTAGAATTAAGTAATTAAAAAAAGAATAGTTCTTTAAGATGCCAAAGAGAAAAACGGAAGCTGTAGAAGAAGAAATAAAATCCAAAATCAGGATAAAGATTCAAGCTTTTGACCATAAGGTGATTGATGCTAGTTGTCGCCAGATTATTGAGACAGTTAATCGTTATGGGGCAGAAGTGGCAGGACCCATACCCTTGCCCACCGCTATTAACAAGTATACTGTCAACCGTTCTAGTTTTGTTCACAAAGACAGCAGAGAGCAGTTTGAGATGCGCTTGCACAGAAGGCTGATTGACATCTTAAAACCCAATCCCAAGGTGATAGATGCTTTAATGAATTTAAACTTGCCAGCCGGAGTTCATATTGAGATTAAAATGTAACCATGTCATCCTTGCCAAATACTTAAATTAGATGTAAAATTAGTAAATTGCCTCCAGGAACTGGGCAATCGCCCAGTTTTTGGTTGACCCCGTTAGAAGTCTTTGTCAGAAAAATTTTAGAAAAAATTTTTTCTGCAATGTAATAATTTGGATAAAAAAGTAAAACGATATTTTCGCAGATTAAATTGTAATTATTTTTGAGCAGACTTCTAACGGGGTTGAAAGGAAACATGAAGTTTATTTTAGGTTTAAAAATTGGTATGTCCCAGGTTTTTACTGAAGATGGTAAAGTCAGCCCAGTTACCTTGATTGAGGCTGGGCCGTGTCAGGTTTTGCAAGTAAAAACAGAAGAAAAAGACAAGTATAAAGCAGTTCAAGTGGGCTTTGTCCAAAAGACCAAAAAAATCAAGAAGACTGAGAAAGGGAAGGAGTTTAAATATAAAAGAGAGTTCAAAGATAATGATAAACTAAAGGTGGGGGACGAGATTACAGTGTCTATCTTCCAGCCAGCAGAGAAAGTAAAGGTTTCAGGTATTTCCAAAGGGAAAGGTTTTCAGGGGGCAGTCAAGCGCTGGGGTTTTTCTGGTAGGAACGCTACCCATGGTGTGAAACATGAGCAAAGAACTTTGGGTTCTGTTGGCATGACTGGCCCTGACAAAGTTTACAAAGGCAGAAAGATGCCAGGCAGAATGGGAAGCCAGAGAACCACTATTAAGAACTTAGCGGTCTTGAGAGTGGACAAAGACAATAATCTTTTAGTAGTGAAAGGGGCGGTGCCAGGCAGAAAAGGAACCCTTTTGGAAATCAGAGGATAAATTGCTCAATGAGAACTGTATTCTCATTTCGAGCTTCGATTTTAATGAGTTAAAATCTTGCCTCATGAAGACTCCAGTTTACAATCAAGAAGGGAAAGAAGTAGGAAGCACTATTTTACCAAAAGAGATGTTTGAGGTTCCTTTAAACATTGATTTGGTTCATCAGGTGGTGGTCTCCCAGGCGGCCAACAAAAGACAAGTAACAGCTCAGACCAAAGATAGGGGTGAGGTCAGAGGCGGTGGCAGGAAGCCCTGGCGCCAAAAAGGAACAGGCAGGGCCAGACATGGCTCCAGACGTTCTCCTTTATGGGTAGGAGGAGGAGTTACTTTTGGTCCGACCAAAGAAAGAGTTTTTAAGAAAAAGATTAACCAGAGGGTAAAAAGAACAGCCTTATTTATGGTTTTGTCTGCCAAAGCCAGAGATAAGATGCTAGTGGTTTTAGACAAACTTTCTCTTCCTCAACCCAAAACAAAACTTATGAAAAATATCTTGGAAGCCTTGCCAACCAAAGACGCTTCCTGCCTCATTACTTTGTCCAAACCAGAGAAAGATATTGTTCGGGCAGCTAAAAACCTGCCCCAAACAGCTACTATTGAAGCCAGGAATCTGAATGTTTTAGATCTAGTCTCTTTTAAATATTTAGTTTTGCCAAAAGATACGATTAAAGTGATAAAGGAAACCTTCTCCTAATATGCCATTGCTTGATATTTTTAAAAAGAAAAAGAAAGAAGAGAAGCCAAAGAAAGAAGAGAAGCCGAAGAAAGAAGTGAAAGAAACAAAAGAACCAGAGAAAAAGGAAGTGAAAGGAGAGATAAAGGCTCCAAAGCTTGCGGTTAGCAGGGAAAGAAGAGTTGTCAAAGGAGAGGCTTATAAAACCTTGAAAGGTCCCCATGTGACAGAGAAAGCTTCTGATTTAACAACCAAAAATCAGTATGTTTTTAAAGTTTGGCCCAAGACTAATAAAGTAGCTGTCAAGAGAGCAGTGGAAGAAGTCTTTGGAGTCGATGTCCTGGGAGTTAAGATTGTTAATGTCCCGCAAAAGAAGAGAAGATTGGGCAAGGCTCAGGGCTTCCGGGCAGGTTACAAAAAGGCTTTAGTTAAAATAAAAGAAGGGCAGAAGATTGAGATTTTGCCCAGATAGAAATCATGCCAAAAATAGAAAGACCAAAAAGTGTGTTGATCAAAAAGAGGCCAGAGAGGAGGCTTTTGGTTGCCTTGAAAAAGAGGGCAGGCAGAGGGACGAGCGGCAGGATTACTGTCCGCCATAAAGGAGGAGGAGCTAAAAGGCTTTACCGGATTGTTGATTTTGGCCAGGAAAAACTAGGCCTTCCTGCCAAAGTCGTGGCTCTGGAATATGACCCAAATAGAACAGCTTTTCTTTCTCTTTTGGAGTATGGGGATGGGGAAAAAAGATACAGGATAGCTCCCCAAGGGTTAAAGGTGGGAGATGTTGTTATTTGCGCAGAAGAAGGAGAAATAAGGATTGGCAACCGTTTAAAGTTAAAGAACATGCCTGCTGGCACCGAGGTTTATAATGTTGAGTTGGAACCGGGCAGAGGAGGGAAAATAGTTCGGGGAGCAGGGACAGCTGCCAAAGTCTTATCCCAGGAAGAGAGGTTTACCAATCTAGTTTTCCCTTCGTCTGAAGTAAGAAGGGTTTCAGCTGAGTGTTTTGCTTCCATTGGCAGGGTTTCTTTTCCTGAACACAAGTTTATAAAGATAGGTAAGGCCGGGAGAAACAGGCATAAAGGAATAAGGCCAACTGTCAGGGGAACAGCTATGAATCCCGTAGACCATCCTCATGGTGGGGGTGAAGGCAGAACGCCCATTGGGCTTCGGCACCCAAAGACTCCTTGGGGAAAACCTGCTCGTGGAGTTAAAACCAGAAGAAAGAAATGGACAGATAAATTAATTGTCAGCAGAAGGCACAAAAAGAAGTAATCTTATGGCGAGATCTCTTAAAAAAGGTCCTTATTTGGACGAAAAGTTAATCAAGAAAATAGCAAAGTTAAAGCCAGGCAGCCAGGAAATTACTAAAACCTGGAAAAGGTCAGCTACTATAACTCCCGAAATGGTAGGCTTTACTTTTGGCGTTCACAATGGTAGAGAGTTCATTCCGGTCAAGGTAACCGAAAACATGGTGGGGCACAAACTGGGTGAGTTTGCTCCTACCACCAAGTTCTCCCGACATGGGGGTCGAATGCAAAGGGAATTGGAAGCTAAAACAGAAGAACAAGGTCAAATTACAAGCTAAAAACTATGCCTGTTCAAGCCCAACTTAAATATTTAAGGATAGCGCCCAGGAAAGTAAGATTAGTGACTGATCTAATAAGGAGAAAAAAGGCAGAAGAGGCTCAGACTATCTTAGGTTTTACGACCCAGAAAGCAGCCGAACCTCTAAAGAAGCTCTTGAACCAGGCCATAGCTAATGCTAAAAATAACTTTCAGCTGGACCCGGCCAACCTCTTCATTTCCAAAATAACAGTGGATGAGGGGCCAAAGTATAAAAGATGGCGGGCTCGGGCCAGGGGACAGGCTTACGAGATTCAAAAAAAGACCTCCCATGTTAAATTGGTTTTAGATGAGATAGTAAAAGCTAAAGTAAAAAAGAAAAGAGTGAAAGAAGAAGTTAAGGAAGAGGCTAAAGAAGTGAAGCCAACTATTGAGAAACCCAGATTTAAACCAGAAATAGAAAAACAAAAACCAAGAGTTAGTCGTGGTTTAAGAAGAATCTTTAGACGAAAGGCATTTTAATAATATGGCTCATAAAGTTCACCCTAAAGCTTATAGACTAAGAGGATTAAAGGACTGGGATTCCCGTTGGCTGGATAAAAAAAAGACTTCTCAGTACTTGGAGGAAGATTTTAAGATTAGGGAGTTTCTGGAAGAGAAAATAGGTAAGCTCGGGGTAGAAAAGGTGGAAATTGAGCGCTTTCCTGGAAAGCTGACCATTATCATCTCTTCTTCCCGGCCCGGCTTGATTATTGGCCGAGGAGGAGGTGGGGTGGAGGAGTTGAAGCTTGGTTTGGAAAAGATAGTGGCAAAACAAGAAGTAAGAATTGAGATAAAAGAAGTAAGAAATCCCTGGGCCTCTGCCACTTTAACTGCTCAATGGGCAGCCCAACAAATTGAAAAGCGAGTTCCCCATAGGAGAGTTTTAAAACAGGTTATAGAGAAGGTAATGACAGTCAAGAGTAACTTGGGGGTAAGGATAGAGGTAGCGGGCAGGCTTGGGGGAACTGAGATTGCGAGAAGAGAATGGCTTCAAAAAGGAAGACTGCCCCGCCAAACCCTTCGGGCAGATATTGACTACGCCAAGGTCGAAGCTAATTGTACTTACGGGGTAATTGGAGTAAAGGTCTGGTTATACAAAGGAGAAAAGTTTGATTAATTATGGCTATTTTAATGCCCAGAAAAGTAAAACATAGAAAGTGGCGAAAAGGTACCTCCAAAGGACTTTTTATTCGGGGCAGCCAGATTGCTTTTGGCTCTTATGCTTTGCAGGCTCTGGAAACCCGTTGGATTACAGCTCGTCAGATTGAAGCTGCCAGGAGAACCATTATTAGATATTTAAAAAAAGGTGGCAAGCTTTGGATTAGAATTTTCCCAGACAAACCAGTTACCAGAAAGGGAACAGAGGTTCCAATGGGAGGAGGCAAGGGAAGTGTTGATCATTATGTTTTTCCCATAAAACCTGGTAGGATTATTTTTGAGTTAGATGGGGTGAAAGAGGAGGTGGCCAGAGAAGCTTTTCAAAAAGCAGGAGACAAATTCCCAATTAAAACTAGATTTATAAAAAGATAATGAAGCTGGCTGAATTAAGACAAAAATCAGAGGCTGAATTAAAGAAAGTGCTGGAGGATGACAGGGAAAAGTTAAGGCAGCTTCGGTTTGATTTGATAGCTGGTAAGGTGAAAAATGTCAGGGAGATTAGAAAGATTAAAAAGGAAATTTCCCAACTTCTTACTTTATTAAGAATAAACAAGAAATAATATGCCAAAACGTAAATTAGAAGGAACAGTGGTTTCCAATAAAATGCAAAAGACCTTGGTTGTTTTGGTGGAAAGGATAAAAGAACACCCAAAATACAAAAGGAGATATAAAAGCCACAAGAGATACAAAGCTCACTATGGAGAAGGAGATTATGCTCTGGGAGATAGGGTTATTATTGAGGAGGGTGGGCCAATCTCTAAAGATAAAAAGTGGAAAGTAATAAAAAAGGTTAAATAAAAGGCGATGAGAACGAAGTTCTCATCTTCACCCTTGCTTTTATAAATAAAAGCTCGGTATATGATTCAACCCAGAACCAATTTAATAGTGGCAGATAACACTGGTGCAAAACTCATTCAGTGTTTTCATGTTTTGGGCGGAAGCAAAAGACGTTATGCCCAAATAGGAGATGTTATTGTGGCTGCTGTCAAAGAAGCTGAACCGAGAAGACTTGTCAAAAAACACGATGTTGTTAGAGCTTTGGTTATTCGCCAGAGAAAGGAGTATCGCAGGGCTGACGGCAGTTATATTCGGTTTGATGACAATGCCGCTGTTATTTTAGAGGGAAGCTCCCGAGATCCCAAGGGAGGAAGGGTGACTGGTCCTATTCCTCGGGAAATTAGAGAAAAAGGTTTTGAAAAAGTAGCCAGTTTGGCTCAAGAAATAGTATAAATAATAAGCGATTAATCGGTAGGCGATGAAGTTAAAACTTCATCTTCACCTTCGCCCGCCTAGGGGCGGGCTCGGTATATGAAGATAAAAAAGGGAGACACAGTTCTAATAATTAAAGGAAAAGACAGAGGAAAGAAAGGAAAGGTTTTGGAATCACTTCCTACAGAAAACCGTCTTCTGGTAGAGGGGATTAATTTAAGAAAAAAACACCAGAGGCCGAAAAGGCAAGGAGAAAAAGGGCAGGTTTTGTTGATGCCAGGCAGAATATCTTTGTCCAATGTAAAGCTAATCTGCCCCAAATGCCAGAAGCCAACCAGAGTAGGCTATAAGATTGTTAACGGAAAGAAACAAAAGATTTGTAAAAAGTGTGGCCAAATTATATGATAGGTCTTCAAGAAAAATACAAAAAAGAGGTAATTCCCAAGATGAAAGAAAGCTTTGGTTTCAAAAACGATCTGGCTGTGCCCAAGCTTGAAAAAGTGGTAATCAACACAGGTTTTGGCAGGCAGATTTCAGACAAGACGACAGAGGAGCAAAAAAAGATTACCGGAGCTATTCTCGAGGACTTAAGTCAGATTACCGGACAGAGAGCAGTTTTAACAAAAGCTAAAAAATCCATTGCTTCTTTTAAGATTCGCCAGGGAATGCCAATTGGAGCAAAAGTTACCTTGCGAGGGAAGAAAATGACAGACTTTTTGGAAAGGTTAATTCACCTAACTCTTCCCAGGACCAGAGACTTTCAGGGCATTAGCCCAACTTCAGCGGACAAAGAAGGAAGCTTAACCTTAGCTGTCAGAGAGCACATTGCTTTTCCTGAGATCTTGCCAGAAAAAGTGAGAAATATTTTTGGCTTAGAGATTACGGTCGTGACAACGGCGAAAAGCAAGAAAGAAGGATTAGAATTACTGAAACTGTTGGGCTTCCCAATTAAAAAATCCTAATATTCGGATTATATTTATGGCTACTAAAGCTCAAATTGCCAAATCCAAGAAGAAACCAAAGTTCAAGAGCCGAGTGGTTCGGCGCTGTTTTCGCTGTGGTCGGAAGAGGGGCTTTTTGCGTCGTTTTGGTCTCTGCCGTATTTGTTTCCGAGAGCTAGCCAATCAAGGTTTAATCCCGGGAGTTAAAAAAAGTAGTTGGTAAATAGCATGACAGATCCAATAGCTGACATCTTAAACAGAATACGTAATGCCCAGCTGGCTAAACTTCCTTCTTTAGAGGTGCCTTTTTCTAGTTTGAAGCAGGAGCTGGCTAAGATTTTAGCCAAAGAAGGTTTTATTGAAGGGGTGGAAACTAAAGAGAGAAAGGAGAAAAGGATTCTCGAGCTGACTTTAAAGTATAGAGAAGGGCTGCCTGCCATTTCTGGGTTAAAAAGGATTTCCAAGCCTGGCCAGAGAATCTATCTTAATTCCAAAAAGATCAAAAAGGTAAGGGGAGGATATGGCATAGCTATTTTATCTACCCCCAAAGGTCTTTTAACTAATAAAGAAGCTAGAAAAGAGAAGGTGGGAGGGGAGCTTCTGTGTGAAGTTTGGTAATATGTCTAGAGTAGGGAAAAAACCAATTCCAATACCAGCTGGTGTAGAAATTAAGGTAGAAGGAGGAGAGATTTGGGTTAAGGGTCCAAAAGGTGAAATTAAGAAAGCCCTTCGGCCCGAGATTAAGGTTGAAGTAAAAGAAAAAGAGATTTTAGTTTCTATGGCAAAAGAAACCAAGCAAACCCAGGCTTTTTGGGGATTAACTCGGGCTTTGATAGCTAATTTGATTGAAGGAGTAACTTCAGGTTTTGAGAAACAGCTGGAAATCCAGGGAGTAGGCTACCGAGCAGCCCTGGAAGGTGAAGAGTTGGTTTTACAGGTTGGCTTTTCCCATCCAGTCAAGATGAGTTTGCCAGAAGGGATTAAGGTCTTAGTGGAGAAAAACATCATTACTGTTTCTGGCATTGATAAAGAACTGGTTGGCCAGACAGCAGCCAACATTAGAAAAATAAAGAAGCCTGAGCCCTATAAAGGAAAAGGTATCAGGTATCTTGGGGAAGAGGTTCGTCGAAAGGTCGGCAAGAAAGTGATAGCTGCAGAAGGAGGAACCAAATAAAATGTTAGAGAAAAAGAAAAAAAGAATCAGGCGCCACAAAAGAATAAGAGCTAGGGTTTTTGGTACCAGTCAGAGGCCAAGGCTTTCTGTCTCCCGCTCAGCTAAGCACATTTATGCCCAATTGGTGGATGACGAGAAGGGAAAGACTATCTTGAGTGCCAGTGACCGTTCTTTGGCCAAAACAAGAACTAAAAAAACAAAGGTTGAGACAGCCAAAGAAGTCGGTAAGATTTTGGGAAAATCAGCCCTATCTAAGAAGATTGAGAAAGTGGTTTTTGACAGAGGGGGATACAAATATCAGGGCAGGATTAAGGCCCTGGCCGAAGGAGCGAGAGAAGAAGGACTTAAGTTTTAATATCTTATATGGTATATAGAACCAGCAGAAGACCGAAAACCGGAGAACAGAAAGAGGAGTTTGAGTCCAGACTTTTAGATTTGGCCAGAGTGGCTCATACCAGAGCCGGAGGAAGGAAAATGAAGTTTAGAGCAGTTATGGTGGTAGGTGATAAAAAAGGAAAGGTTGGTTTGGGAGCGGCTCAGGGGTCAGATGTGGCTCAAGGAATAGAAAAAGCAACCAGGTTAGCTAAAAAGAATATGATTGAGGTACCCATTACTCAAGACACTATCCCTCATGAGGTGATGGCAAAGTTTGGAGCAGCTAGAGTTATTTTACGGCCTCAGCGAAAAGGAAGAGGCTTGGTGGCAGGGGGCACCGTCAGGGTCATTTGTACTTTAGCTGGCATTAGAAATATTTCTTCCAAAGTCTTGGGCAGGACAGCCAACAAACTGAACAATGCCCAGGCTACCATGGTTGCCCTAAAGAAGTTAAAGAAAAAATAGCATGCAAATGCACCAGCTTAAAATCAGAAGGCCGAGGAAAAAGAAAAAAAGAATTGGCCGAGGGGGAAAAAGAGGAACATATTCTGGTAAAGGAATAAAGGGCCAAAGAGCGAGAGCGGGTAGAAGATTTGAACCAATTATTCGTAGTCTTATTAAACGCTATCCCAAATTAAGAGGTTATAGGTTAAAACCGGGACCAAAGACCAAGGTCGCGATTTTAAACCTGGATGTTCTGGAGAAAAACTTTGCTCCAGAAGCAAAAGTTTCTCCCCAAGTATTGTTAGAAAAGAGATTAATTCGTAGAATAAAAGGGAGAACGCCCCAAGTCAAGATTTTAGCCAAAGGTCAGCTAAAGAAAAGCCTCCAGGTCCAAGGCTGCCTACTTTCCAAAAAAGCAAAAGAAGCCATTGAGAAAGCAGGGGGTCAGATTTCTTAATCCAATGTGGTATCAGAGAATAATCCAAATCTTTAAACTAAAAGATCTGCGTAATAAAATCCTTTTTGTTTTAGCCATTTTTGCCCTATTTAGGATTATGGCCAATATCCCCATGCCTGGCATAGATGCTGAGAGAATGAGGGAGTTTTTCGCTGGTAACCAGTTCTTTGGTCTCTTAAACCTGTTCACCGGAGGAGCTTTGGATAACCTCTCCATTGTCATGCTTGGCTTGGGGCCCTTCATTACTGCCACCATTATCATGCAACTCTTAACCATGATCTTCCCTCAACTAGAGCAGCTGTACAAAGAAGAAGGGGAAGCAGGCCGCCAGAAGTTTAACCAGTATGCCAGAATTGGTACGGTTCCCTTAGCCTTTTTACAGGGTTACGCCATGCTCAACCTTCTCCAGCGTCAACAGATTATCGGCGCTCTCTCTCCTTTTTTGCTTTTTTCCTCGCTTTTGACGGTAGCAGCTGGCACTTTGTTTTTAATGTGGCTGGGTGAGCTTATATCTGAAAAGGGCATTGGCAATGGTGTCTCACTCTTGATTTTCGCTGGTATCATTGCTGACTTTCCCAACAACATCAGACAAATGTTAATCACCTGGGATCCTGGCCAAATCCCTTCTTACTTGCTTTTCTTTGGCATGGCTCTGCTTATTATTGCTGGTGTCGTTTTAATAAATGAAGGAAGGAGAAACATCCCTGTTTCTTATGCTAAAAGAGTGCGGGGGATGAAAATGTATGGTGGAGTTTCCACTTATCTGCCTTTAAATATAAATCCGGCTGGAGTAATTCCTATTATCTTTGCTCTTTCCATTATGCTCTTCCCGGGCATGATAGCCAATTTTCTGGGCGGAACAGGGGGTATTGTTGGGACGGTTGCTCAAGGGATAGGAGCTCTTTTCCAGAGTCCCTGGATTTATGGCTCTTTATACTTTATTTTAATTGTTATGTTTACCTACTTTTATACAGCGGTCACTTTTGATCCCAAAGCCATCTCTTCTAACCTTCAAAAGATGGGGGGTTTTATTCCCGGCATCAGACCTGGCACTTCAACAGCTAACTTCATGTATTACATCTTGAACAGGGTCTTACTGATTGGCGCTTTGTTTTTGGGGGCAATTGCCATCCTTCCTTCTATTATCGGGGGAGCTACAGGCATTACTGTTTTTAGCTTCTTAATTGGAGGAACAGCCCTCTTGATTGTGGTTTCCGTTGTGTTAGATGTTATGCGTCAAATAAGATCTCAATTGGAAATGCGAGAGTATGAAACCTTTTAAGAAAAACCCAAAAGTTTTCCTCGTCATCGGGCCGCCGGGCTCGGGCAAAGGGACTCAAGCAAAACTACTCTGTCAGAAATTTAAATTGATATACGTTGGTAGCGGTGACACTCTTAGGGTTCGCCAAAAGATAGGCGATTTTACCGGAATTAAACTCAGCAAGGTTATGAATAAGGGGGAATTGGTACCGAGCCTTATGATAGCTGACATTTGGGTCAACGAGTTTGAAAAAATAAAGAAGCGTCAGAGAAAAATCAAGGGCCTGGTTCTGGACGGATGGACGAGAACTATTACTGAGGCCTTTCTTATGGACGAAGCTTTGGAGTGGTATGAATGGAATAAGAACGTAAAAGTTATCCTTCTTGATATTTCCAGAAAAGAGTCTTTCAATCGTTTAACCAAGAGAAGGCAGTGTAAAAAATGCGGTAGGCTGATTCCTTGGCTGGGAGAATTCAAAAAGCTCAAAAAATGCAACAGATGCGGAGGCAAACTTGTTGTCAGGCGCGACGATAAGCTGGCATCAATAAAAATGAGGCTCAAGGAATATAAAGAAGAAACCATTCCGGCGATTAATCGTTACAAAAAACAAGGCAGGTTAATTAGGATAAACGGAGAACAAAGTATTGAAGAGGTTTTCAAAGACATTTTGAAAGCCCTCAGTCGATGAAGCTGAAGCTTCATCTTCACCTTCGCTTCCTTCGGAAGCTCGGTAGTCGATGAAATTGAAATTTCATTTCCACCTTCGCCCGTTGAAACGGGCTCGGTAAATAATTTAACATTCATTAATTTTAGTTAAACTCGGTTTAACCGAAAAATGATTTCAATCAAAACACAGGAAGAAATTAGAATAATGAGAGAGGGTGGAAAGATTCTGGCAACTGTTATGAAAGAGTTAGAAAAAAGAGTTAAGCCAGGGATTACGACAAAAGAGTTAGACAGGGTCGCCGAGACCCTGATTTTAAAATCTGGTGCTAAACCCTCTTTTAAAGGATATCAGGGTTTTCCTGCTACTTTGTGTACCTCTATTAACGAAGAGATTGTTCATGCTTTACCTTCTAACAGGGTTTTGAAAGAAGGGGATATTATCTCTTTGGATCAGGGAGTTTTTTATAAAGGCTACCACGCAGATATGGCAGTAACTTTAGCAGTGGGTCAAGCCTCACCTGAAGCCCAGAGGTTAATTCGGGTTACAGAAAAAGCTTTAAGATTGGGAATTAAGAAAATAAAACCAGGCACTACTTTTGGTGACATTGGTCAGACTATTCAAAGCTATGTTGAAAGTCAGGGGTTCAATGTGGTGCGGGATCTTTGTGGCCATGGTATTGGTAAAGAACTGCACGAGGAACCTCAGATTTTAAATTATGGCAAAAAGGAAACAGGCCCTAAGATTAAAGAAGGAATGGTCTTTTGTTTGGAGCCAATGGTAACAGCAGGGGATTGGAAAATAAAAAAAGCCAAAGATGGTTATGGTTATGAAACAGCTGATGGTAACTTATCAGCCCATTTTGAACATACAATAGCCTTAACCAAAGATGGAGTAAAAGTTTTGACTGTGATAAAATAATTTAATATGCGACTTTCTGTCGTCATTCCGGCTTACAATGAGGAAAAGAGACTGCCAAGGACCTTGGGGGAGATTGATAAATATTTAAGAAATCAGAATTACGATTATGAAATTATTGTGGTTAATGATGGTTCAAAAGATAAAACAGCTAAGGTTGTTCAGGATTTAACTTCTCAAATTAAGAACCTTAAATTGATTGATAATAAAGAAAATCACGGTAAGGGCTATGTGGTTCGCCAGGCAATGTTAGAGGCTGGAGGAGAAGTTCGCTTATTTACTGATGCTGACAACTCCACTTCCATTGACCAGGTAGAAAAGATATTTTTGGAGCTTGAAAAGGGGGCTGATGTTGTTATCGCTTCAAGAGATATAAAAGGAGCGATTTTGGATCCTCCCCAACCCTGGCTGAGAAACGTTATTTTGGGAGAAGGATTTAAGTTATTCAGAAAGATAATTCTTGGCCTCTGGGGGATAGAAGATACTCAGTGTGGGTTTAAAGGGTTTCGCAAAGAAGTGGTAAAAAGAGTTTTCCCCAAGTGCAGGATTTCGCGCTTTGCTTTTGACCCAGAGATATTGGTAGTGGCTGAAAGAATGGGTTTCAAGATAAAAGAAGTGCCTGTTCACTGGAAGAATGATCCAGAGAGCAAGGTTAAATTAAAGAGCATCCTTAAAATGGGTCTTGATTTAATAAAGATTAGGTGGAAATTAATCAGAAGACAATATGATTAAAAAAGTGAAAAACATTAAATTTCCTTCAGAATTAAGGTTTGACCTGATTAGTAGGGATTGGGTAGTAATTGCTACGGGCAGAGCGAGAAGACCAGAAACCTTCAAGCGAGAGGAAAGGAGAGAGGAGGTTCCTTCAAAAAAAGATTGTCCATTTTGCCAAATATCTACCCAAAAAAAGCCAACCCTGATTTTTAACCGAGGCAAGAAGCTATCTCTGGACCGGGGTATTCCAAAGGACTGGTCAACCATCGTCGTCCCTAATAAGTATCCAGCTTTTATCCCTTATGCTAAATTAGAGCCAAGAAGAGAAGGGGAGTTTTATCAAAAGATGAATGCGGCTGGCTTTCACGAGGTGGTAGTGACAAGAGACCATAAAGATTCTTTAGGTCAATTTAAAGTCAAAGAAGTCAAAGAAGTGTTTGATGCTTATCAAGAGAGATATTTGGATTTAATGAAGAAAGACTTTGTTAATTATGTTTCCATTTTTCATAATCATGGAGCAGCAGCGGGAGCCTCAATCTTTCACCCTCATTCCCAGATAATTACCACTCCTTTGATAGATGTTGACCTAAATAGGGCTCTTTTAAATTCAGGCAGGTATTATAAAAAAACTGGGAAATGCATTTATTGTCAGATGAATAAGTGGGAGAGAAAGGTCAGAAAAAGGGTTGTTTTTGAGAATAAGGAGTTTTCAGTTGTTTGTCCTTTTGCCTCAAAATCTGCCTTCCAGATGATTATTTCTCCCAAAAGACACTCGGCTTATTTTGAAAGGGTCAAAGAGAAAGAAAAGGACTTGCTGGCCGAAGCCTTTTTAGTCGCTTTGAGCAAGCTTTATAAGGGTCTTCGAGACCCGGCTTACAACTTTTATCTGCATACTGCTCCCTGCGATGGCAAGGATTATTCCTTTTATCACTGGCACTGGACAATAATACCTAAAACCTCTATTTGGGCTGGCTTCGAGATAGGAACCAGAATGGAGATTTCCACTATTGAGCCTGAAAAGGCAGCAGCTTATTTGAGGAGTCAATGAACCTAAAGATTCATCTAGCCGAACATTAGTAAGGATGAGAGAAGAAGCGTGCTTCTTCGAACCCACCTTCGCTTGCTCAATGAAATATTTATTTCATTTCGCCGTTCAAGAGATAAATATGAATTGAGGCGAGAGATGATATTTATCTCATCGAACTAATAAAATTAAAGCTTGCTAAACAATGAAAACCCTAATTGTTGCTAATTGGAAAATGAACCCAGAAACCTTGGCAAAGGCCAAGAAGCTTTTTAATAAAGTTAAACAAGGGACAAAGAGAGTTAAATGTGTTGAGTTAGTCATTTGCCCGCCTTTTGTTTATTTGCCCATTCTAGGAGCTTCCGCCTTTGTCAAAGGCTTCGGCGGACTTCGCCTCGGCTCGCAAGACTGTTTTTGGGAGGGAAAAGGAGCTTTTACTGGAGAAATCAGCCCTCAAATGCTAAAAAACTTGGGTTGCCAGTATGCTATCATCGGCCATTCAGAAAGAAGGAAAAACCAGAAAGAGACGGATGAGATGATAGAAAAGAAAATAAGAGGAGCAAAGAGAGTGGGGTTGAAGCCAATCTTGTGTGTTGATAGACTTTCTCAAATTTCTCAGAATAGTAAGGGTTTGATTATAGCCTACGAGCCCCTTTTTGCTATAGGGACAGGCCGTCCTTGTACTCTGGCCAAAGCAGAAAGAATGAGGAAAGAAATTCAAAAGAGAGCAGGAACCAATAAGATTTTGTATGGTGGAAGTGTTAATTCTGAAAATGCCAGAGACTATATTAAGAAAGCTGGGTTTGCCGGGATTTTGGTTGGGGGAGTTTCTTTGAAAGCTAAGGAGTTTTTGCAACTAATAAAGAACATTGATTTTCTAGCTTAATTCTGATAAACTAAGTTGAGTATGGAAAACATCTTAAATGGCAATTTCTATAATCCAACTAAGGGTAATTTGAAGCTAGAGCAGGTGGTGGATGAGTTGGTTAGCTACATCTCTGCCAAACCAGAGAAGTTTTATGATATCGTTGTTGGCTGTGACTCTTCTTCTGGAGAAACACCCCACTTTCCTTTAGCTGTTGTTATTCTTCGGGTTGGAGAGGGAGGAAGGTTTTTCTTAAAGAGAATAGATTACAAAGGGAGAAAGTTCTTTAACTGGAAACAGAGGATTTTGGAAGAGGTTTATCTTTCTTGCTACCTGGCCCTTCATTTAAAGGAACAGTTTGAGATAAGGACCAAGGATTTAAATAATCAATCTTTTAGAAATCAGTTCCGCTACATACACGCTGATATTGGAGAGAATGGTAAAACCAGAGATATGATCAAGGAGGTGACAGGACTTATTAAAGGTAATGGCTTTGAACCCAAAATAAAGCCTGAATCTTTTGCCGCCTCAACCGTGGCTGACAGGTACTCCTAATCTATGGATTCAAACATCAAGTTTTCGCGAAGCAAAAACGCAGATAAAGATGAAAGCAAACCCCGAAAGGGGCAAATTTCATCGCCAAAACTCCGTCAAGCATTTTTATCTTTTTTTGAAAAGAAAGGGCACAAGATAGTGCCCTCTTCTTCACTCATCCCAACAGATCCCAGCTGCCTTTTAACAACAGCTGGAATGCAGCAGTTCAAACCTTATTATTTGGGCAAGAACTCTCCCTTTGGTCAAAATGTCGCCTCTTGTCAGAAGTGTTTCAGAACTTCTGATATTGAGGAAGTGGGGGATGAGAGCCACCTAACTTTTATTGAAATGCTGGGTAATTTTTCTTTTTCCCGAGAGTTAGCGAAGGGAGAAAATGAAGCTTTGGCTTCATCGCCCGGTGGATATTTTAAAGAAGAGGCAATAAAATTAGCTTATGAGTTTCTTTTCAAAGAATTAAAACTTCCTCTGGAAAGGGCCACTTTTACTGTGTTTGAAGGTGACAGAGATGTGCCGGCTGATGAGGAATCTGTTAAGATTTGGAAGAGTTTGGGTATTAGAGAAGATAAGATTAAAAGATGTGGGAGAGAGGATAATTTCTGGGGGCCAACTGGAGAAGAAGGACCTTGCGGCCCAACCACTGAGATTCATATTGGAGGAGTTGAGCTCTGGAACTTGGTGTTTAACGAATATTATTGCGACAGGAATAAGAACCTAAGCCCTTTAAAACAAAAAGGAGTAGATACGGGGATGGGCCTGGAAAGATTGGCTATGATTTCTCAAAAGAAAGAGAGTGTTTTTGAGACAGACTTGTTCTATCCTATTTTTAAAGAAATCCCAGGGAAGGATGAAAAAGCTCAGAGGATTATTGCCGACCATATTAAGGGCGCTGTTTTTTTGATTGGAGAAGGTATTTTACCCTCAAACTTAGAGAGGGGATATATTTTAAGAAGGATTTTAAGGAGAGCCATTCGTTATGCCAAGCTTTTGGGCTTGGAAAAGAACTTTTTAATTCCTCTGGCTAAAGAAGCAGTTCAGATTTACAAAGGTGTCTATCCTGAGCTTGGGTCGCAGCAAGCTGAGATTATTACTGTTATTCAGAATGAGACAGAGAAGTTTGAGAAAACCTTGGAACGGGGGATAAAGCAGTTTGAAAAGCTTGTCGCCCAGGGAGACATTAGTGGCGAGAGCGCTTTCCATTTGTTTGACACCTTTGGCTTTCCTTTAGAGTTGACCCAAGAGCTGGCTCAAGAAAGAAAGGTTAAGGTAGATACTAAAGGGTTTGAGCAAGCTTTTAAAACCCACCAGCAAGTTTCTCGGGCAGGCAGAGAAGGTAAGTTTGGAGGAGTGGGGAAAGAGGCAGGGACAGAAGCTGTTAGACTTCATACTGCCACTCACTTGCTACACGCAGCCTTGAGAAAGGTTTTGGGAGAACATGTTAAGCAAATGGGTTCTGACATTACTAGCCAGAGGTTGCGTTTTGACTTTTCTCATCCCCAGAAAATGACAGAAAAAAAATTAAAGCAGGTAGAAGATCTGGTCAATAAAAAGATAAAAGAAGATTTGGAAGTGAAAAGAGAAGAAATGAGCTATCAAGAAGCCTTGGACTTTGGGGCTTTAGCTTTTTTCCAAGAGAAGTATCCAGAAAGAGTAAGTGTTTTTTCAATAGATGGCTTTTCCCGGGAAATCTGTGCTGGTCCTCACGTCAAAAGAACCTCTGAACTGGGAGAATTCCAAATAACAAAGGAAGAATCCTCTGGTTCTGGTGTCAGGAGGATTAGAGCAGTTTTAAAGTAGAATATTTTTTGATAGAATATCTTATTAAAAGCATTTTGCTTTATGCAAGAAAAAAAGGTAGTTGACATTTTTTCTCCCCAGAAAGAAGAGAAGGCCTTTGTTTTTAAAAAGAAGCCAGAGGCTATTATTAAGAAAGAGAAAGCTCCCAGGCCCGCTATCAAAGGTATAGTTTGGGTATTTGGCGGAGGAGCCTTAATTCTGGTTTTGACTTTTCTCTTTTTAAATCTAGCTACAGCTAAAATTCAAGTTTGGCCTGAAACAGAACCTTTATCTTTGAAAACAAAGGTGACGGTTGATAAAACAGCTAGCCTAGCCGATTTTAAGGCAGCTCTTATTCCAGGACAAGTTTTTGAGAAAACAAAAACTATTACTGAAAAGTTTCCAGCCACAGGCACTGTTTTGAAAGAAACCAAAGCTCAAGGAACTCTCCGGGTCTACAACGAATACTCTACTAGCCCCCAGGTTTTAGTGGCAACCACTCGTTTTGTTTCAGCTAACGGAAGACTCTTTCGAACTCCAACTAGGGTAACAGTGCCTGGGGGTAGCTATCAGGGAGGGAAGCTGGTTCCGGGCGAAACAGACATTGAAGTTGTGGCAGATCAGCCAGGAGAAGATTATAATATTGGTCCTTCCACTTTTTCTATTCCTGGATTTGCCGGAACTGAAAAATACACTAAGTTTTATGCTAAATCCTTTGATTCAATGGCAGGAGGGCAGGTTCAAGAGGCGACCCAGGTGACCAAAGAAGACCTGGGAAAGGCAGAGAGTTCTTTGGATAAAAGAGCAAAAACAGAGTCAGAGGAGGCATTAATTACAGCCCTGGAAGCAGAAAAAGAGATCAATTACATTAAGAAGACCTTGCTAACTCAAGTGGTGGAGACCTTGTCTTTAGCCAGAGCGGGAGATAAAGTGGAAAGCTTTAATTTTCAAATCAAGGCCAAATCAGAAGTTTTGATTTTTCAGAAAGAAGATTTGGAGGATTTTGTAAAGGATTTCATTGTTTCCCAGATTGGAGAAGGTCTAAACCTTTATGCTCCCAGTTTAAAGATAGAGTATGATGCAGAGACAGTTAATCTAGAAACAGGCAAAGTAATTCTTTCTCTGGACATTTCGGCTAAAACCTATTCTGACCTTGACTTGGTTAGTTTGAAAAACAATCTCCGGGGAAAATCTCTTTTGGAAACAAAGATCTTTCTGGAAAACCAGCCAGCTATTACCAAAACGAAGATTGAATTTTGGCCCTTTTGGGTGAGAAAGGTGCCCCAGGACATAGATAAAATAGAGCTTCAATTAAGGGTTGACTAAATTAATCTTTTTTGCTAATCTAAATAATTGCCTGAGCGAAGAGAAACTTGTTCTCTTCTTTCACCTCAGGTAAACCATCGGTCTTAAATGGATAAAAAAGATTTGAGGAAAACTGGTCGAGTTTTAGAAGCTCTGCCCAGTACTCATTTTAAAGTGAGGTTGGATACGGGCGAAGAAATTCTCTGCCACTTGGCAGGGAAACTTAGAATGTACCGAATCAAGATTTTGCCCGGAGATCGGGTTACAGTTGAGTTGAGCCCGTATGACTCCACTAGAGGAAGAATAGTTTATAGGGAAAAGTAGTGAGAGATGAGATTTATCTCATCGAACTTATAAATTAAAACTCGGTGGTCGATGAAATTGAAATTTCATCTCCACCTTCGCTTCCTACGGAAGCTCGGTAAATGAAAGTTAGACCTTCTGTCAAAAAAATCTGCAAGAACTGCAAAGTAGTCAGGAGAAAAGGAAAGGTATATATTATTTGTAAGAATCCAAAGCACAAACAACGCCAAGGTTGATTTTAGATATGCCACGTATTGCAGGAGTTAACATTCCTGACAAAAAACAAATAGCAATAGCTCTAACCTATATTTACGGAATAGGCAGTTCTTTGAGTAGACAGATTTTAGCTAAGGCTGGAATTAACCCTCAAAAGAAAGCAGACCAATTAACCCCTCAGGAAGTTTCTCAATTAAGGGAGATAATTGAAAAGCAGTGCAAAATTGAGGGAGAATTAAGGAGAATTAAGATGATGAACATTAAGAGGTTAAAGGATATAGGTACTTGGCGAGGATTTCGCCATATTAAGGGCTTGCCTGTCAGGGGACAGAGGACAAGAACCAATACCAGGACAGTGAGGGGCAATGTCAGGAAAACAGTGGGCTCTGGCAGGAAGCCAACAGCTACTCCCACCTAATAAATAATTATGGGAAAGAAAAGAATTATCAAACAAACGACAGAAGAGTTGTTGAAAGAGAGCGACAAGGTGGAGGCCAAGGCGAGGCGAGAAGTAAGCCAGCCATTAAAGACAGCAAAGGAAGCCAGGATCTATATCAGTTCCACCTACAACAACACCATTATTACCTTGACCGATCTTAAAGGGAATGTTTTGGCTTGGGTCTCAGCCGGTAATGTTGGCTTTAAGGGCAACAAAAAAGCCACTCCTTTTGCTGCTTCCAAGGTGGCTGAAGCTATTTGCCAGGTAGCTGAGAAGTTGGGGGTTGAGAAAGTGGAAATTTTGGTAAAGGGTATTGGTTCAGGTCGTGAGTCAGCCATTAGGTCTTTGGCCGCCAAGGGATTGGAGATAGTTGCTCTCAGAGACATCACCCCAGTTCCTCATAATGGTTGCCGTCCACCCAAAGCCAGGAGAGTTTAAAGCCATGGAGGACAACAAGTGTAAAATTTGTCGGAGAGTAGGGGTAAAATTGTTTTTAAAAGGTGAGAAGTGTTTTTCACCAAAATGCCCCTTGGTTAAAAAAGCTTATCCGCCAGGTCAAAAAAGGAAAAGAAGAAGAAGGGCCCTGTCAGAGTATGGCAAAGAGTTGGTGGAGAAGCAAAAGTTAAAGAACTGGTATAATTTAACAGAGAGGCAGTTTCGGAAGTATGTTAAAGAAACCTTGTCTGGCCGAGGTAAGGTTGAAGATACAGCCACTCTTTTAATTCAGACCTTGGAGAGGCGCTTGGACAATGTTGTTTTTAGATTAGGATTTGCTCCTTCCAGGTCTTCTGCCCGTCAGCTGGTTTCCCATCGCCACATTCAAGTAAACGACAAGACTTTAAACATTGCTAGTTTCTCAGTGAAAAAGGGAGACGTTGTTAAAGTAAAAGAGTCTTCTCTCTCAAAGAAAATGTTTCAAGTCATTAAAACAACAATTAAAAAGTATACCCCTCCAACTTGGCTTTCTCTGGATTCAGAGAAGTTGGAAGGAAAGGTCATAGCAGAACCCAATTTTGAGGAAGCAGCTCCCCCAGCTGAGATTTCCTCGATCTTTGAGTTCTATTCAAGATAAGTTATAAAACATTTATGTTTTCTTTACCCAAACCGCCAAAAGTAACAAAAAAAGAGAAGAACAAAGCTGTTTTTGAAATAGAGGCTTTGTACCCAGGCTACGGTTTAACTTTGGGGAACGCTTTAAGAAGGGTTTTGCTCTCTTCTTTGGAAGGAGCGGCTGTTACCCAGGTTAAAATTAAAGGTGTCCCTCATGAGTTTTCAACTATTCCTGGCATTCAAGAAGACGTTATTTTAATAACCATGAACCTAAAGCAATTAAGGTTAAAATTGTTTTCTGATGAGCCTCAGAAAGCCAGTTTGAAAGTAAAGGGAGAAAAGGAGGTCAAGGGGTCTGATTTTAAACTGCCCAGTCAGGTGGAACTAGTGAACAAGGACTGCCACCTAGCTACCTTAACCAGCAAATCAGCTGAGCTAGACATGGAAATTCAGATTGAAAAGGGTATGGGTTACTCAGCCAGAGAGTTGAGGCGAAGGGAGAAGACAGAGGTAGGCGCTATTCCGATAGATGCTATTTTTACCCCTGTTAAGCGTGTCAGCTACAGAGTGGAGAATATGAGGGTTGGGGAAAGGACAGACTATGACAGATTGTTCTTGGAGATTGAGACAGACGGTATAATCTCACCAGAAGAGGCTTTTTACCAGGCTTCTACCATTCTGGTAAACCACTTTTCTCTACTCAAAGAGGCTTTTCCTCCCAAAGCTGCTCCCGTTCCCAAGGCTCCAGAAAAGAAGAGAGCTCCCAGAAAAAAGGGAAAGAAAACTACAGAGAGAAAAACTAAAACTAAGCCAAAAGATGCGAAAGCGAAAAAAAGGAAGAAAATTTAGTCGGAAGAGAGATCAGAGAAAAGCTCTTTTGCGAAGTTTAGCTCGCTCTCTAATTTTGGCAGAAAAGATTAAAACCACAGAAGCCAAAGCCAAAGAGCTGGCCGGATTTTTAGAAAAACAGATTAGCCGGGCTAAAACAGACAACCTTCAATCAAGAAGGTTATTGCGCCGTTTTTTTTCTCAAGAAACCACTCAAAAGCTAATTGCTGAGATAGCTCCCAGGTATAGAGAAAGAAAGGGAGGCTATACCAGAATTATAAAGCTAGGCCCAAGAGGTTCCAATGGAGCCAAAATGGCTATTATTGAATTGCTAAAATAGTTTTATGAACCCCGTTAGAAGTTTGCCACGGTTAAATATGTTTAAGTTAAAACAACTACTTTATTTTATTAAGCTCACACCAAAAAAGAACCTTTGGTCTTTTTGGGCCAACAATACATATGCAAACTTCTAACGGGGTGAAAAGGGAAACTCATACAATAGATGCCACAAATAAGGTTTTGGGAAGATTGGCAACAGGAATCGCCGTTTTGTTAAGAGGCAAGGGGAAAGCAGATTTCGCTCCCTACAAAGACGAGGGTGATATTGTGGTGGTCAAAAACGTAGCTAAGTTAAAAATCACTGGAAAGAAAATGGAACAGAAAAAATATTACCGGCATTCAAGATATCCTACCGGTTTGAAAGAAACACCTTTGGGAAAATTGCTTGAAACGAGACCGGCTGAAGTTTTAAGAAGAGCGGTTATGGGAATGTTACCCAAAAACAAATTAAGAGATAGGATGATAAAAAGACTTCGATTTGAGTAATATGCCAAGAGTTAAAACAAAAACAACTAAAAAAGTAGCAAAAAGCAGGACTACCAAAAAGAAGGTAGCTCCCAAAAAGAGGGTAGCCAAAGCTAAGAAAGAGAAGTTTTTTGAAGCAATAGGCAGAAGGAAGACAGCTGCTGCCAGGGTCAGGCTTTTTCCTGAAGGGGGAAAAGGCATTTCGGTCAATGGAAAGGAGTTTAAAGAATATTTTCCCAACCTTCAGCTTCAAGAAATAATAAAATCTCCCCTTAATTTGGTAGAAGCTCAGGATAAGTTTGGCTTCTCAATCAAATTAAAAGGGGGAGGCGTCCAAGCTCAGGCTGAAGCTGTTCGCCATGGCATAGCCAAAACCTTAATTCTTTTTAACCTTGAGTTCAGACAGAAGTTAAAAAAGGCTGGCTTTTTAACCCGCGACCCAAGAATGCGAGAAAGAAAGAAGTTTGGTTTAAAGCGAGCTCGTCGGGCTCCCCAGTGGAGCAAGAGATAAAATAAAAATATGAGTTTTTCATTAAAAGATCTCATAGATAAATTCTACTTAGACAGGCAAAAAGACAGAGAACAACACCATTTTTATATTACTGATGCTGGCCGTTGCTCTCGGGCTATCTTCTTTAAGTTTAAAAACGCTCCCAGAAAAGAAATGGAAGCTAAAGTTCTGAGGATGTTTGACCACGGGGACTCAATCCACCAGTTAATCATGAAGCCATTGTTTGGGATACAGGAGATTCATGTTGTCGCTTCAGAAGTAAACATTCCTCCCCAAGAACTTATTTCCGGTAGAGCAGATGCTATCTTGAGCCTGGGAAAAGAGCTCTATGTTTTAGATATCAAGAGCATGAACGGCATGATATTTAGGGGTTTGACCGAAGCCAAAGAAGAGAATATTAACCAGCTTCAATTGTACCTCCACTATTTTAAGGTTCCCAAAGGCATTCTTTTGTATGTGAACAAAGACACCCAGGAGTTAAAGGAGTTCTTTGTTGATTATAATAGGAGTAGAGCTTTCCGTTTGTTAAAGGATTTGGAAGAGTTGAAGAAAGAGATTGATGCAAACACTGTACCAGAGAGAATCCTTGGCTATCCTCAAGATTGGCAGTGTCAGTACTGCCAGTTTAGAGAGATTTGTGATAAGGCAGGAGAGGGAAAAGTGAGTTGGGATGAGTTTAAAGTAAAGATAGAATCAAGGGAGCAATGAAGTAGAGAAAGACAAGCTTTCTCCGCTCAATATATATAGTTTTTTATCAAAATTATTCCAGAAGATTCTGGGATTTTTTATTTCTTTTATATCTACAATATTAATCCTGTCTCTTTCATCTACCTCCGTAATTTTAATAAGATTTCCTGTGTTAAAGATTAAATAATTGGAATTAAGCCAAAAGACATTATCTATCTTTTCTGAAAGACGCAAGAGAAAGAGCTTGTCTCCCGGCATTTTGGGCAGGTTTCCATCAGTCTCTTTTAAAAAAAGAATCCAGATTTCCCTTTCGGAAAAATAGGCCAGTTTTTTATTGTCAGGTGATATTTTAATATTTTGGGCATTGTCAAATATCTTTTCAAAAGACTGGGTCTCTGGCTTGAACTGGTAGAGATTCTTTCCTTCCAGTAAGAAGATATTGTCTTGGAAGACTGCCAGGTTGTATTTTGTTTCTGGCAGAAAGGTTAGAGGCGTTTGGGTTAATCTCCCTTGGTTTTTAAAAAGGTGGCCCGAATTGGTAAAGGAAAAGATATCTTCTCCAATTTCTTTGAGAGCAACTATGTTTTTTGAAAGAAAGGAAGGTGGGGTAGTTGGAGTAAGATTTAAGGGAAATTTGTTTAATTTTAAGTTAAAATATCTTATTTCTTCTTCCATTCCGGTGGTTATTGTGATTTCATTGGAATCCACAGAAAACTCCAAACCAAACAGCTCAACCGGGCTGGTTGAAATATTTCTTTTGTCTATTAAGCTACTTTTAACTTTATTTTCTATTTCGTAGAGTTTTAAGGACCAACCTTGTTGCTCTTTATCTTCTTCGAGCACCGAATCCCGCTCGCGGGACGAGGGGAGAGAAGAGGGCTTGTTCTCTTCGAGCAGGATTATTTTCTTTTGGTCGGGCGAGAACCAAAAAGCACTTACTTTGCTGCTCAGTGTTTCGAGCTCAATGTTTTCTGGGAAAAGGATTATGTTCTTGGCATCGGTCACCTGCTTTTCCTTGACTTCCAGGGTTTTTGTCCAGGAATAGAAACCTTCTTTTTTGACCTCTACCAAGTATCTTTTGGGTAAAAGGTTTTCAACTAAGGCTGAACCAAAGAAAAAGTCAGTTTTCTTTTCTAATTTTCCATCTAAATAGATTTCAGCTTGTTTTGGCAGAGTCTTTAAAAAAAGACCGCCTGTTTGACTGAGCTTTTTATTATCAAAATCAACTCTGTAGCCTTGGGAATACAAAACAGCAACTGGAGCAGCCAAAAGAAACAAAAGAGTACAGATGATAAATAAAAAAGTTCTGGTTTTTCTGGTCATAGCTCTTTTTATGATACCCGATTGACCCCGTTAGAAATTTATAATGATTTATTCTACCATAACACAGACAAATTAGGATTTCTAACGGGGTTGACAAAATGAAATCAATCTATTAGAATATAATATCTTTAACAACAGAATAGGAGGTGTCGAGATGGCAATAGCTCTACCAAAGATAGGTTTGTTCGCGGCTATCTTCAACGAAGAGGGAAAACTCCTCGTCAAACGCCGGCCACCAAACCTTTCTCTGGCAG
>Ga0210057_1000802_pt1 | contig 51029 bp, 35 predicted proteins | sample CryGeyCG2114_010_2_FD_183968 | JGI IMG/M metagenome (GOLD analysis project Ga0210057, IMG submission 183968) | Groundwater microbial communities from aquifer - Crystal Geyser CG10_big_fil_rev_8/21/14_0.10 (SPAdes) (version 2) | ecosystem: Environmental > Aquatic > Deep subsurface > Groundwater ...
GGGGGGGGGGGGGGGGGGGGGGGGGGGGGGGGGGGGGGGGGGGGGGGGGGGGGGGGGGGGTAATTGTTGCAATAAAGTGGTCGATCGGATAGTTTATTGCAATATCATATGTGTTATTGACTGGTGGTTGTGGGCGGGATAGACTGGGTTTGAATACATGGCTTCCCCCGATTTTGAAAAATCTTCTTCGACTCCAACTCTGGCAATCGTCAGAAATCCGGATGTAGTTTTTGACAGGCTTATTGATTTGAAGCTATCCGGCGAATCTTCTGTTGACGGCCAGTTGGTTCAATACCGGAGTTTTTTGTTTGAGCAGTGGCAGGGAGTGGCTGATTTGGCTGCAAAAGCGCCGGAGAAAAAAGCGGTTTTTGGTGATTTTTTGGGGCAGGAGATTGCAACCAACCGGCTGGTTGCTTTTGAACGCGACAGAATGCTTATTTATCAATCCGGTGTACAAATAGGCGGGTTAACTTGTTTTAATTTGCAGGTGCCAATTAACGGCGGCGGCGGCGAGGTTCTTGGTGTCAACTTCATTTTCGAAGGAGAATTAGAAAGAGACAACATCTCAATTATTAATGCACTTTTGATTACGGGTACAATGACGGATATTAGAGGTTTACATATTAGATGGCAGAGGTCGATGGAAGCCAAATTTGGCGGGGGTACTTTTAGGGTTAGTAGTAATGAGTTTGATGAGCAAAGGAGAATTTATGATAAATTTTACTGGGAATTGCCACATAATGCCTTGTTACAGGAGGCTTCTTGATTTTTGAGATTTCGAGGACTATCATCTTCACTTAAATTTGCTTGTATAAATGTCAAACGTTGAAAGATCAGAAATATTGGCTTCGAAAAGTTTTTTGGATGACCCTATGGTAGTCTTTGAACAAGCTGCTCGGGTTAGATCTAAATTGTCGGAACTTGTTTTTACAGATTGGATAAGAGATCAATGGAGTGCCCTTAGGGCCGTTGTTGCATTGACTAATGTATATTCCGGAGATGATCTTATCTTAGAAACGGGCGGTCACCGTTTTTTGGTTACAGGCGGGGCAGGCAGGCAGTTTTCCAAGGAGATTGTGGTAAGGCAGGGAAACTTAGCGGCCCCAAGTTCTTTTACGGTCCGGTTTGAAGTTGGCGGCAATTCTGATTTGGCATCTGCGACATTTTCGGCTGCAGTATTAGATTCCAGAGGGTGTGTCAGACAAAGGGAAGTAGTGGTGGATTCGGAGCCGGACGGCGATTTGAAAATAAAGTATTTTTACGACGGACTGGAACAAAAAGAACCTCAGAGAATGTTTAGAAATCCCGAAACAGTAATAATTTAATTAAATTATGCCGGAATTTGACAGAAGTTTGTGGGGGAGCGCGGTAAATGATTTACCAACACATTTAGGTAGATTTATGGATCCACATCCAGCGGAGCGCCCAATTTTGGAAGAAATTAGTGCGTCTTTGAATGGTCTTCCCCGTTATTTAAGGTATTGGCTGGATATGGCTTCGAGGGCGCCCCGCGAGGCGCAGAAATTTGCCCAGCTTACCTGCAATGCTCTTGAAGTAATTGAAAAAACTTCTAAAGTCGAGGAAGGGTCCGGATACGCTTTTTGGAAATTGACGAAAGTGAAAAAGGCACTTAGGGGTGAATATAGTAATCAACTGGAGTTTAGGAATTATCCGGAAGTATTTTTTGATCGGGCATGTGAGCTGGCAATTTTGGAATTGGCGGATATGGGGCTTTTGGTTAGAAGTGATTGGCGTGATGCCGACGCAACAGATGTTTGCGACAAAGTCAAACTATCTTTGAAACAGGGGATAAAGGAGCGTGTACAGCTTCAAAATTACAGGGGAATGCTAGAAAATAGTGCCGTACTTCTGCTTGTTGGGAGAAACGATTGATAAAGCTGATGCCAGTACGTATTAAGAAGTATGTAGTAAGTAGTATGTAGTAAGAAGTAAGTAAGGACCCCTGTATTGCTCCAATGGGGGTTTTCTGATACAACTCGAGTAGTGAAATTGATACATTGTTAGATTGCTATGATTGTTAGGTTGTTATTATTGTTCTGAACAATTTAGCAATTGAGCAATATAACAATTTAACAATCTGTTCTGCCAATGGACTTAACTAAAATATATTCTCCACGACCGGATTGGGTACACAAAGGTGCGTATGGGAACGTGCTGATTGTCGGCGGGTCGAAACTTTACACCGGCGCGGCGACACTGGCCGGGATGGCGGCTTTGCGGGCCGGGGCCGACATGGTGACCGTTTGCGCACCGCAAAGGGCGGCGGATGTGGCGGCCAATGAAACTCCTTCTTTGATGACATACCCGCTTCGCGGGGATCATTTTACGGGCAGACATGTGGCGACGGTTTTGGACACGGCTCATTTGCGACGGATAAACTGCATTGTTTTGGGGATGGGTTTGGGGAGGCATCAGGCGACAATTCCGGCAATACAAAAGTTAATCAGCAAAGCAACGGTGCCGATGGTACTGGATGCCGATGCGCTTAGGGCAATTGCGCAAAAACCGGATGTAGTTTTTGGAAAACAGGTAGTTTTAACACCGCACACCGGGGAGCTGGCAATATTGCTGGGAGTTTCGGGGATTGCGCCGGATTTTGATTCCAAAATTGTGGCGGCCAAACAAGCGGCGGCTAAATATCATGCGGTTGTCGTTTTGAAGGGAAGCGTAGATATTATTACCGACGGCACGAGTTTGATTACCAACAACAGCGGCACGCCTTTGATGACAAAGGGTGGATTTGGGGACACGCTGGCTGGGATTTGCGGAGCTTTATTGGCGCGGGGGACGGGGATGTGGGAAGCGGGGCATGCGGCGGCTTACATTAATGGGGCGGCTGGGGAATTGGCGGGGGAGAAAAAGGGAGAAGGGCTGATTGCCAGCGATATTTTTGAGTATATACCGAAGGTGATACAAAATAATTAAATACTAAGCAAATTAAGTTGTATAGGTTTCTTAAGTTACCTAATTAGTTCAGGGGATAGTTCACGTATTGACTAGTGGTACGTAATTTGGTACCATAAGGTTGTGAAACTTGATTCGGTTTTGTCTGCAAGTACTGCACGCTCCAATTTTTATAACCTGCTCGATGAGGTTTCCACTAAATCTAGAAGATTTGTTATTACCCTTCGCGGCGGAGCAAAAGCAGTTGTAATTTCGCCTGAAGAGCTTGAATCATGGGAAGAAACGATGGAGGTTATGGCCAACCGCGATTTGGCTGGACAAATACAAAAGGCCGAAAAAGAAAGAAATGCAGGCAAAGGTGTTCCTGAAAGTAAACTATTGAAAGCGCTTGGAATTGCGGTTAAAGATCTTAAATAGATGCAAGTCGCTTATTCAACTGAAGCGCAGAAGCAGTTTAAAAAACTCCCAAAAACAGAAGCAATAAAGATTTTGAGAAAGATTGAAGTTTTAAAGAGCGATCCACTGCTCGGGAAAAAGCTTAAGGGAAGGTTTGAAGGGTTGAGAGCTTTTCGCGCTTGGCCTTATCGAATTTTTTACTTTTATTCTCCAAACGAGGGTTTGTATATTGACGTGATTGAACATCGGCAAGGTGCATATAAGTAAGAATCTATACTTGCCCCCAGATATTTTTGAGTATATACCCAAGGTTATACAGGAGTGAGAACCGCAGATTAACGCGGATACAAACGCAGATTTACGCGGAGTGGGCTTTGGTAGTTTTGGTTTTGGTTACTTAGGTCAATTAAGTTTCTTAAGTAACTTAATTAGTCGCAGTGGTTGCGCGGAGGGAAGTAGAGTTGGAACTCAATCAAGTTTGGTAATGCCCAGGCTAATAAGCAAAGCGGCTTCGACTTGCTCAATTGTGTCTTGCGATATTTCGCCTAACTTTTTAATCAACCTTTTTTTATCAATTGCCCTAATACCAGGAGTCAAAACGGCCGATTCCTTTTCTAGACCCGCCATGTTTTTGGGCAACAAAACCTTCTCCGGACCCAGAGGTCTCGTTTGGGAACTGATTGGAATAACAATAATACTTGGTAAATACCGATTTAATTCGTCGTTTGAGATAATTAAGATCGGTCTTTTTTTGTGGATTTCAGCGCCAATACCGGGGTTCAAATCGGCAACCCAAACTTGACCACGTTTCATTATTCCGGCCATGCCTCAACTTCAATTGGAGCCCAATCATTTTGAACCTGTTCATATAATTTGCGGTTTGCCTTTAAACTGGCAATCAGATCTTTTTTTAGGTTTTTCTTGCGGTTTAACTTGTCCTCTAGCGCCTCGGCAATAAACTTACTACGCGATCGGGCGGGGATGGTGCGGCGAAGGTTACGAGCTAAATCTGACGGCAAGGTAATGTTGATTCTTTGAATTTGCATAGTTCGACTTTGCTCACTACATATATACACACTGATTATACACACTGTGGAAATTTTTGTCAACGAGCGCGGACTCGATGAAGGTTTTGATAGGCTTTGCTTGCCAGTGATATTTTTGAGTATATAGTAGCTACGAAATTAGGATTAGAGAGAAACAATAATCTGCAGGCAGTTAATTTACAAGCTCTGTTTTTTTATTTTGTCTTGAAACTTCGGCGGGACAGAGGCCGCTTAGAATTTTATGAGGGAAGTAATTCCAGGCATCATTAAGGATTTCTATTACGTTTTCAAGTTCGTATGGTGAACCGGTATCAAACATACGTATAACATTGTTTAAATCGTTGAATTCTGTCTCGTTATAAATTACATCCCGGATTTCATCTAGGGTAAAGTCACCCTTCTTCTTTTTAAGAATAGTGGACAATTCTGCTTCAATTTCTTTTCTTTTTGAAACAATTTCGGGTGGCGGAGTATGTAAATTCTTATAAGTACTGCCCCTGGTCAGATCGTTCCAAAGAAGCTGTACACTTTTGTATACGGAGGGTTTAAGCTGATCGAGATATTCAACTCGATCATAGCTAACATCATCGTACTCTTCCATTAGTAATTCTAGATCACACAGATATTCTGTGAATTCTTGTTTTGCCTTTTCTTCTTCTGCTATCTGCTTTTGCGTTATTTTTTTGCCCTTGGGATAAACAAAGGGGTTAATTCTTGATGAAAGTGACATAAGAAGCCAGTCTGCAGTTTTACGCATTTGTTCTCGGACATGGCCATTTGGGTGACAAATTACTTTCAGTACAAAGTTTTTCAGTTCCCCGAAATGTGAATCTGAAAGAACTAGGAAAAATAGACTTAAACCCGATACAAATGCTGCTTGGTTTTTGGGACTATGGATTGAGTCAAAGTCTTTTAATTGCCTAAGAGCCATCTGGGCATTCTTTTGAAAGTTCCTGCTGTCGGTGTGCCAAAGCACGTGAAGTTTCTTTTTCGCTGTCTTAACTTCTTCGTCTGTGCCGTTTTTTAAAATAGCAAAAATGCGCTCAAATTCTTTTTGCATAATCTGTGAGTTTACGGTTATCAATATACCCGAGTGGTGTAAGCTACGCAAGAGTTTTGTGGGGGGTTTGGTCGAGCTGTATTCTACTAACTGTTCAGTTGGTTTGCTTCTGATATTTTTGAGTTTATACCGAAGGTGATACATCAGAGAGAGTAGAGATGGGAGTCGGGCGGCTGGTTTTTCTATATTCTCCGCTATGTGCTAAAATTCCGCCTCAGTATGGCCATTTCCCCGGAGTATGAACGTGCAGAAGATCCTGGAAGACAAAAATCTATCTTTGAACGGAGTACTTCCCGCCGCCGGCTGTTAGGTGGATTTGCTGTTTCTGCTATGGGAGTGGCGGCAATGACTCTTCCCCGTTTTACACCGGCACAGAGTGAACCTTTAGGTGGCCAAATTTCGGTGCCGGTTAAACCGACTGCTTTGGAAGGGGCTTTGGGGGCGCAGTCGCGTATTATTGAGGAAAACCAAAAAAAGGGTGATGAGCTGAATTGGTATCCTTTATCAGAATATAGGGAGGTTCCGTTTGGTTTGTATACCGACCGAAACAGTATAGCGGCAGGGGAGAGGCTGCAAATTTTTGCAAGCGCTAAAGAACCGGCCGCCGCTTCGCTTGAAGTTTTTCGGATTGGCTACTATGGCGGCCGCGGCGCGAGGCGTGTTTTTCTGCGGGAAGGCGTTAAAGTCCCCAACCAAGGCTGGTGGCTGCCGGAGACGGGACTCCAGGATGCGCCGCGCGCGGTTTACGATGAGAGCACCGGACTTTTGGACTGCAACTGGGAGCCGGCTGCAACAGTTGAAACAACAAGCGATTGGGTTTCCGGATATTACCTTGCCAGGCTAAGTGACAAGAAAGGCAATTCTTCCGAAATGCCTTTTATTGTGAGGGATGAGTTGAACCCCGGCAAGTTGGTGGTCTTGATTTCGACATTTACACCCCAAGCATATAACAATTTCGGAGGCAGATCCCTTTACGGATATACAAGCTCTCAAGGGAAGAGGGCTTCTATGGTTTCATTTAACAGGCCTCTTGGGAAAAGATTTGGCTTGGGGCAGGAAATACTGGACAACAGTGATCCCCAATTTGTGCGCTGGATTGAGCAAAAAGGTTACGATGCAAGTTACTGCACCGATTATGATTTGCACCGCCGGTCCGATCTGCTTGACCAATCGCGAGGGATTGTGTATGTCGGGCATTCGGAATACTGGACTGCGCAGATGTTTGACAATGCCCTGGCGGCTCGTGATTCCGGAAAACACGCGGCATTTTATGGGGCAAACAATGTTTACTGGCAGATACGTTTAGAACCGGATGCCAGAGATAGAGAAGACCGCACGGTCGTCTGCTACAAAAGCCAATCTGATCCTCAAATAGGCAATCCAAGACGAGCGACTGTTCGCTTTAATAGCCCCGAGGTAGGAAGGCCTCAATCTGCACTAACTGGAACTGTTTATGGAAGCGAACTTGGAGGCGAGCTGGGTGAGCTTTCGCCGGTGAACCAGGATTGGGTTGCCGGTGAACCAAAGGCAAGCTGGATTCTTGAAGGTACAGGACTTAAGACGGGTGACCGTATTGGGGGTCTTGTTGGAAGGGAATATGACACTTTAGGCCAGGCAAGTTTATTGCCTTCCAATCTTGATGTTGTTGCCGCTTCGCCCGTTAAAAATGCCCATGGACAGAAAGGGACCGCAAACACTACGCTTTATGAATCATCCAAGTCGGGTTCATTGGCTTTTTCTGCCGGAACTTTGCGCTGGAATAGGGCTTTGACTCCCGGCACGCCGTTTTATGATCCGCGCGTGGAAAGGATTACGACAAATTTTCTTGACAGAATGTTGAGGGAGTGAAGAAAAGTTACCCCGATGGTGGTTCGTGGTGGTTGAGAGAGATATTTTTGATTTTATACCGCAGGTAATAACCCAGGAGAGTTGATAAAGTTTGTTTGTCACTCCATAAGCAATTTCATAAAAGACCTTTATTTTTAAGAGTAAATTTGTTTTTCTTTCTTTGTCACACGATTTTTTCATATCAGCCATTCACTTCAAGCTTTTGCTTGAAGGGGCTTCCTGATATATCAGAATGCAATAGCATTGCTGATATTGAATCTTTCGTCGGCAGTTTCAAGATGCAGAGCCATGCGGTCCTCGCTTCGCTGCGGGCCTAAAGCCAACTAAATTCAGGGCCCTCGGAAATTCTCTTCGGTCAGTTTCCGTTTCCCTAAATTTATTTGGCAAGTTCAACTATGCCGACTCCAGCATCAAGAAAAAATCGGTGACAAGGGGTTTTTTCTTAGTTGCACTCGAAGCTTTTGATGCCATCGATACTCTCGATATGCTCGGTACTTTTCTACATAAAATATGTCTCGCAGGGGATATTTTTTAAGCGCACGGCGTGGTTACGTCCTTCGAATTATTGCTTAGTGTAATAATAGTTGAAATTAATTGTTATATTGCCGGATTGTTTAATTGTTGAGATTGCTTCGCTTTGCTCGCAATGACGGAGAGAAAAGACTCTTTCTGGGGTCTATGTCAATTATGGGGGTAATTCCTGGGGGTATTTTTGATGATGTTCTGTTTGTGATTCTCATGAGCTGAAAAGCCTTTTAGCTGTTCTAAAAGGCTTTTGTGACATGTAAACACCTCTTTCCACTTTAAAAGTATATACAAAAAAAGATGTTCCCAAAAAGTCTAACAAATTTCACAGCTTCAATTTAAGGCTAATTGTTACCCCCCATGAGTGTAATAGAGCCCTCTTTCTGTTGACAGACCTTAAACGGCGTTGGTATACTACACCACAGTGATTTTTGGTAAACCTTGCCTTCGAATCTTCTTTGAAGGTGTAGCAACGCCAGCCTGCATCGTTATGCGAAGCATTGCTGGCAGGGAAAATTAACCTTTATGTTGAATCTTTTCAATTTAAATCCAGACCCAAGCGCCTTTTTGGCGTCTTTTGCGGGTTAATTTTCCAAAAAATTTAACAATTTAATAGGCTCTCTAGTTAGATTCTGGACAAGCCAGAATGACAGCGTTTTGAGTGGTAAGTTCTCGACTTCGCTCGAACAATATCATATAGATCCTGAAACCCTCCAAAGGCGGGCAGGCGAGTTCAGGATGACAGGAGGGCGAATTACTTAGCAGGCGTCTTTTGACGTATGTGCAACTGCTTATCCCTCGGAAAGTTAGTTGCAAAACTGCTAGCCGAGGGCCGGTAGCTTAGTTGGTAGAGCGTCGCTTTTGCACAGCGAAGGTCGAGAGTTCGAATCTCTTCCGGTCCACTGGATTGTTGGGAGTTTCCGCCGTCGCTGAAGCTTTGGCGGACAGGCGAGTCTCCTTGGGTCCACTAAGGGCTGAAAGCCCTTTAACGAATGAAGAACGAATAAGCAACGAATTTGTACGAATTAGTATAGGTAGAAAAGTATTTGGTTAATTTGGATCCTTATAGTTCTTAGTCACTTGAGAATAGTTTGACTTTCTCGAGTTACTAAACCGCTAAATTGGATTTTAGTATTCACCCTCGGGTGGAGCACCTTAACAATTTGTGATAGTAAAGAACGAAATCTTGGTTTCATGAGACTCGTCAAAGGAGACGAATATTCTTGTCTTTGTGAAGCTGAGTGGAATTAGATCACCTCAAATTTCTTAGGAAGTTTGGTGTGATTAATTTGGGTTTTATTTTATGCATTCAATGGATGCCTTGGTACAACATACCGAAGAAGGACGTAATGGGCTGCGATAAGTACCGGTGAGCTGCCGTTAAGCTTTGACCCGGTAATTTCCGAATGGGGAAACCCACTCGTGCGTAGCACGAAAATTTTCAATTAGATAAGAAAATGTCAATAATCGACATTTTTTAATTTTTAATTTACATTAAATTTTCATTTTTTAAATTTTAAATTTTGAAATTAATTGTAAATTGTAAATTTGGAAATTCTCGAGCTATGCATGAGGAGTCTCGAGTGAATACATAGCTCGAGGCGGGATACCGCCCGAACTGAAACATCTAAGTAGGGCGAGGAAAAGAAAACAATTAGTGATTCCGTAAGTAGCGGCGAGCGAAAGCGGAAGAGCCTAAACCTTGTCCAAAGGACAAGGAAACTCGAAGCACGAATATCGAAATCCTAAACAATATTCAAAATTTCAAAATAAGAAAATTCTAAACAGGACATTTTGCCCAAGGTTTTGGATTTATTATTTAGATCATTAGAATTTGTTTCGTATTTCGGATTTAGAATTTCGGATTTTCTTGTCTTGCGGGCAAGGGGTTGCGGGACTTTAATGTGGGATTTATTCATGGTAGCAGAATAGTCTGGAATGGCTGACCATAGGGAGTGAAAGACTCGTACGCAAAACTATGAATAACCCTAGAAGGATCCCAAGTAACACGGGACACGCGAAATCCTGTGTGAATCCAGCTCGACCATGAGCTAAGGCTAAATATGTGTTGTGACCGATAGTGAACTAGTACCGTGAGGGAAAGGTGAAAGAGTACCCCGGAAGGGGAATGAAAAGTTACTGAAATTGAATGCTAACAAGCAGTGGGAGCCCCGTTACAAGTATAGTCTTCGAAATTTAGGTGGCGTTGAATCAACAAATTTAACGTTCGAATCTAGAGATTTATCAGAAGGACATACTTGTAACGGGGTGACCGCGTGCCTATTGAAGAATGAACCGGCGAGTTTCTCTATTTTGCAGTCTAAGGGCAGGAATGTCCGTAAGCAGAGTGAAAGCGAGCGTTAATAGCGCGACCTAAATGCAAAGTAGTGAAGACCCGAACCCGTGTGAGCTAACCATGACCAGGGTGAAGCTCCGCGAAAGCGGAGTGGAGGCCCGAACCAGTGTCAGCTGCAAGTGGCTTGGATGAGTTGTGGCTAGGGGTGATATGCCAATCGAACACGGAGATAGCTGGTTCTCCCCGAAATATATCTAGGTATAGCCTATGTTTTTAAACTCAGGGGTAGAGCTCTGGATGGATCGCTGCGACGCAAGTTGTAGCATTCAACCAAACTCCAAATACTGTTGTGTACAAACATAGAGTCAGTCTGTGAGGGCTAAGCCTTACTAGGCTAAAGGGAAACATCCCAGATCTATAGCTAAGGTCCCTAAGTGTATCTTAAGTGTTAAAGGTAGTGTGTGCGTTTAGACAGCAAGGAGGTTGGCTCAGAGGCAGCAATCCTTTAAAGAAAGCGTAATAGCTCACTTGTCGATTCCCCCGCATTGCGGGGGAGGGCGTGCATGCGCCGATAATGTACCGGGGCTAAAGATACCACCGAAGCTTAGGATGCTTGTGCATGGCACAAGAATTTTCAATTAGAGAAGAAAATGTCAATAATCGACATTTTTTAATTTTTAATTTACATTAAATTTTCATTTTTTAAATTTTAAATTTTGAAATTATTTGCAAATTGTAAATTGTAAATGCGAAGTTTTACTTCGTAAAATTGGAAATTCTCGCGCTGTGCGCGAGCGTGGTAGGGGAGCGTTTGCATTGCAGTGAAGCCATGCCGTAAGGCTAGGTGGAGCGATGTGAAGTGAGAATGCCGGTATAAGTAGCGAGAGTGCAGTGAGAATCTGCACCGCCGAATGTCCAAGGTTTCCTACGCAACGTTCGTCGGCGTAGGGTTAGTCGGTCCTAAGGCGAGGCCAGAAGGCGTAGTCGATGGACAAGTTGTTAATATTCAACTACTTTGGCAAAATCGTTAGGAGTGAAGGGAAGACGGAGATGGAATGCTTCTAGGTCGAAATGATACGGCCTTTAGAAAACAAGGAAGTTTTAGTTGGAAAACCCGCTAAGACGTTAATAATCCGAGTTTTTATGATAGTCGGCGCAAGCTGGCAAGAGAAAACATTTCAACTTCCAAGAAATTCTCCCGTTACCAGATTTTGTCAAATCCGTACCACAAACCGACACAGGTGGACTGGTAGAGTATACCAAGGCGAGCGAGATAACTATCCTTAAGGAACTCGGCAATACAACTGGACGTACCTTTGGTAGATGTCCTCCCTGGCCGTGGGACAGGAAATTCGAAGCACGAATATCGAAATCCTAAACAATTTTCAAAATTCTAAAAAAAGTAAATTCTAAACAGGGCATAACTGTTTCGGATTTGTTATTTGAAGAATTAGAATTTGTTTCGTATTTCGGATTTATAATTTCGAGTTTTCCGTCCTTCGGCTGGGGCGCAGTTAACACCGCTAAGCGACTGTTTAACAAAAACACAGGTCCGTGCTAAGACGAAAGTCGAAGTATACGGGCTGACGCCTGCCCAGTGCTCGTAAGTTAACTATTTGAGGTGAAGCCCCGCATTGCGGGGCAAGCTTCGGGTATAAGCTCGAGTGAACGGCAGCAGTAACTATAACTGTTCTATGGTAAGGAGAGATCGTTGCCTTAGAATAGCGTCGCGTGTTTGTAAATCCGACTATTTGCTGGAAAATCTGAGTATCCGGTACTAGTTGATATTTGGGTTTTATTCGGTTTAGAATAATACTCATGTCAACTAACAATGTATCCGGTGCAGAAAATCAGCAGGAAAGACCCCGCATTGCGGGGAATCCTCAGAGACTACACGTCGGACCCCGCATTCCGGGAAAGATATAGTCCGAACTGCATAGCGATATGCAGAATTTAGGAGATGAATTAACCTAAAAATAACAACATTAAGCGAAATTCCTTGTCGGGTAAGTTCCGACCCGCACGAAAGGCAGAACGACTTAGCGACTGTCTTGAGGATAGACTCGGCGAAATTGCATTGGCTGTGAAGATGCGGCCAACGTGCACCAGGACAAAAAGACCCCGTGGAGCTTTACTGCAACTTGGCATTGTTTCAATTTTTGAAACTGTTTAGAGTAGGAGGGAGCCCGTGCTTCGCACAGGGAATTTCTAATTTCTAATTTCTAATTTCTAAATAAATTTGAGAATTAATTAATTTTTCAATTATTTAGGTCAATTAGTTCAATTAGAGCACTTAGGAATTTCGTGAGCGGAGCGCAAGCGTCAATGTAACACCTCTCTTTTCGATTATTGGAACTAACTGTGTGTCCTATCAAAATACGGGACGCAGAACAGTGTCTGGTGGGCAGTTTGACTGGGGCGGTCGTCTCCAAAAAGGTAACGGAGGCGTACAAAGGTCGACTCAAGTCCTACAGAAACGGACTTTTAGAGTGCAATGGCATAAGTCGGCTTGACTGCGAGTGGTACATCACGAGCAGGTGCGAAAGCAGGTCATAGTGATCCTTGCGTGGCTCATGGGAGCGCGCAAGCTTAACGGATAAAAGCTACCCCGGGGATAACAGGCTTATCTTCTCCAAGAGTCCATATCGACGAGAAGGTTTGGCACCTCGATGTCGGCTCAACGTATCCTCCCGCTGAAGTAGGCGGGAAGGGTCGGGCTGTTCGCCCGTTAAAACGTTACGCGAGCTGGGTTCAGAACGGCGTGAGCCAGTTGAATGCCTATACATTTGGCATTGACAATTGAGCTGGCTTCTTTCAGCGTCTTTTGAACGAATTCGATGTGTTCTAGCGAAGTTTTGCTTCGCAAAATGAAAGACTCAACTAATTTGATTAGTTGAGATAAATCTGGCTATTTGCTGGAAAATCTGAGTATCTTGAACTAGTTAGAGTATTGATTTCGTGTTTTATTCGGGTTAAACTGGATAGATGCAAAATATTTTAACTGAAAATGTTACAAGTGCAGACAATCAGCAGGAAAGACTAGATGCGTGTGTAAGTGATGATTATTTGGTCGGCTTTGTCGAAGGCGAAGGCAATTTTTACATTGGTATTGTTCCTTCCAAAGAAACAAAAACTGGCTGGCAAGTAATCCATTTTTTTAAAGTTTCACAAAATCCTAGCGGAAGGGAAGTATTAGAATACTTCATTAAACGCTTTGGATGTGGCTATATTAAAGCTAACAGTAATAACGATCTTACGGATCGCAGTTTAGCTTATGTAGTTAGAGACTTAAAAAACCTAAGAGAGAAGGTAATACCTTTTTTTGAAGGTAAATTGGTAATCAAACTGGACGCTTTTGAAAAATTTAAAAGGGTTGTCCAATTGGTTTCCGAGAAAAAACACTTAACACTGCAAGGTGTAACGGAAATTGTAAATTTGGCCTATTCTATGAATACAGGCAAAAGAAAATTTCCCAAAGAGCTTATTTTAGAAGCTTACACAAATCTAGAATCCTCACAGACTATACGCCAGACCCCGCTCGGCGGGGAAGATATAGTCGGATCCCTACGGCGACGTAAGGAGCTAGCAGGAATTTTAAGTAACTAGCTAGCCCACGCTCAGGAAAACTGAACGTGGTAACAATAATGTCGGCCTCTATCCGGTGCATGCGTTCGATAATAGAGTGGGGTCATTTCTAGTAAGAAATTGCTACTTCTAGCAGGAATGTTAGTTGACAATTCGGCTTATAACGGTGAAGCCCTAATTGACTTTCGGGTTATATTCGGTCCATAATATATAGGGCCATGCGGTCCTCGTCTCGATGACGAGACTGCGGGCCTATGAATAGCTCGAAATAAAAAAAGTTAATGGGTAATACCGTGGGAAGACTACAACAATTTTTAATTTTAAATTTGAAATTTTAAATTGATGTATGTCCCCGTAACGACTGAGTCTTAAGTGACGAGACTCCTGATCTTCAGGGGTAACATGCCGATACCCAATCCGCGAAAGCGAAGGGTAAAGATATAGTCTGATCCTCCAAGTAATTGGAGTCAACAAAATGACGAGAGGACCGAGATGAGCGAACCTCTAGTGTGCCAGTTGTTTCATCAGAAGCACTGCTGGGTAGCTACGTTCGTAACTGAGAAACGCTGAAAGCATCTAAGCGTCAAACAGGCCACAAGACTAATTATCGTTTTAGATCCCAGGGAGACTACCTGGTCGCCCGTAAGGGCGGACCTCGCCATCGAAAGATGGTGGGTTGATAGGCAGCAAGTGTAAAGCAAGTAATTGTTGTCCCCGCATTGCGGGGGGCTAAATTGTTTAGGTAGTTAGTGGAAATAGGCGCAAGCTTACGACCACGAGCTATTTAAATGATTTTTCAGCTTAGCTGTACTAATAGATCGAAAAAACCCAAATTAAATTCCACTCGGCTTTGTAGAGACAAGCAAACAAAAGTTATTAGCAATTGGTTATTAGAGGCTAGTTTTTCTAAGCTCTAATAGCTAAAAGCTAACTGCTAATTGTCAGCTTAGTGTCAAGCATCGTTGCTTTACTATTGTTACTATGTACAACGAAAGGGCATTTTCCCATAGGCTGGGAGGGTGCTTTTTTTGTTTAAATGGCACAAGAATCTTGGAGTGAAGGTCTTAAATACGACTGGGAAAGAGTGATGGGCATAAGGCATACCAACGGGGAAATAAAAGAGGGTATGGACGAGGCAGGCAGAGCTAAAGCTGTGCGTGAAAGCTCGGCGAGATATGCCAGGGTCGCGCAAGAATCCCGTGCAGTACAGATGGCTTCAGCGGTGAGGCCATATGATATGGGAGATCTTGCGTCTACAATAACTACGGAACCCGTGAGCACAAATATTAGGACTTTTCCGGTAGGGAAATTAGCAGTTGCAAGAAGAGAGGCGATCGGTTAGAATAGGCGCAGAAATATTTGGAATGTGACCCCCCTTACCAGGGAGGGTTTTTTTAAGGGGAAACATGATTGAAATATCAACAGTATGCCAAGTAAAAGAGGATTATTCACGAAAAGTGAAAGCTACGGCTGCGGGATTTGTCCGGACGGCTTATCTTGCCTTGCCCTGGGTTAGAGTTCCGGTTAACGAAGCCAGGGCTTTAAGGGAGAAAAGGGTTCATGTTGATAACTTTAAAAACGCTGAAGATTTGGAAGTAATAAAAAACTCTCTTTTGAGTATTTTGCCTGGTAATGGAGTTACTTTCAGGGCTGCTTCAGAGGATGCAGAAAGAATTTTTAGCCGGACCTGCTATCCTAATGTCGGTGATCTTTTGACTGTCAGCCCAAGAGACGGGTCATTGGTTATTGACGCCAAAAATGCTGTACAGAGGTTTTTTGATGAAATCAAAGCTCCGATAGAAGACCACCAGCTTTCTGAATATTGATTTTTGTTTTACTAAAGTAGTATTATTCTCCAACTGGTGTCTGGAGCGAGTTTGTCCCACTCCATCCCATTCCGAACTGGATAGTGAAAGGACTCAGCGCTGACGATAGTGCTACCGCAAGGTTTTGCGAAAATAGGTCGATGCCAGTATTTTTCATCAAACCCTGTTAAAACCAGGGTTTTTTGATGCTGAAAAATACTGGCATCGACCTGCGCTTTTGCTTCGCAAAAGCTAAGGTCGCTAGGTTTTTTAAGTAGCAGCTCACCGTTGGTGGGTTTTTTTGTACTGTGCTCTCCCTGCGGTACTCACCCCGCGCTGCGGGGTTCCGTGCCTAACGGTCGATGCCAGTATAAAGTAGCTCACCCAAGAGGTGGGCTTTTTTATTGGTAAAGCGTATCACTTTTTCTTGCGATCGTAAGGTTTTTTGATACGCCGAATAGCGTTCAGGGTGTAACCCTAAGATATGTAAAGGTCGGTCTGGTATTTCGATTAGAAAATTACTTAATTTTCTAATCGAGGAGTCACAATTAGCAGGACAAATAATCGCCAGGAGAAGGACCGACCTTGTTTTTTGCGGTGTGGTTTGACATGGTTGGGGTTTTTGGTTGATACTGGGATTATATGAGTGGTAGTGGAGGAGAACCAATACCGGGACAATCCGGAGACTCACAAAAATTGCCAGTAGACGGTCCAAATCCTGCCGATAGGTACGTTCCTCCAGACAAGGTGAATCCAGCCGGGCGGGCGGATATGGCGCCTAAACCACCAGAAACACAGGTTGAAGTTGGAGGGGCTCCTAAGTCTCCGGCAGCAACAGCAGAAGAGTTTGCTGCAATGACGGGTGTAAAGCCGGGTGAACAGGCCTTAGGGGTGGCAGTCACCCCTGACGCAGTTGCAGAACACAGGGCTGAGCAAACAGATGCCGAAAGTCCGGAGGATGATGGTGAGAGTGCTGTTGATAAAAACAGGAAAGCAGTCAAGGGATTGGAAGATCTTAACGCGCAGCCGGATTACGGCGGACATTTAGTGGCGGAGGTTAGGTTTGAAGACGGCCATAAGCTGTTGGTGTTTAAAAGAGGAGCAGATGGTATAAGTTCCTACGGAATGGGAGAGGAAGAAGGGGCGGTATATGTTTCCCCAAGGTTTGGGGAGGTAATTTTTAATAATGATAAGGCTGCCAGGGAGGGTAAAACAAGTTTGTCAGCGGATGCACTTTTAAGAAGATGGAAAGGGCCGGGGGCTTCAGAAGACTGGTCGCAAAAGGAAACTTATATTAAACCACTTAGAGAAGGCGAAATACCTATTTGGCAAGCGGCATATGAACAAGCTAAGGAGGTTGCGAAAGCAGCAGTTGAAGCAGCCAGGGAGCGCGAACGAATGAAAGTTGCTAAGATGGCACTGGATATTATCAATGCTGATTCCGATGTGGGTATTGCCCATGCCGAACCGGTTTTGAGCTTTGAAGACGGGGGACTTAAGGCTGAAAGAGCTGAAGAAGTACAAGCACCGAATCCTTCTGTAAGGTAAATTTTCTTTTTAAGTCGTTGTTAGTAGGTCGCTTAAGTGGTTTAAGTGCAAAACTAAATCACAATTTAGTCGCATGGATTTCCGCTTTCGCGGGAATGACAGGGTAGGGGAAGTCGCATGGATTTCCGCTTTCGCGGGAATGACAGGGTAGGGGAAGTCGCATGGATTTCCGCTTTCGCGGGAATGACAGGGTAGGGGAAGTCGCATGGATTTCCGCTTTCGCGGGAATGACAGGGTAGGGGAAGTCGCATGGATTTCCGCTTTCGCGGGAATGACAGGGTAGGGGAAGTCGCATGGATTTCCGCCCTTCGAGTACTCAGGGCCATGGCCTGCGCGGGAATGACAAGGCACGGCGAGGCCTTTTTTTCCGCTGCCGTTTTTGGTATACTTTGGGCCAGCAAATTTGATGTCACGCATTTTTGTTTTTACGAGGCTACCAAGTTTGAAATTTACCGCTTTTAAAGCGGATTGAGAGGTGATTATGGTTGACAAGCAAGCAAAAATCAGAGAGTACATCTTCAAAAGAGCCTAAAGGGGACAAAGTCCCAGAGGTTTCAAAAGTCTCAAAGGTTTCAGAGGTTGATAAGTTTGACTCCGTCAAATCAGAGGTTTCAAAAGTTTCAAAGGGTGCAAAAAGCCCAATGACGATGCCCTTCGACCCGCAGGGCTCGCTCAGGACATCTAGAACCGGCAAACAACCGACTACGATGGAGGAGCTTCTTAGTTCCACCGGTTATATAATACCGATTTTAAAGCGCGGTCAAGAGGTTACAGGTAAGGTTTTGTCGGTTAACAGGTCGGAAATACTTGTCGACATCGGTGCAAAATCCGAAGGAATTGTTTACGGCCGCGAAATTGCGGCTAACCCCGACCTGCTTTTATCACTATCGCCTGGCGATTTAATAGAATCTACGGTAATTTACCCGGAAAATGAACAGGGACAAGTAGTTTTGTCCCTGCGCAAGCATTCCGGTGACAGGCGTTGGGAAGAGCTTGATGAAAAAAGAGACAGCAATGATGTAATTGAAGTTAGTGCTGTCGAAGTTAACCGTGGCGGAATTATTTGTGAATATTTTGGGTTGCGCGGCTTTTTGCCGGCCTCACAACTTTCTCAAATGCCCAGCAAGATGGGGGATTTAGTTGGGAAAAAGTTGGCAGTATCCGTGATTGAAGTAGACCGGGCTTCGAACCGTTTGATTTTTACCCAAAAACAGCAGGGAACGAAGGATATTGAACAGGTCCGCAAGCAATTGGCAAACATTAAAGTTGGGGAGAAGTACAAGGGCGTGATTACGGCCATACTGCCGTTCGGAGTGTTTGTGGAAATAGAAGTAGGAAAGGTTTCAGAAGTCTCAAAGGTCTCAAAAGTTTCAAAGGTAGACGGACAGAAAACCTCTGACACTTCTGAGACAGCTGAGACCTTTGAACCCTCTAAGATCGAAGGGTTGGTGCATCTTTCGGAGATAAATTGGGAGAGGACTGATGATCCGACAAAAGGCTTTACCGTTGGTCAGGAAATTGAAGTGATTGTGGCTTCCAAAGACGAAGAAGCCGGCAGGCTTAATCTTTCGATTAAACAATTGGGTGTTGATCCGCTTTCCAAACTCTTGGACCAATTTGCAAAGGGACAAAAGGTAAACGGAACGGTTTCTAAGGTAACTCCGTACGGCGTTTTTGTCAGCGTAGAGGTTTCAAAGGTCTCAAAAGTTTCAAAGGTTTCAAAGGGAACAAAGGTTTCAAATGCAGATGGAAACAAGACCTCTGATATCCCGAAGGGAAACTTATCAACTTCTGAGACTTTTGGCCCCTCTAAAATTGATGGTTTGATGCATATTTCCAAGATTCCACCGAGCTTGGGTTTGAAGGTTGGCGATGCTATCGAATGTGAAGTTGAGAGCGTTGATGCGGCGACAAGAAAAGTTTCGTTGGTGCCGGTGGTAACTGAGAAACCAGTGCTGTATAGGTAGAGGGAGCAAAGGTCTCAAAAGTTTCAAAGGTCTCAAAGGTTTCAAAGGGAACAAAGGTTTCAAATGCAGATGGAAACAAGACCTCTGATATCCCGAAGGGAAACTTATCAACTTCTGAGACTTCTGAAACTTTTGTAACCTTGTGCTTATGCCTAAATCTCACTCCCAATATATTTGTCAGCAGTGCGGTTATAAGCTTTTACGATATAATTTCAGCAAGTCACTTTGTGACTTGAATTGAAATATTAAGATGAGGTAAAAGCTTGCGGTCCTCGTCCCGCAAGGCGGGACTGCGGGCCTAATCCTCAGTTTCCTAATTTATGAAAAGGCACAGTACTTATATATGTCAGCAATGTGGGTATCAATCATCTTCTTACTTGGGTAAGTGTCCGGAGTGCGGGGAGTGGAACTCGCTCGTAGAATCGGTGACCGATTCTACGAGAATTTCAAATGGCAAATTTTCAATTTCAAATTTCAAAATAGAGCAGGACTTGGTAAAGCTCAGCGAAGTTAAGTCGCAGAGTTACAAGAGAATACCGACAGGTTACGACGAGTTTGACCGGGTGCTTGGGGGTGGAATTGTACCCGGATCGATAGTGCTTGTGGCTGGGGATCCGGGGATTGGAAAGTCGACGTTACTACTGCAGACGGCGATAGAAGTTGCGAAGGGCACAAAGGTCTCAGAAGTCTCAAACGTTTCAAAAGTTTCAAATGTCTCAAAGGCTTCAAAGGGAGTAATAGCAGAAGGACACAAGACCTCTGAAACTTCTGATACATCTGAGACTTTTGGACCCTCTGTTCTTTACGTAACGGGTGAAGAGTCGGCGCATCAGGTGAAGTTGAGGGCGGATCGGATAACCCGCGACTACGAAAATCTGTATATCCTGCCGATTTCTGTGACTGAAGCGATTATTGAGGCGGTGGAGAAGATTAAGCCGACCTTTTTGATTGTCGATTCGATTCAAACGCTCACAACCGATAGGCTGGATGGACCGGCCGGGAGTGTGGGGCAAGTACGGGAATCGGCTCAGATATTGCAACGCTTAGCCAAAAGCACTCATACGCCGATATTTATTGTTGGGCATGTGACCAAAGAAGGCAATGTGGCCGGGCCAAAGACCTTGGAGCATTTGGTAGACGCCGTTTTGAGCCTGGAGGGAGACGGGATGCACACTTTCCGTTTGCTGCGTTCCTCTAAAAACCGTTTCGGTTCGACTTTTGAGGTTGGGGTTTTTGAAATGGGCGATGACGGGATGCGCGAAGTGCCGAACCCTTCGCAGATTTTCCTGGCCCAGCGCCTGAGTTTGCGGCCCGGCAGTGTTGTTTGCAGTACGATAGCCGGTGGCAGGCCGTTGATTGTCGAAATTCAGGCACTGACGACAACGACTGCATTTGGAATCCCGGCCAGGAAGGTAATCGGTTTGGATTTTGGCAGAGCACAAGTGGTAATCGCGGCGCTTACCAGGGCGGTTAATTTGGCACTGGGCAACATGGACGTTTATGTTAATGTGGCTGGGGGACTGAAGATCGACGAGCCGGCGGCGGATTTGGCCGTGGCTCTGGCGATTGCCAGCGCTACTATGAATAAGCCGGTGCCTGACAAGCTTTGTGCCTTTGGAGAGGTGGGACTTTTGGGGGAACTGCGGCCGGTTGGCAACGCTAAAAATAGGATGGCCGAGGCCAAAAGGCTGGGGTTTACGGATTTTGTAACTCCGGAAAGGTTTAAAACTTTGGAAGAGGCGGTGAGGTATGCGATCAAGTAATTTACAATTTAAAATTTACAATTTTTAATAAATTTACAATGACTCAAATTAAAATTCTAAAATTAAAGATTTAATGTAAATTGAAAACTGAAAATTAAAAATTATTTACCATGAAGCAGAAATATAAGCTGAAATTTTATATAAGGCCGGCGCTGGCGATCGCCTTCGCGTTTGTGGGTGTTTTTATAGCAAAACTGGGCATGTCAGCAGAGATTGATGGTGTAAGCAGACTGATCATTTTGTCTGTTGCCGGAATCGCTTTTGCCGTTTTGGGTTTTATTTTACCTGAGCTTGTGGAGTTTTTTGGCCGAGCAGGAATTACGGCTATTGCCATGCAGATTATGCGCGAATGGTCAAAAGAAGCCTCGCATTTGCCGCGTCCGCAATTGAGCTTTGGAAGACGTGAGGGAGATGCCCGCGAAGGGCAGGAGGAAAAGGAGTTTGCAAACCCGATTGTTGTAGATACTTCCGTTCTGGTAGACGGCCGCATTGTGGATATTGCCAAAACGGGGTTTTTGAGCGGCCAGCTTTTGATTATGCCTTCGGTGATTACGGAATTGCACAGCTTGGCTGACAGTACGAATAGTCTCAAACGGGCACGGGGCAGGCGGGGGCTCGACGGACTGGCTGACCTTAAAAAAGTGCATGGATTAGATATTGCATTGTTAGATTCTGATCCAGTCGGAGAGGGTGTTGACGAAAAATTGCTGGTGCTGGCGCGTAAACTGCAGGCACGAATAATGACGATCGATTTTAACCTGAACAAGGTGGCAAGAGTTAAAGGGATCCGGGTTTTGAACCTAAACGAGCTGACAAACGCGGTTAAAAGCAAGGTGATGCCTGGGGAAGATTTGGAGATAGATATTAAGGCTGTTGGTACTTCCAAAGATCAGGGCGTTGGGTATTTGGAAGACGGGACGATGGTGGTTGTGGAAGGCGGGGCCAAGTTAACGGGTAAGAGTTTGACGGTGAGGGTGATGAAGGTGCTGCAGACGGCGGCGGGGCGGATGGTCTTCAGCAGGCCCAAGGCCGAGTAGAGGCTGTTTGCTTCGGAACCATTTTCTTTTTGAGTTACACTTTCACAAAATTCCTTCTATTTTTTATATGTAAATGTGATTATTTTTCTTGCTCAGCATTTTAATTAACGCTCGACTCATATCAGAGAAGATTTTAAAGAGATACCAGTCTCGCTCATGCCTCCGCCCGCACCGTACATTAATACACACTCGATACTTTAGTGTGTGCGGGCTGCGTCATGTAATTAAAATGCTTCGCAGGGGATATTCTTAGGCGCACGGCTGGGGTTTTAGGGCAAAAGGTCGAACTTTGCAGTGATGTTTCGTTTTGAAATTACGTAATTTCAAAACGAGGAGTCGCAAATTCAGTCATAGGGAGGTCTCACCCTGCACTCAGTGAGCCTTGCAGGGAGAGACCTCTTTGCTTAGGTAATTTGACGTTGTTCTATTAAGTTATAGTAACGCAGGTAAATATTTCCATAATTTTTAGATGTGCGACGGGGAAATTGTAGTATGTAGTAGGTAGTGGGTAGTAGGGAGTCCAAAACAGGGGTTTGTCGGTAGTTTGGGCTGTTTGGTCTAATTTTAGAGGCGCTGGGGGGATGAATATTTTGATTGGCTTATTAGGGTAGTATAAATGGGTGGCACATGTAATAAAAAATAACTACAGGCTATGAGCAAAACAAGGCTAAGATTACTACGGGACTACTAAACCTATTGACAAAAATTATATGAACGCATATAAATAAAGGGCAGGCTGAAACTCGTTTAAAAGCCCTGAAAAGCTTTTAAACACCATCTACACCACACTGGTGTAGATAAATGGTTTTTAGGATTTGTTTAAAGTCTTCAGCGAAGTGTTGGGAGATTTAAAATTCTAAGATTCTACAAACGAAATTTTGCTTTTGTGAAATTTCCAAAAGAAAAGAGCATCACTACCGCAGACTGAAACTCGAATAGCAATGCTCTTTTGAGGTGTAAGGGAAGCGACTTAGGGCAGCTAAGTTGCTTTCCTTTTTTAGATTAGAACAGATCCGAGATGCTTGTCAAGAGGTACCCCCATCAATTTTTCGATTTGGTTGCAGCAATAGTCCGAGTGGATCTACCCTACGTGGCAGTTGGGTAGATATTGTACGCGGGGTTGTTTCACCTGGAAAATTGTTCAGTTGTGTGGTTTTAGGACCCGGGGAGACCCCGGGGGAGTGCGAATATCTCGTAACTTTTTATTGTAAAAGTAACACTTTCACAAAACTTCTTTTATTTTTTAAAGTATATATTTCTTTTTTGTTACATTCTTTGCTCACCCAAAGAATGTAACCAAGAAAGGGTGCCCATGGCTGCGCAAGCTATTTGCTACTGTCTTTGCATTACGGTTACATGTTTGAAATCTACAAGTTGTAACAAAGAGTGGTTATTATCGGTGATCTCTCATAACGATGTTCGATCAGTAGTGCTTTTAAGCTTGCAACGACAGTGCAAATTACGCTTGCTTGCAATTGGGGTAGGTGAACGATAAATTCCACAGCCTCTTTAGTGAAACCTTGAGCGGGGGACGATTTTGTGATGTGGAAAGAGAACTGTTTGATAGTATTTGACATTGCCAAAATATTGATGTATAGTTCCCGCACTGCCTCTGTAGGCACGTTTTTGAGGCTAAACCTTGGAAGCGTTGTCTGCCTGCCTTCCAGCTGCCAATAAGAAATTAGTAGAACGGTGAGAGCGAATGAATGGAAATCCTTCGACTCACTGCGTAGTTCGACTGCGCTCACTACTATAGTTTGCTCAGGACCTTCGGCTCTTCGGTGACTCAGAGCCTACGGCCTAGAGTACTTGACAAAGGGATATATAAGTGATAGTATGCACACCTGGTCTGAAAATTAGTTTTTAGACCTGTAGTAATTAATGCCCATACGGGCTGCCAAAATGAATCAAGAAATAAATCCATCCAATATATCAAAAGGCCCAGGCAAGGTCGCAACTTTTGTTGCAGCCACAGGTATCCTCTTTGGAGGTGCCGGTGCTTACGCTGCTCTGAGCCATGACGGTGCATCAGCCGAAGTACCACAGATTCCGGCTACACCTACTGTAAAACCACACACACCAACACCGGCTCCAACCGAAACTCCGACACCGACAAGGACTGCAACACCAACGGAAACACCGCCGACTGTTCCCGCAACACCGACAGTAACGCGCCACACGCCAACACCAGCTCCAACCGAAACTCCGACACCGACAAGGACTGCAACACCGACGGAAACACCGACTATTCCAAATACTCCAACACCTGTACGGCATACACCGACACCGGCTCCGACAGAGACACCGATTCCAACATCTACAGCCACACCAACCCGTACACCGGAAAACACACCGACAATAACGGCAACACCGACAGCTACACGTACACCGGAGAACACACCGACGGCAACCCCAACTCCTTCTTTGGAAGTTTGTGAGGGGCAGGAAAAAGTGATGAAAGGTCACGACAGGAACGAAAACGGAGTGATTGGGGAGTCCGGCGAAGAGGGATTAATCCAAGATTACAGGGTGATTGAAATTGATTTTGCAGGCCAAAAGAGAGAGATAACGATAACAACAAAGGGTGACGGCACCAAGATTTTGACCCTTCCGTGTGGAGACGGTACGGTTGAAGAAATAAATATAAAGCCGGGCTGGAGAGCAACTACGGCAATTATCCAAGACTTTCATATTAGGAAAAACCAACTTTCCGAGAATAGGTTTGGGAACGTGCAGATAAAAGCTATGGAAACTGTCACGCCTACGGCAACTGTCACGGCTAAACCACCTTCTTCCGGTAACGGCGGACTGGCGAGTGGCCTGGCTGAAAGACTGCCGAAGAATGTTGAAACACTTTTGGCTTTACTTGGGCTTGGCGGAATGGCTGCCGGTGCTGCTGGAATTCTTCTTAACAGAAAACGAAAAGGTAATTTTAATCAAGAGGGGGTGAAATAAAGCGAAGTTTTACTTCGTAAAATTTGATGAACAAACTTAAAATTTCTAAATTTGGGTTGAAGAGAGGCCTGATGGGCATGACTGCAATGGTCTTGGCTGTCTCAGGTCTATTTATGTCATCTGCTGAGGTTTTTGCCGGCGCTCCTAATTTGACTGTTTTGCATTTAGGAAACAACGCCAGTAATCCAACTTCTTATACACATGACGTAACTTTGGCTTCCGGTCAGTATGTGGCTTTGTATACGGAAATTCACAACACAAACGTTCCATCCACAGCTAATAATGTAAAGCTAAGAGTTGCTTTACCTAATGGCAGTGGTGCGAGTGTGGCTACAGCTTCGGCTGATAACGCTTCTAGCGTTTCCGATTCTGTAAATCTTATTAATCCAGTTGGAACTAAACTGGAATATGTGGCCGGATCAACGCACATGACTTGGGACCAAAATGGTGACGGTACTAAGGAATTTGACAATACAGTTGTTGCTGACGGCATAACTGGAAATGGACTTTCTATTGGTGAGCTGAATGGATGTAACGCTTATATTATTCAGGTTACATTTATGGCTAAGGTAGTTGCGGACACTACGCCAACACCGACACCGACACCAACACCAACACCTACTCCTGTTGCGATGGCTACACCGACGCCAACTCCTGGCACTGGTGGTAATACAACCATCATAAACAACAACGAGAACAAGAACGAAAATAAGAATGAGAACAACATTAATATCACAAATACTAACAGTGGTACTCCTGTTGTTACTACAGCTTCGGTTCCGCTTAAATCACCGGAAACCGGTGCTGACGTTCTTGGCTTGGCGACCATGTTCGGCGCAGCTCCTTTGGGAGTTGTATTGTCCAGGTACGGCCGAGGCAGGTTAACACTAAAGAAAAAAGACGAAGATTTAAACAGTATTGCTAACGGTCTTGTTAAGTCAAGAAACGGGCAAGCCTAAAGAATCCCAAATCTTAACGTTACGTTTGCTCCAAAGGTAGACGTAACACATATTTGAGACCGTGAGTAGGGCAGGCTCGCGGTCTCATTTTTTTAATTGGCACCCCAAAATATTCTATTTTGGGGCCCCGCCAGGAATTGCAATAATAATTCACATTTTATGTACAAATATCGGGTTTTGCGGTTTAGATGGAGAAAGAGGCCTAGAGTATTTGACAATTAGCCATAAAACTGCTATAATAGCAACCTATAATTAATAAATATTATGACTGCCGAACACAGAGAACATCGATCTTCAAAATCCCCTGATAAATCTACCAAATTAGGCAGAGAAAAAAAGGCCGGTAAAAAATTCAAAACAGTTGATACTGGTGGTTTTATGCTGAACCCCCGGGGCGTTTATGGTAGCGAACAGGCTCTTGTAGATGAAGCTCCGGAGGCCGGTTTTGCGAAAGTTGAAGATGGGGGTGTATGGAATCCCGAGTTGTACGAAGAACCTCTAGGAACTGCAAGACCAAAGAATGCTGAAGTGGATTCCGTTAAGGCAAATGAGGTGTGGAATCCGGAAACAGGCGAAGAAGCCCTTTACACTGAGGGTTTGTCTGCTGCTTCTGTAGATTCAAAACCAGAAAGCGTTAAATCCTCGTCGGTTTCTTTGGAACTTGAACGAAAAGCCAGAGTAGCTTTTGATCAATATAGGGAAACAGGTAATATTTTGGAAGGTTCGGAGGTTGATTTGCTCCTTTTTCTGCAGGAAAGTGGGATGTCCCCCCGGGAATTTTTGGTAATGAATAAAGAGCAAATAATTTCAGCGGTTGGGGGTATTCTGGCCAGGATTGACGCAGGACAAACACAGGAACCGTCGAGTCTTCAAACTGGGGGGGAAGTTTCTTCCATAGAAACGTATGATCCGGGTGATGTGCATGACGATGACGGCAATTTAGACGAAAAGAAAATGGGCCGAAACCGTGATGCGAGAGAAAGAGGGGCAATACCTGTTTTTGCTTCAGTTGACAGTGACGGTGCGGGTCGGGCGAATGGGGATTCCGGGTCAAGAATACAGCCCGCAAGAAATAGGGATAGGGAAGGACGGTTTGGTTTTGTGTATAGGGTTGCAGAATCTGACAGGGCAAGAGTGACCTTGGCCGCGATTGCTTTAGGCGGAGTGGCCGGAGGAATTGCCGGTTGGGCTGCCAATGAGTATTTTGATCATGATGAGCATGCAGGCCATACACAGGTTTTGACCACAGATCAATACAATCAATTAACAGGAAGACTTAAAGCGGATGAGGAAAGACTTGATGCGGAGCAGAAACAAATTGATGATTTGAAGCGGCAAATTACGGATCTTATTCAAAAACGGCAGGAACAGCCGCCAATTACGGCTAAGACTTCAGGAGAGTTAACAGACGAGCAGGCTTTTAAGGCTATTGATTCGGCAGACGGCACAGTAGACGGCAAGCTGACTGTCACAATCAAAGCCGGAAGCAATTTCGATAACGATTTAGGGGCAACTTTAAACAACATTGGAGTAAATCATTTTGACAGTACGGACAGAACGATAAACGGCGGTCCGAGATGGGTGGAGACGTCTAATGCCAGTGGAGGTAATGGAGGTTTATACCGTTTAGTTTATCCGGGCCAGGAGGTTAATGTTGACCCCCAGCTTTTGGTTTCAAGGTTTAGGGAGTTGAACGTAAATCTTAAGCCGGAAACGTTGGGGCAGATTGGTGTCGTGGCAATAACAACGCAAACAACGGCTGTGCCGAGCCCTGAAGCGAAACCGGCAAGCGGTGAAGTTAGTTCAATAAACACTGAAGTTAAACCGAGCGGGCAAGCAGGCCAGGCTGCAGCTTCTTCGAAAACATCCGTTGAAGCGAATACCGACTTTGTTGGTATTGCTCAGGCCCACGACTTAAATCTTGATAAGGCCGGGAAATTTAATATTGATGATTTGGAAACAACCGGTGATGCGAGTGTTGCGATACTTGCCGATCAAACAAAAGTTAATGTTGATAGTGAGGTTGCCGTTAAGGTCGAGGAAATTCAGGTTTCCAAAGTGGCGGCGATTGAAGTTGCACGGAAACAGAATAAGTTTTATTACTCGCTGGTCAATAGAACAGATGGTATTTCTTATAATTTAAAGCTGGATCAGGGTAGGAACATTTTAATGTTTGCCGCCGCCGCTAAAAAGAAAGAGGATGACGATGAAGAGAAGGGTTTTATTGAAAGCATTATGGCTTATTGGAATGGTGACAATATGACGAGTTTCGGTTTTGGAATGCTGGGCATTAGCGGGTTGTCTGTTCTTGCGATGGCCATTGCTGCCCGAAGGAAAGGTTACCGATTGACGTCTTTATTGAAGTTTGAAAAAGTAGTCGATGATGACGACGATGATGAGCCGATTATTGGGGCAACGGCTTAAGGGGGATTTGAGGGTCAGGCTTTACAGGGAACATAAGCAACAAGGTTTCACCCTGCGGTCAGAGACCCTTGCAGGGAGAAACCTTGTTGCCTCAGGTTTTACCTCAAAAATTTGAAGTTGTTGACAAGGATAAATTAGTTAGGTAGAATACCCATGACTTCAGTAGATGTTCCCAAGTTCATTGTTAAAATTGTTCCATTGCTCAATTGCTACTTTGGGGGACCTGTAACCAAAATATAACCTGAATCTATAGTCCTTTATTTCTGTTTTAAACAATTGAACAATAAAGTGAGTGAAACAAGCGTAACAATCTAACAATATTTATTTCAATGCCAACTAAAGTACAAGAGAGACAATTAACATTTAACAATTGACAACTGACAGTAAAACAAAAATAAATGCCGACGAAGGTTCAAATTAAAGTTAAACAAAAAGAAGAAGAAGCACCCGTTGCTGTGGGAGCTACACCTTCCGTGATCGATTTGCGGCCACAAACAACGACTGTAGCCCCTGCTCCAACTCCAACTCCAACTCCCAGACCATATGAACGTGAACAGCGTCCCAGTTCCTCCGGCCGTTATAACAACGGCGGCGGCGGCGGCGGATACCGTGACTATGATGAACCCCACAAAGTAGTGCGTGACGTCAGCCGGGGAGATTCTACGGGTGGCGACGAAGATTTCCAAAGCGGCCGGGATGTGCCGACGCAGGAAGTTTTTGGGACATTGGACATTGCGCAGGACGGTCATGGATTTTTGAGACCCAAGTTTAGACCCAGCGATGCCGATGTTTATGTTTCTTCTTCGCAAATCCGCAAGTTTGGTTTGAGGCCGGGGGATTTTGTTAAAGGCATGGGCCGACCACCGAAAGAATCCGAACGTTATTTTGGACTTTTGAAAGTGGAAGAAGTAAACGAAGTGAGTGCCGAAAAGCAGGGGAAACGAGTAAGGTTTGAAGATTTAACGCCAATTTATCCAAACAAGAGATTAAACCTGGAAATGGGTAAAACACCCCTTTCCAACAGAGTGATCGACATTATCGCGCCCATCGGTTTGGGTCAAAGAGGGATGATCGTGTCACCGCCTAAAGCCGGAAAAACGACGATTCTTAAAGACATTGCCTGCGGCATTTCCGAAAACTTCCCTAAAGTCCATTTGATGGCGGCTTTGATTGGGGAACGACCGGAAGAGGTAACCGATATTTCCAGAAGTGTAAAGGGCGAAGTGCTTTCCAGCAACTTTGACGAACCGGCCGAAGACCAGACCCGAGTTGCCGAGGTCGCGCTTGAGCGCGCTAAGAGGCTTGTGGAAACGGGACTGGATGTTGTGATCCTTTTGGACTCGATCACACGACTAGCGCGGGCATATAACCTTTCAGTGCCGCCTTCGGGCCGCACACTGACCGGGGGTTTTGACCCGGCGGCGCTTTATCCGCCAAAACGGTTCTTTGGAGCGGCACGAAATTGTGAAGAAGGCGGCAGTTTGACCATCATCGGGACGGCACTGATTGACACGGGTTCGCGGATGGACGATTTGATTTATGAAGAGTTTAAAGGTACCGGTAACATGGAGCTGCATTTGGATAGAAAACTTGGCGAAAAGCGTATTTTCCCGGCGATTGATGTTGAAAGATCCGGTACCAGGCAAGAAGAGTTGCTATTTAGTCCCGAAGAATACAAAATGGTCGTGACCATGAGAAGGATGCTGACGGTTTTGGGGCCGGACGAGCGAACGCAGATTTTGATCGACAGACTGGGCAAGACAGCGACAAACGCCGAATTTCTGGGCGGCTTGGCGAAGGACATTAAGTAAATTTACAATTACTAATTTACAATTTACATTAGATTTACAATTACTAAATTTTAAAATTAAAGCATTGTAAATTTATTGAAAATATGAACGCATATTTTTTAAAAGGTTAAAAAAGTGAACATTGTAAAGATAAGTTTTGTTACACAAAATTGAAAATTATTTAAATGCTTGACCGTGATCCGATTTTTAAGGAATTTGTAGGTATTGTCCGCTAAATATTGTTATAATTTTTAGGTGAAGCGTTATGCGCAATACCTCAGTCTTTTACTTCTTGTCGTAAGCACCATTGTCCTTATTGGCCTACAAATAAAACCTCTAGGATGGGAATTGTTGGCATTTGGTGCATTAACCCTTCTTTTTACCCAAAAGCAATTTGGGAAAGATGTACTTCTGATTTATATTTCAATAGCACTTTTAGGTTTGACGCGCATTTCTACAGACATTTCTTATGGTCATATGGTTTCTATGGGTACTTTTCTTGGCCTTGCCGTCGGCATTCCTTATGTTGTGTCTCGATTTGTATATAAAGATTATTTGGTCCGTTTCAAATTCCATCACGGTAGGCGTTGGTTCAAGTCTGAGATTGCTTATATCTTCGCAACAGTTATCGTCTCTTATTTTCTTCTGCCGTTTTATCTACAAAATACTGGAGCGTATTTAAATTGGTCTGTTGCCCCAGGATTTTCAAATATTGGACGATTGTTTATTGGGACAAACGGCCTCGGTATCTGGGACGAGTTGTTTTTTGTAAGCACGGTTTTGGGAATTTTACGACGCTATTTGAATTTTCAAGTAGCAAATATTTTGCAGGCTGTTTTGTTTACTTCTTTTCTTTACGAACTTGGTTTTACCGGCTGGGGCTTTATTATGATCTACATATTTGCGCTTATTCAGGGATACGTTTTTAAAAAAACAGAGTCTCTTTTTTACATTATAACGATTCATTTGTCTCTTGATTTCATATTGTTCTTGGCGCTAATCAACGCCCATCACCCCACTTGGATGCCTATTTTTATTGTTAAGTAGTAATTTTTGAAGTACAATCGGGAAATGGATGGCAATGGTGGTGTTTTAGAACTTCCTCCGAGTAGACCCTCGTTTGATCAACAATTTTCTAATAAGAATACTCTAAAAAATTCTGTTGGGGACATGAAATTTGTGGATATAAAATTCTCATTTGAATCTCCAACGGACAAGACTCCTCTTGTAGTTTTTCCGGGATGGAGCATCACGCTCAACACAGAAAAACAACTTCTCGAGTGTCTAACAACTGGTAAACAAGGATTAGAAGAAACAACGTCTCCTTTGGAACCCAAAAGGTACTATGGAAGACATGTTGTATCCGGCGAATTTCCCCGAAGGGGTGGAACTGTTGAAGAAAAGCATGATATCTCAAATGAGGTTATAAGGCGTTCGGAGCTAGTTGCGCAGTTGATTCTGTCTCAAGAGGGCAAGGTTGATATTTCTGCGGATTCAGAGGCGGGAATGGACTTGATAGTGGCAATGAAGATTTATGGTGATGAACTTCTTGCAAAAATCCGAAATATTGTGATTGTTTCTCCGGCTGGTGTGGCTGGGGATGATAGTACCGTAGAACTGATGGCGAGGTCTATACCGCATTTTGGTCAAGATATCTTGACTTTTGCAAAGTCTCCCATTGAACGAAGAAATATTATAAGAATGGGTATAGAAGCGGCCTTGTATGTTGGTAAAAATCTTCCACGGACTTTGGGGGAGGTAAATGCAATTGGGAGTTCGGAAGAATACGAGGGTTTAAAAACGCTAAAAAAAGATCTTGACAAGCACGGGATAAAGCTAGGTTTTATACAGGCACAAAGTGATAGGCTTACCCCAGCTGCAAAATTATGGAGAAGAATTGCCGGCGAGGCGGGGGATACCGAAGAAACTGATATCTATTTACGCGGTAGTAAAGATCTTAAATTACAACCTAAAGATACAGAGAAGCAAAGGCGGGGGAAGATAAGAAGATTTATTGAGACAAAAGAAGAACTTAACAGGAAAATGAGAGAAGAAGGTAAAACACCTCCGGTGGATTCGATTACCATGGTTGGAGGTGGGCATGATAATAGAATCTATGGGGAGAGGGATTTTGGGATAAAAATACTAAGAGTCTTAGAGCAACTTGGAAACCCTATTAGTGCGGAGCAAGCAGCTGAGTTTGCAAAAAGTGAGGCTGATATAGCACAAACAAAGCGGTATAAAAAAATAGAGGAGTTGGCTCAACGTAGGATGAGGACAAAAAGAATTTTTGGGCCTGGCCTGACAAAAGGCATAAAATAAGCAAATGATGCTCTCCTCACCCATAAATGGGTTCGGGTCTGAAGATAAAAATCCCCATAAAATAAATATTTCGTCATCCTGAACTTGATTCAGGATCCATATATAATTATTCTCATAGTCGGATGAAATCTTTCTTTGTTTATATACTTGCAAGCAAGAGGAATGGCACGCTTTATATCGGTGTAACGTCAAACCTAATTAAACGCATTAACGAACATAAGTCTGACGCTGTTGCCGGATTTACTAGTAAATATAAGATACATGATCTTGTCTATTTTGAGGCTCTGCAAACAGCAGAAGATGCTATTACTCGGGAGAAACAACTAAAGGCGTGGAAAAGAGATTGGAAGGTTCAACTCATTGAAAAGAATAATCCAAATTGGGAAGACTTGTATTACAAGTTAATTTAATCGCATGGATTCCAAATCAAGTTTGGAATGACGGGAGGGTGGGTCTGGAATGACGGGTGTGAGGGAGGAGTATGGCTCGTTGTCTAGGTTGCGATACATGCAGAACGGTTTGTAACTAAAATTTCGTATCGATATACTGACGCGATTATGCGTCACTACAACATAGTTCCAAAGGTTCTTATTCGCACGGCCCAACTGTCCAAAGATGCTCAGTCAAGACTCTGGTGGATGGACTGGTACTTTACCCATGGCAAAAATGCCGAGGCCACCTGTCGTCACTTTGGAATCTCCAAAAGCGTGTTCTATCGCTGGAAAAACAGGTACAACCGCGGCAATCTTAAAACCCTGGAGTTTGACACTGCTACCAGAAGACCCATAAACACCAGGGAGATGACCACACCCCTGTGGGTACGCAAGAAAATCTACGATATCAGGCTAAATGATCTTGAAAAGAGCAAATATGAAATCCAGGAGGAGTTAAAAAGAGAAGGTGTTATTGTTGGTCAAAGCGCAATTCAAAAGGTGATTAACCGTCACTCAGAGCTTTTAAACACCCAACACACCGCTCACGTAAAGAAACATCGGAAGCTAGCAATTGCTAGGCTCAGGGCCAGCCGTGAGATGCGAGAAAGATATCCTGGAGCCTTGGTGCAAATCGACACCAAACATTTCTATGTTCTAGGAAAACGGTTCTATCTCTTTTGTGCTGTTGACTGCAAAAGCCGGTACGGTTTCGTCTGGTGTTACAAGACCATCGCCTCAGCTTCAGCTGCCGACTTTCTGACAAAGGTGATTGACTACTTCCCGTTTGAAATCGAAGCAGTGCAAACTGACAATGGCTCAGAATACCTACTTAACTTCCACAAGGCTTGTACCAACCTCAATCTTATTCACTACTTCAGTTTTCCCCACACACCGAAGATGAATGGCCGGGCCGAGCGGATTATCCAGACGGCCATTTACGAGTACTTTAACTGGCAATATGACCTACTGCCTAATATTGACGAGATTAACAAACATTGTGTGATCTTTAACACTAAATACAACACCAAACGCTTCCACCAAAAGCTGGGCTACAAAACACCCAAAGAATATGTTAATCTACAACTCTTCAAGAAAGGAGAACAACCGTTCTCTATCTAGGCAACCAGCACACTCGTTTGTAAAGAGGCCTGAAAAGAGGTAAAATTGTCACTTACTAAATGCTTGATCGTGACCCGATTTTTAAAGAGTTTGCAGCTTTTGTCCGCGCGTTTTTTTCATACTTAAAATTAAAACTTTTACATGCCGGCGATATCTTTGAGACGTTCAAGGGGATAATTGTTGATGTTTTGATGGTTAAAAGGGGTGCCAATACTTCGCTTTTTGTGCATTTTTCCGTGGTTTTGATGGCTGTGGCGGCGCTTGTGACCGGCGGGGTTTTTAGTTCCCAGTCGGTGCTTTCGGGTTCTTACCCCGGGGTCGGTGCCAATCCGCTGGTGGCCGGGGCAACGACGGCGGATCCTGATCAAGGGGTGATTTCTTCTTCGATTACCCCGGTGACGATTATTTCCGATAAACCAAGAGATAAGACTCTGGAGTACGAAGTTAAATCCGGGGATACGCTGGCGGGGATTGCCAAAGAATTCAAGATTTCCGAAAACACGATATTGTGGGCTAACGACATGACCAGTAATGCCGATTTGGTGGCCGGCCACAAGATCAAGATATTACCGGTTTCCGGTGTTGGCCACACGGTCGAAGGTGGGGATTCTATTTACTCGGTTGCAAAGAAATATCGGGCCAATGCCCAGGGAATTTTGGATTTTCCATTTAATGATGTCGGTGATGACTTTACGCTTAGAACCGGCCAAGTGCTTATGGTTCCTGACGGTACGCCGCCGGAAAAACCGAAAGCGGCACCAACACAATACTTGGCGGAGGCAAATATACCGGTTGCCAACTTGGGCAACGGTCAGTTTGCGTGGCCGGCGGTCGGAACTTTGAATCAGTACTTTTCTTGGTACCACCCCGGTTTAGACATTGGTAATATGGGCGGCGGACCGATTCATGCTTCCGACGGGGGTACAGTTACCATTTCCGGATGGGACGGGACAGGGTATGGAAACACAATTGTGATTAATCACGGCAATGGCTTTACGACCCGATATGCCCACATGTCGGCGCTTTATGCCAGCGTCGGCCAGACGGTTGGCAAGGGTGATGTGCTTGGCATGATGGGTAGTACGGGAAGATCGACAGGAACCCACTTACACATTGAGGTAAGGCATGATGGGGCGGCTTTGAATCCGCTGGCGCTGTTTGGACAGTAATTCCTCTTTTCCGTAATTTTAATAATCAGTGAGTCAGTAGGTCAGAGGATCAGTAAACCGGTATAACCAGTGGAATCAGTAAGTACAACAGTACTGAATCACTGAACTCACCGGTCTACTGACACACCGACTCACAGACTCACTGATTAGTAAATTGTGTGCGGGCTGCGTCATGTTTCCAAAAAAATAGTGCTCTGTTCCCTAACGGGAATAGGCTCAGTCTTTTTGAGAATCACAGGTCTACGCGGAACTGAAACGCGGAACTACGCGGAGTATGTGCTTCGGTCCTTAACGGGTGGTACGTTAAGGTTCGACCTTGTTTTTCGACTAAACTACGCGGAAGCTGGTAGAATTACCCCATGGTGGATTTTGCGCGGATCACAATTGCGGCCGGTGACGGCGGTAATGGCTCGGGGGCCTTTTTTCAGACTAAGGGTAAGCGTCATGGCAAGGCCAACGGAGGTTATGGCGGAAATGGCGGCGATGTCTATTTGGAAGCTACGACCAATCTCAACACCCTGGAACCGTACCGTTTTGTTAAAGACTATAAAGCCGAAAGCGGGAAGCAGGGGCTGGGTAATTTGCGGCGCGGAGCCAATGGCGAGGCTCTTGTTTTAAAGGTGCCCGTGGGAACGGTTGTTAAGGTTGGGACTTTTACCGCCGACATAAATTCCCAAGCCAAAAGCCAGGAACCAACCGGCAGCGACGTTCATCTTGATGTTGATTTGATCACCGATAAGCAACGCGTCCTCGTGGCCCGTGGAGGCCAAGGAGGCCGGGGGAATTCACATATGCGCGACGAGTATGGCCGCCGTCCGCGAACCGGTGAGTTAGGCAAACCGGGGGAAGAATTTAATCTGACGCTGGAACTTAAGATTATCGCCCAAGTTGGCCTGATTGGTCTGCCAAATGCCGGTAAATCGACACTACTTGCGGCTATTACTGCCGCTCATCCCCAAATTGCCAATTATCCGTTTACGACACTAGAGCCGAATTTAGGGGTACTGCGCGAAAGTAAAATCGTTCTGGCTGATGTGCCAGGGTTGATTGAGGGGGCTTCGCAGGGCAAAGGTTTGGGGATTAATTTTCTGCGCCATATAGAGCGGACAACGCTGCTTCTTCATCTTATTGACGCGGCATCTGCAGATCCGTGGAAGGATTACCAGACGATCCGTGAAGAGCTAAAGGCATTTAACCCAGCCCTTACGAAGAAAAAAGAGATTGTAGTACTTAGTAAGATTGACCTGATTGATGCCGCGCTTGTTAAAGATGTCCAAAAAATATTTACGTCTCACCGAAAGAAAACGATCGCAATTTCGGCCCAAGCGGGCGAGAATCTCCAGGAACTGGTGAAGCTTTTGAAGTAAATAATCAGTGAGTCAGTGAGAGCACGTCTAGCGACACAGATGATCAGTGAACCAGTATGTCCAGCGAAATCAGTAGCTCCACTTGTACTGAATCACTGAACTGACTGAATATACTGACAGACCGACTCACGGACTCACCGATTATCATAGTTTTACAGAGAAGGTTTTAGGGTTGGGCTGGGGGATGGAGTGGTGCTTGGCGATGGTGAAGACGATAGGGAAGGACTGGCGGTTTCGTTGGCCTGGGTGGCTGTTTGGTTTTGGGCTCTTTGAAGTTCCTCGACTTTTTGGTTGTAGTCTGCAAGCTTCGTGTTTATATCTTTTATGGCTGGGTCATTGGCCGGCAAGAATTTTTTGGCGGCGGCCAATTCCTGGGCAATTGTCAGCGGGTCGCCGTTTTTCTCGATTAACAGTAGGGCTAGGTTGTAGTGGGCCGGTCCATAATCCTGCTTGACGATAATGGCGTCTTCGAATTTACGTTTGGCGGCATCGAGGTTGTTGAGTTTCTTTTGGATGACCCCGATTTTGTCGTGGAGAATAGGGTTTTCCGGGTCCAGGGCGGAAGCTTGCAGGAGAGTTTGGACGGCGTTGACATCGGCTCCGGAAACTTGGCCAATAAGCGCTTGATAGGCGGCGGAAACGGTTTCCCAGTTGGCAACATTGGAGGCGGAGATTCCGGGGACGCGCAGTGGCAGAATTTGGTATCCGGAGGCAACTTTGCCCTGGTCGATGGCAACTTGGGCAAGCTGATTGATTAGCTGTCTTTGTTCATCGCTGAGGTTTTTTTGCTGGCTTAGGACAAGCGCGGCCGAAAGAGCAGTGGCGGAAAGATCACGGTGATAGGCATCGACATCGCCATTGATTCTGATGGCATTTTGCAGATTATCGATGGTGTTGTTGCCGTTGTTTAGGGCGGCGGCTTGCAAGGCCAGGCGGTAATAATATTCACCCTGCCAGGCCCTAACCTGGTTACGGATGCCGAAGAAGGAGACGACAATCACAAGTCCTAAGAAAATGTAGGGAAAGATTTGGGATTTGGCTGTGCCGGTACGGCTTGCACCGCTGGTTGTTTTGAGGCTAACAGCTTTTTTGGTGCCGGTCGGCAGCCAGTTAAGGCTGTTTCGAAGAGTGGAAACTTCAATGATTGTTTCGTGGACGTGTTTTTCGTCCTGGGTTTTGGCCAGAACGACGGTGGCGACAAGGGCAATAAAGAAAGGGATGACGGTTGAAATGGTTGTGGTGGCGAAAAATTGGGAGGCGAGGAAGGTGACGGCAACTGCGGCAACCGGTAGGTAAATAGCGCTGTTACTACTTTTGAAAAGCAGGCTCCAGATGAACCTGACCGCGGCGGCAATAAAGAGCAGGAAGGCCAAGACACCGATGAGGCCGACGGTGGCGATGATTTCTGTAAAATCAGAAGACGATTTTTCGAAACGTACCTTCCACAAATCGGTAGTATTGATGACCCTTGGTTTAAGTTGGGTGTAGGCAAATTGGTAGGTTCCGGGGCCGGTGCCAAAAAGCGGACGCTTGCCGACGGTGGAGGTGGCGATATCCCAGGCGATGTTTTGAGGCAGTGTCAGGTTCTTGCCGATTTCCAAGGTTTTGTCGCGGCCGATGATCATGGTGCCGAATGTTTGGGTAGCCAGCGTGGGGATATAGCGGATTGTTAAGAGAAATATGACCAAAATGGAGACAACCCCAAAGCTGATTTGGGCCGGCTTACTGGTCTTGCCGTGTTTTAAAACGATAACACCCACCAAAAGCAAACCAATGACTAAACCAAAGTAGGCCGGGGTGAAGTTAATTAAGATGAGCGAAAAAGCCAAAATGACGGTAGCGGCGGCAGAAAGGCCGCGGATTATTTTATCGCGGCTAAAAAGCACCCAGGCGGCTGACATAGGAATAACCATGGCTTCCAATAGGGCAAGGGCATTAGCCGATCCGAGAGTGTTGAAAGAGCGGTATAGGGAAAAGTCGGTGGGGATGAAGGCCCCGAAATAAGAAGCGATGGAAACAAGAGCGGCGACAACTGTGCTACCGGCCAATACATATAGGATAATATCGACGTTTTTCTTGGATCTGATGTTGCTGGAAGCGACGAAATAGAAGATAACCAGTGTTAATAAGGATACAAAACTGGGCCAGGGTCTTTGGTGTGAGCCATAAAGGGCAATTGTCGGGTCGAGGGCTTGGACAGCGGCGATGAAAAAGACTAGAAGCAAAACAGCCAGCGGGATATCGAGCGGCGTGCGGGTGAACGCGAACCTTTTTTGCAGAGCCATACGGACAGACCAAAGGACGGCGCCGGCGATGGTGGCAAACATAAGAAGGGTGAATTTATTAAATTCGAAAAACTCCGAAGTTAGAGGCAGAAAAAACAACGGTGCAGAGGCCGCAACCAGTAGAGTAAGGATGAAGATCCCCGTGTACGAAAATTTAATGGCGTTTTCTTTCACAAACCCATATTAACGGCATTGGTAGAAGGGGTGTCAAGAGAGTAAAAACGAGGTCTCTCCTCGTTGTGACGAGGAGAGACCTCGTTTTTTTACGGCCTTGTTTAGCTTTGAAGATGCTGGAAGGTGTGTGGAATTTTTAGTCTGACTGGTCAAGCGTTAGTTGTCCGATGTTCGTTGTTGTTTCTATCGATTTTTCGACAAAGTTTTGATACGAAAAATTCGGGTTTTGATTGTTGAAAAAGTCGAGAATGGGGGATGTATTTACCCAAACAGGTCCATCCTGATTTACGTAGCTTTTGTATGAGGACCATTGAAAATCCTGGATAGATACACCCCTGGCTATGGGATTTAAATGAATGTAACGTGACAGATGAAGGAGCTGTTCATCGCTTGTTACCATAACGGCTTTATATACTCCTTGAAACAGTGTTCCTATCCGTTCGTAGCGTTTATTAAAATACATCGAATAGGCAGTTGCTAGTTGTTTCATCAGCTTGGAGATTCCATCCTTGTTTTTTTGATGGATAAGTAAATGGAAATGGTTGGGCATCAGACAAAAGGACAATAGGTTAACTTCATCTGCCAGGTTATTTTTTACAATATAGGTCCTCATAAGTGGTTGTTGTTGATGAAGTATATCTGTCGGCGTTAAGTAAATTTTTAGATAGTAAAGGAATTTTTTGTAGTCTTCGGCGTCTTCAAAAATTCGGCGTTTTTCTACACCACGGTTGTATACATGGTAGTAAGCATCTTCAGTGAAAGTTTTAATAGTGTTTGGACTTGGCATCGGCTTTAATGCAACGAGGTCTCTCCTTGCGTAAGCTTCAGCGAGGAGAGACCTCGTATTCGCTTGCGATTAATAATATCACGCTTATCAAGGTTTCGGGTTGAGGTAGGATACGAGGTCTCACCTCGTATGAGCTACAACGAGGAGAGACCTCGTCTATTGAAACGGTTCTACTGAGGGGGTGTTGGGCTGGGTTCGGGTGTGGGAATTGCAGTCGGTGCCGGTTCGCTTGAGGGGCCGGCAGGGGCGGCGCTGGAGGTGGCTTCTGTGGGGCTGGCAACATAAGGGCCCTCGTTGACGATTTTGTTGCTTTTGGGATTATAAAGGATAATTTTTCCGGCTTTTTTATAGATGAGAATGTAATCATGGATGCTGGCGTTTTCAAAGAAGGGGTTGGCGCGCATTTGAGTCAGGTCGGAAATTACCAGTACGTCGGGGATTTCGCCCCCGGGAAGGATGGCGATTTGGGAGACGCGTTTGACCAGAGCGATGATTTCTTCGGCGCTGGGTTTGTCGCGGATATCGGCGATACTGATGCCCAGCGTGTCGGGGGAGGCGAATTTAAGGTAGGCCCAGATGGCGATGATGGCGCCGGCCGTGCCGGTGGCGACAGCCAGGAAAATAAGGATGTAGCGAAGGCTAATTGCCGGCTCTTTGGGGGTGTTTGGTTTAGTGTCCATGATTTAGGATTATACATGATTGAACGAATACCAGCGTTGAAAAGCTTCAGGGTTACACCCTTCGAGTACTCAGGGAGTAACCCTGAAGCCGGCTTATTTTTCAGGGAGTAACCCTTCGAGTACTCAGGGTTACACCCTGAAAAACTTGTATCGTGTAACGATATAATCGCTTCGCTCTTGTATCGCTAGCGATATAATGCAAAAGGTGGATAAGTTTGCAAATAAATACTTTTTTTTGATACCGCTGCTGGTGATTTTGGTCTATGCCAATTCTCTGGGTAATGGTTTTGTTTTGGATGATCCTTCGCAGATTTCCAATAATGTTAACGTTACTTCTTTTAATTTGACGAGGATATTTTTGGGGAGCAGTTTTGGAGTGGGTGGCGGCACTGTCGGTGTGTATTACAAGCCGCTGATGAGCGTCTCGTACGCCTTTTTGTATAACGTTTTTGGTCAAGGCGCCTGGTCCTTTCATTTATTGCAGATACTTTTGCAAGCGGTCAACAGTTTACTGGTCTTTTTTATTTTTAAAAGGGTGTTGGGGGGGGCCGGGGGGAAACTTAGTGCAAAGTGCAAAGTGCAAAGTGCAAAGTTGACGGATGGGAAGAGATCCTTCGCTGCGCTCAGGATGACAGGAGGGAGAGGAAGGTTAAAACAGGGTTTCACTCCTTCGAGTACTCAGGACTATAGCCTGCAGTCAGGAGACCTGCCTGCCGGCAGGCATGGCCCTAGCGAGGAGAGACCTCGTTTTCCAGGTGACCACGGGGCGGGGTTGGCTTTTTGGCTAGCTTTGGTTTTTGCGGTGCACCCGCTGAACTCGGAGTCAGTCCTTTATATATCGGCGCTTCAGGACCCACTGTTTTTCTTTTTTGGGAGCTTGGCCTTTCTCGTGTCCACCGGCAAAAAGCTTAATATGTCAAGGGCAGTTATAAGTGGAGTACTGGTTTTGTTGTCTCTTTTAAGTAAAGAAACGGGAGTGGTGTTTATCCCGCTAATTGTTTTGTACACGGTGTTTTTTAACTTTGAAAAAAAACAAAGATGGGGTGCTTCTTGGCTTTTTGTAGTCCTTGGAGTTGTGTTTGCTTTTTATTTTTTACTGCGCTTGGCGGCTGTTGGCTTGCCGATAAGCGATGATAATCCGTATCCGATTATGCGGCTCGATTTGGTGCAGCGGCTTATCAATGTTCCGGAAGAGGTTTTTTATTATCTGCGCAACTTTTTTTATCCCCATGACTTTGCGGTGGCCCAGCATTGGGTGGTTGTTAAGATCGATTGGTTAAGATTCTGGAAGCCCCTAATAGTTGGTTCTGTATTTTTGGGTATTATAGTTGCACCGTTAATTTTCAATTTACAATTTACAATTTTCAATAAATTTACAATATTTAAATTTTCAAAAAGTCAGTTTCTGGTTTATTTGTTTTTTCTGGGGTGGTTTGGGGTGGGGCTGGGAATCCATCTTAATATCCTGGCGCCTTTGGATGTGACCGTGGCGGACCGGTGGTTTTATTTTCCCAGTGTAGGGTTGTTGGGAATGATGGGGGTAATACTTTTGTCATTGCGAGGAGCGCAGCCCGCTTCGCAAGCGAAGCGAGGCGAGCGACGCGGCAATCTGTTTTTGAGATTGCTTCGCTTCGCTCGCAATGACGGGGGAGGCGCTCGCAATGACAGGGGAAGGGGGAGACGGGAGATCCTAGCAAGGACCGACCTTGTTGTGATATCTGTCGCGGTGGCGGTTGTAGCAGTGTTATCGGTGCGGACGTTTGTAAGGACGTTTGATTGGCGAAATGGTTTGGCACTGGACCGGCGGGATATCCACTATTCGCGCGATAGCTTTCCGCTGGAGAACAATTACGCGTTTGAATTGATTAACGTTGGCAAGTGGGACGAGGCGCTGGTGCACGCTAAAAGGTCGACAGAGCTGGGGCCTTGGTGGTGGCTGAACTGGAACAATCTGGGGGTTATTTATCGGCATTTGGGGTATGTAAATCGAGATGCGAAGTTGATTGATTTGGCCATTGGGAGTTTTGAACATGGAGCTGCTAACACTGATACTTTCTTTCAGCCCCATGAGAATTTGGCGGAGACGGTTTTGAATTTTAAGGAGCCTGAAGAGGCAATTGCGGCAATTGCCAACACCAATAAAAAGATGGGTCTAAACGGCAGATTACTTTTCTTGTTGGCCTTGGCCCAGTATAAAGACGGCGATATGAAAGCGGCTTCGGAATCGGCTGCCAAAGCGGCGCAGCTTGGGGATGAGAAGGGGCAGTTGCTGTATAACGGGATGGTGAATAATCAGAAGATACAGATTCAGGAGACGGGGTATTGAGAACCGCTGAACTCGCAGAACATTACGCGGAACTACGCAGAATTAGGGAAGTTTGGGAGTTTGGGGTAAGGGTAGAGTAAAGGTGGGGCTTGCCCCGGGTATTTTTAAGGGGTAAATTGTAAAGATAAGTTTTGTTACACAAAATTGAAAATTAAATCTTATGCCTAAACTCTGCAAAATCTTCCTCTTTACCCTGTTCCTGCTAATCGCGGCGAGTTTTTTTGCTGTCCCAAAGGCCCACGCGGCAGCAGTAGTCTTTGACGCCAAATCTACCGGTTACGGTACGACACAAACTGTAACGGTCTCTCATACCACCGGCACTGGAAGTAACCGCTACATGATTGTTTCAGTCTCCAGCTTTAATAGTCTTGCCAATAAAATAACAGGCGCAACTTACGACGGTACCAGCATGACTTTATTAGGGTCAAGTACCGGTACCTTCGGGTATAACTATATGTATGGACTTGCTGCTCCGGCGACAGGAACACATGACGTAGTTGTTACTGCTGTTAGTGCCGGTTATACTATGGATGTCCACGTAAGTACCTGGACAAACGTTGCCCAGACCTCATCAACCGGTACATATGTATCAAGTAGTGGTTCTAGCGTCACCTTCTCTTCTCTTACTGCAACTAGCCAGACGGGTGACCAGGTCGTTGACTATGTCCTTGGCCCAAACGTTACCGTAACCGAAGGTGGTTCCCAAACAGTCCTAAATACGGACACCACCTCGGGCTCGTTTGTTGGAGATAGTTATGCCGCCGGTGCTGCTTCTGTAACCATGACATGGACGGCGTCAAATTGTAGTTGTGGGTGGGGTCAACAAGGTATATCTCTACACCATGATGCTGTGACTACTGCCCCCGTTATCACTACTCCCACCAAAACCCTCATTCATGGTAGTGATGCAACCCTTGGAGGAAACGTGACTTACGACGGTGGGGCAACTGTAACAGGTAGAGGAGTTTGTGTGGGAACAAGCGCCGATCCTGCACTTGGGGGAAATTGTTTTTCTACCTCCGGGACGACCGGAGTATTTACCGTTTCAGCAACTAGTTTGACACAGGGTACGCTTTATCACTACCGGGCGTATGCTACAAACTCGATTGGGACGAGTTACACAACGGATGATACCTTTACCACTCTTGCTTTGAATAATTATCTGGTAACTATTGTGACACCGCAAACAGCAGGGGTTTGTGTAACCGGAACTAATACGGTAACTGCCCGGGACAGTACAAATACCACCATCACCACAGATTCATCTGTTGTTAACATGACCAGCTCAGGGACAAGTGTCACTTTTTACACAACAAGCGGTTGTTCTTCGTCTACCACCCAATACACCCTGTCTTCAGGGGTTGCCAACATATATTACAAGACAAATGTAGCCCAAAGCTTTACTATCACCGCCACCAAAAACGGTTCGACAGAAACGGGAACCAGTAGTAGTATTACGGTTAATCCGGGAAGTCAAGCCTATCTGGTTATCACCTTTCCGGGTCAGACGTTTACAGCAGGCACCGGAAACAGCGGAACGGTTACCCATGCAACTGCGGGTTCCAATTATGTAATTACCAACATCCGGGCAACTGACAGTTATTTTAATGTGATAACCGGATATACCGGCGCCAAAACTCTGGCATACTCCGGACCTTCTTCAGCGGATGGCGCGCCATCATATACAACATCGGTCAGCTTTACCAGCGGAGTGTCCACCACTACCCTGAATACAACGCTCAAATATGCAGAAACTACTACCATTACGGTAACTGATGGCGGATCTTATGGGTATGCTTCATCGAGTTTGATTGTGGACGCTGCTGTCCCTACCCTCACTACTCCTACCAAAACCCCTATTCACGGTAGTGACGCGACATTGGGAGGAAATGTGACTTATGACGGTGGGGCAACAATATCGGGAAGAGGGGTTTGTGTTGGCTTAAGCGCCAACCCTGCAGTTGGTGGAACCTGTTTTTCAACCAGCGGCACAACCGGTGTGTTTACGGTTTCCGCAACCGGTCTTACCGCAAACACCCTCTACCACTACCGTGCATACGCTACCAATTCTGCAGGAAACGGATACACAACAGACGATACTTTTACCACCCTTGCTTTGAATAATTATTTGGTAACTGTGGTATCCCCGCAAACAGCTGGAGTTTGCGCAACAGGAACAAACAGCGTTACGGCCAGAGACAGCACAAACACAACCATCACCACAGACTCATCTACTGTTAATATGACTAACTCGGGAACCAGTGTCACTTTCTACACCACAAATGGTTGTTCTTCCTCTACAACCCAATACACCATGTCCTCAGGAGTTGCCAACATATATTACAAGACAAATGTGGCCCAAAGCTTCACTATCACCGCTACTAAAAACGGCTCTACAGAAACAGGGACTTCCAGCAGTATTACCGTCAACCCCGGTTCTCAAACCCGTCTGGTGGTAACTTTCCCGGGGCAAACATTTACAGCCGGCAGTGGCAACAGCGGAACGGTTACCCATGCAACTGCGGGTTCCAATTATGTAATTACCAATATCCGGGCCACAGACGATTACTTTAATGTCATTACGGGATATACCGGTGCCAAAACTCTGGCATATTCCGGCCCATCGTCGGTGGCCGGTGCGCCTTCATATACCACATCCGTTAGCTTTACCAGCGGTGCTTCAACAACAACACTTAATACAACGCTCAATTACGCCCAGTCTACTACCATTACTGTTACCGACGGCGGTTCTTACGGATACGCTTCATCATCTTTGACAGTCGATCCCGGTTCTCAAACCCGTCTGGTGGTAACCTTTCCGGGCCAAACATTTACAGCAGGGTCCGGAAATTCTGGGAGCGTGACTCATCAGGCAGCAGGGTCTCAGTTTGCCATAACTACAATTACCGCAACAGACTCCCTTTACAATGTCATTACCGGATATACGGGTGCCAAAACACTGGCCTACTCCGGCCCATCATCGGTAGCCGGCGCGCCGGCCTATACAACCTCGGTCAGCTTTACCAGTGGTGCTTCTACTACAACGCTTAACACAACGCTTTACAAGGCAGAGACAACAACAATTACGGTAACCGACGGCGGACTATATGGATACGCCTCATCATCTCTGACTGTCGATCCCGGCGCCCAAACCCGCCTGGTGGTAACCCTGCCGGGGCAAACCTTTACGGCAGGCAGTGGAAATTCCGGAAGTGTCACAAATCAAAAGGTAAATGTACAATTTACAATCACCTCACTGACCGCAACAGATAACTATTTTAATATTGTAACCGGGTATACCGGAGCCAAAACATTGGCGTATACCGGTCCTACGGCAACAGGCGGTACTGCTTACACAACCGCAGTTACCTTTGCCAGTGGGGTATCCACTACGACCCTATATACAATCCTAACCACGGCCCAGACAACAACCATCACCGTAACTGATGGGGGACAATATGGCTACGCTTCTTCAAATTTGACAGTTAATGCAGAAGCCGCTGCAAAAATGTTGATCAAAGGAGGGGTCAATTTCAGGGGAGGAGTTAACTTTTAAATATGTCAAAACAAAAGAAAATAGTCGGAGGTTTTTTGGTAATTGGGGTGGTAACATTCATCATTCTTCTCGCCAAAAACATCTCTTCCAACCCAGGCACCCAAAGTATAGCCTCAGTCAATAACAATACTATTAGTAAAAGCGTATACCAAAAAAGGCTCGCGGAAACGGAAAGCTTTTACAAGTGGGGGGACCAGAACGTAAAGAATATATCTTCACTTAAAGGAGACGTTTTGGACAAACTTATTGATGAGGAAATTATAAAAGATTATGCAGAAAAGAATAAAATAACGGTCACTGCAAATGAGATTGAAAACCGCTACAAGCAGGTGGTTGCCGGATATAACAAGAATAATAGCATTACAGGCGGCGGCGACAGCGCGTTTCTTACCAAAATAAAAGATATGTATGGCACCCAAAAGGAAGATTACTTACAGCAGTTGGCCTATGATATCCTGCGGGATAAGGTACAAACGGCTGTAAAAATGCCCATTACAAAATGGCTGGAAAGCCAAAAAAAATCGGCAGATATAAAACGGTACTAAGATGGTATTGAGTATCTAAGAATACAATTCTTCGTGGGTGCCAAATCTGACAAAATATGCGATTGTTTTTTCTCCAATCTTTTTTTCGATGTAAATAGCCCTAAAATCAGCAGTAATATCAATACTCTTATATCCAAGCCACTCCCTTTCTAATTCGTGGTTATTTAAAACTGAATCTTAGGAATTTCTCGTAAATAGAAGGATACATTGCTTTAACTGGTTGCGGATTCGTACATCTGTACGTTTTAACTGCTTGAAAATGCTTGGATCAAACTCAACCTTCATACACCATGATCTTCAAGCCACTTTACCGCATCTTCTCCTGTATCAAATAGTGGGGATGTTTTTCCCTCTTTCCAGTTTTTCTCTGCTTGTTTGAAAATCTTTACAGTGCGGGCGTTTGGAATTTCTTCCCGAAAGGTAACAGTTTTTGTTTCAACAAAATGCCTCAAGTAATTATTTAAGGCAAGACTTAGTGGGATGCCAATTTTTTTAGCAACTTTTTGTGCTTCAGCTTTGAGTTTTGGTTCCGTTGTAAAATTAATTATTGCTGTATTCATATATATATCATATATATAATCTATACATCTGTCAAGGGGTATATTAGGATGAAATTACCACAAAGAGATATTAATAAACTTCCGAGGACTAAGAGTCCTTAGGTATTGGTCTAATTATCAACGGCTATGATAACAACAGTAATGTTTCGGAAGTATCTTTCTCCTTCACTTCATCCGTCCCGCTTAGCGGGACGGATTTCGTGAAGTCAAAATAAATCGCAGAACTATGCAGAAAGGCCAAAACAAGGACTGACCTTGTTTTGGGGCTTACGCAAGGGTAGGGTAGGGATAATATTACTGACTGCTGGCTTCCGTGTTGATGATAAACCAGTCGAAAGTTGCGTTGCTTATGGTTGGGACGTCTAACTCCAGAGTGAAGCCGGCGCCTGCCTGTTTTTCGGAGACAACGTAGCGGCTGGCCGGGCCGTAGTCGGAGGTGAAGGTGATGCTGATTTTGGAGCCTTGGGAGACTTTGGTAGTTGGGACAAAGACGCTGGCGGCACCGGCGGGGACAATGGCGCTGCCGGCATACTTGTTGCTGGTGATGGTGAAGGAATCGGCTTTGACGCCCCCTTGTAGAACCAGATTGCCGAATTTGTCCAGGGTAGCGGCGCCTGCGCCGATGTCCAGCAAAATGCAAGAGTCGGAGGTAACAGAAGAGCCAGAGGAGCCAAAGGTGCAGTCGCCGGCCAAATTGTCATTTTGGAGATAGAGGGCAGAGCCCAAAACGTTTAGCTGTTTGCCGTAGTCGATGATGAATGTACCGTCTTGAGATAAGGTTCCAGCGACTTGAGTTTGAGCCAGGTTGGTGTTGCCGGTGACTTTAAGAGTCTCGATGCTGGCATTGGTGCCGGCAAGCAGAGCGTTTAAATTGTCCAGCGCTTTCTGGTTTTGGGAAGCAACCTGCTGTGAACAGTTGTCATTGCGAGGAGTCGAAGACGACGTGGCAATCTGATCTTGAGATTGCTTCGCGGAGTTTACACTGAGCGAAGTCGAAGTGCTCGCAATGACAGCACACGTTGTGGGTATGAGTTGGCCGTGATCCTTTAGATCTTCCAGCTTGATGGCTACTTTCTCGGTGACCAGCCGGTCTACCTGCTGGGCGGTTAAGACCTGGTCTTTGTAAAGATCCTTAAGTGTGCCGTCGGTGTTGTAAAAGACTCTGTCGGAGTTACCTAGTGTGGAGTAGTCGACACTGTTACCCGCAGCTTGGGCCAGGTTGTCGCCATAATAATACGTAGAATTGACCAAAATCACGATTTTGCCGATACCGCCTTCGGCAAAATCTTCAAGAGCCAGACCAATGACTCTTCCCGGTTTGATGGCTTTCATCCCCACACCCGCAGTCGAGGAGGCGGTGACTAGATCACCTCTTTTGATCGGCCCATTTTGAGTGTTAACCTTAACAGGCACTCTACCAGCAAGAGCTACCTGCCTTGGGTTTTCGGAAGGGCTAAACACGCCATCTTCAGCATAAACTTGGTTCGGTTGAGTAGAGATGACTCCAAGAAGTCCAGATTGATATTCTTGAGTTGATTTTTTAATCCACGCTTTAGTGGTTTTGGTTCCCTGATGTTCATCGTCTTGAATAGTAACTTGCTGGGCCTGACCGTCAGCAACAACGATATCAGCAGCCTCGATTGAGGTGTCGGCCGTGCCAAAATTTTCTGCCAAGTCCCCCGGGGTCCCATTACAATCGTAGATTGCAGACTCACCGCTATTATCCCAACAAAGCCCCGCAGTGTTAGCGGTAGTGGGTGCAGCGCCCATGTAATAGATATAATTATTGTCAGCACCAGAGGCGATTGAATACACCCCGTATGCTGTTGAGGTTCCGGATCCGTCTCCTGTTGCGGAGAAGTAACCTCCGTAAGTATTGACTGTTCCGGCGTCTGTCCTGCCGGTGTTACTAGCAGTGTTGTAGCTTCCGTAGAGAGTGTATGTGCCGGTGGCATCATCGGCACCGGTTTTGGTGGCGGTGTTGTAGATGCCGTAGGCAGTTTGGGAAACGGCAGCGCCGGTAACAACAGCCGAAGAAAGCCAGGTGTTATACGTACCGTAAGAAGTAGTGGCCCCGGTTGAGGTAAAGGCGGTGTTGACGGCCAGAGCTTTATTATTGTTGGTGCTTGAAGTATCCGCAATATCTACGACTCCGGCCGTTGTGGTGTTGGCAGTAGTCGTAGCATCAAAATATGTTTTTTCGCCAGCCGCCAACAAAAATACTATGTCTCCCCCAATTCCCCCTTGTAGAGTTAGAGTACCGGAAGCATCGGCGGCAACTGACGGATCTCCTATGCCGACACCCGAAGAGTAGAGGGTCAGAGTACCGTTTATAGAATCGTTGGTACCTAAATAAAGCCCACCGGTCGAGACGTCCATAAAGAAAGAAGCACCGGCAACAGTAGAACCCCCGAGGACTAAATCGTCGGTTATAGAAGCTAGATAGGTAAATGTGCCGCCATCGGTCCACAAGGAGGGGTCACCGCACGCGCCCCAGGCTGGTGCGCCGCCGGTGGCTGAGGTTAGACACTTTGTTCCGGCACCACCGGTTCCGGTATAGGCAATTGAACCACTAGTGTCGGTACTGTAGGGAATGCCATTGGCGGCCGGAGTGCCGGAAAAGAGTTTGATGGTTGACCCGGCGTGGCCAATCTGGATGGTAGTAGCGTTGGTGACGCCGATGCTGATTGTGCCAAGAGTTCCGGCCGCAACTGAGCCTACATCCATAACCAAGTTGCCGGAAGTACCGGCACCAGTGGCTGCCCCTGAGATTATGGAGACACTGCCTGTTGTTCCAGTTCCAGAAGTACCGCTGGCAATTAACACTGTACCGGAAGCACTTCCAGTAGTTGCTGTACCGGAAACCAAGGAGATTGCCCCGGAGGCGGCAGCAGATGCACCGGTACTTAGAGTGAGTACACCTGTTGTTCCACTTGTAGTCGTGGTACCGGTAGAAACGGTAGTTGTACCGGAATCCGCGGCTGTGGCGTTACCGGATGTGATGTTTATGACTCCAGTGGATATTCCGGAATCGGCAGTACCGGTGTTAATGTTGACGGCGCCTGACAAACCAGTACCATTACCAGCCCCGGTAACAAGAGATATGGCTCCGCCTGTGCCATCGGTGGAAAGGGCGGCACCGCCAGTGACTGTTATGGCACCACCATTACCTGTTGCTCCTGCACCACTTGCACCGGCTGTGTAAACCAAAGCGCCTCCGGCACCAGTGCCGGCTCCGGCTCCACCGATTACTGATATGGCACCACCGGCTGCGTTGGTTGCACCACCGGCTGCGCCTTTTATTGTCAGTGCACCTCCGGCTGTATCGGCTGTTGTACTGTCTGTGATTTGAATGGTGTGGGCGTTTTCTTTAGCAAAAGCCAGGGTGGTGGGGAAGATGGAAACGGTGTCCGAAGTTGCATCCCCAATTAAGGTATTGCCGTTAACGGTCAAGTCGGTAGTAGCGGTAAGTGTGGTGGTGGTTGTTAAAGATCCGGGAGCCGTGATGGTTGCAGATAGAGTTAAGGTGATGGCGCCGCTGTGAGCCGCTGTGTCGCCGTTGACCAGGATTTGAGCTGCAGTTCCGGTAGCTGTAGTGACGCTGCCACCGGAACAAGCACCCCAAGTAGGTGCTGCTGCACCGCCGCTTAGCAAACATTGGCTGGCAACACCGGCGGCTAATGTGGCGTAGGTGGTTGTCGAATCGGAGTACAAAAGTTCTCCAACACCTGCCGGGGTAACATCAGCGCCTAGTCCTCCTAAAGTGGTAGGTACGA